>Ga0335073_10006666_pt1 | contig 16226 bp, 13 predicted proteins | sample Lox_Sample_22_FD_207093 | JGI IMG/M metagenome (GOLD analysis project Ga0335073, IMG submission 207093) | Soil microbial communities from Loxahatchee National Wildlife Refuge, Florida, United States - Lox_Sample_2.2 | ecosystem: Environmental > Terrestrial > Soil > Wetlands | place: USA... | reverse complement strand
ACGCTGCGCCTCCGGCGCGTTTACCAGGACATTTCTTATGCAGCAATCAATAAAGCCGTGCCCTTTCAAAACAACAGCAAGTTTGACGTTTTCCGCAGCGTGTAAAGACCACGCTCGTATGCGGCTGTTTGCGGCACCCTTCGGCTCCGCTCAGGGCGGGCTAAAAGTCGTCCTCTGATAAGAAACAAAATTGCAAGTGCAGCAAAACAAGAGATGAATTCTACGGACTCCTACCCATCGGACAAAAACAAAGACGTCCGATGGATGGGGCACAGTTTCATCCCCCGCGGGTCGGCAACGACGGTGGAGGACTGTTACAAACCACATTCGGCCGCATTGCCACGTTATTTTGGAATCGTCCTAGTCGTCCTGCACGACGGTTCCCTGATGGAACTCGATCTTCCAGCCTTCGGCGGTCCGGCGCCAGAGCGTGGCGCGGCGGGTTTTGCGGGTGCGGTTCTGGATGAGCGTGTAGGTGAGCAGATAGAGATCGGGGGCGAGTTGGCGGCAATAGAAGTCGCTGGTCTCCCACTCATCGCGGTGGTCCGCGGCGTTGCGTTTTTCGAGCACATCCAGCACATACTCGCGGCTGTAGCGGCGGCCGGAAGCGCCGATCTCCCAGAAATCCTCGACGGTCATGCGCTCGAAGTCGGCGCGGGTGGCGCCGAGCTCGGGGCGGTGAAAGATGGGTTCGAGACGGGCCAACTCGTCGCGGACTGCAGCAACTTCGGGGCGGGTGGCGAGGATCGGCTCCATTGTGGTTTCCATGGGATGGGGCTCGCAGGTCTGGGATCCGAACCGGAGGTTTGCTTCGGCTCTACACTGAGTGTATGCCTGGTTTTCACGTGGAGCACTTTGGCTGCAGGGCGGCGCGCGCGGACGGCGAGGCGCTGAGCGAGCGGCTGCGTGCGGCCGGGCTCGCAGAGGACGCCACGGGGGAAGTGGTGGTGGTGAACACGTGCAGCGTGACGGCGGAGGCGGACCGCGAGGCGCGCGCGTATATCCGGCGGACCCACCGGCGGAATCCGGCGGCGCGAATCGTGGTGACGGGGTGCTATGCGCAGCGCGCTCCCGATGAGTTGGCCGGAATGGGCGGTGTGGCGGCGGTGATCGGCAACAGCCACAAGGCGCTGGCTGCGGAGATTGCGCTGGGGCTGGCATCCGGCGGCACTGCATCGTGGTCTGGCCTCGTCCCGGCGGCTTCACTGTTGGCCGGAACGCCGGTGTGGGTGGATGACCGGTTCGCGCACTCGTTCATCGAAGAGGCACAGCTAGCGCCAGGAGCACAGACGCGGCCCAACCTGAAGATCCAGGAGGGGTGCGGGAACCGGTGTACGTTTTGCGTGATTCCCGAGACGAGGGGTGCGTCGCGAAGTCTGCCACAGACGGTGGTGATGCGGCAGGTGGAGGGGTATGTCGCGGCGGGCGGCAAGGAGCTGGTGCTCTCGGGGATCAACCTGGGACGGTGGGGCGCGGACCTTGCGAGCGAAGCCGGCGCGCCGCGCGCCACGCTTGCCGCGCTCGTCCGGCGGATTCTCTCCGAGACCCGGCTGCCCCAGCTGCGGCTGAGCTCGATTGAGCCGATGGACTGGACTGACGAGTTGATCGGGTTGATGCGCGAGTTCGGCGGCAAGCGGCTCTGCCGTCACGCGCATCTGCCGCTGCAGTCGGGGTCGGATGCGGTGCTGCGGCGGATGCACCGGCGTTACCGGCCCTGGCACTATGTGGAAAAGGTGAGCGCCCTGGTGCGGGCGTGCGGGCCGGAGCTGACGCTGGGCGCGGATGTGATGGCGGGGTTTCCGGGCGAGACAGAGGCGGAGTTCGAGGAGACGCTGGAGCTGGTGCGGGCGCTGCCATTCGGCTATCTGCACCTGTTTCCGTTTTCGCCGCGGCCGAGGACGCGGGGATGGGCGCTGCATGGCCAGGCGCCGGTGGCGGCCGCAGCGGTCGAGGAAAGGATGGCTGCGCTGCGCGCGCTGGCTGCCGAAAAGAGCCGTGCGCACCGGGAGCAGTTTGTGGGGCGCGCGATCGGGGCTGTCACGCTGCGTACATCGGCTTCGCGGGCCGGGCAGGGACGGACCAGCGCGCTTGCGGAGAACTTTCTGCCCGTCGAACTGGAGGGGCAGCGGGCGGCGAACGAGCTGGTGCGCGTGCGCGTGGGTGGGCTGACGGACGAGGGGGTGCTCAGAGGGGAGGCAATGGAGGCGCCCGTCGATTTCCCGGGCACCTGATTATCGCCGCAGCTCCAGCCTGCGCGAGCTGAGCCAATGCTATACTCAGGGTGCGCTGCCGCGGCGGGCAGGGTGATTTTTGTCCGTCGCGGCGGCAAACAATCTTCGGAGGAGCACCATCGCATTCGATAAACGTTCGGCCAAGTCCTTTATTCGCATCAACGAGCGCATTCGCGCGCGCGAAATCCGTGTCATCGACGAAAACGGGGTTCAGTTGGGCATCCTGGCGCCTTTCGAGGCGTTGCGCATTGCGCGCGAGCGCGGGCTCGATCTTGTAGAGGTCTCGCCCAACGCGGTTCCGCCGGTGTGCCGCATCCAGGACTACGGCCGGTACCTCTACGAGAAGGAAAAGAGCGAGCGGGCGGCGCGGAAGAAGCAGAAGGTGATCACGGTCAAGGAAGTCAAGTTCTCAGTGACCGTGGACGAGCACGACTACCAGACCAAGAAGAACCAGGCAGTGCGCTTTTTGACCGAGGGCGACAAGGTGAAGGCGAGCCTGCGTTTCCGCGGGCGGCAGATGGCTCACCGCGAGCTGGGGTACAACATCATCAACCGGCTGATCCAGGACGTGGGCGAAGCGGGGGTGGTGGAGTTCATGCCGCGGATGGAAGGGACGATCCTGCACGCGATTCTGGCGCCGTCAAAGAAGCAGGAGACGCCGCGGCCCAAGCCGGCCGCGCCGGCTACGACCGCCGCGCAGCCGCCGGTCGCGCCGGCGCGGTGAAGCGCGCCGGCATTCGGGCGCCCTTCTCGAAGCAGTCTTTCCCGTTTACTTCTGCCCGTTTACTTCTGCCTCGTTTACTTCTGCGTCGCCACCAGCTGATGGGCAATCGCGAACAGGGCCAACTCCAGCCGGGTTGAGACGCCGGTCTTGTCGAAGATGTTCGACAGGTGGCGCTTGACGGTTTCTTCGCTGAGGCTGAACTGCTTGGCGATGTCGCGATTGCTGCAGCCCTCGACGATGCAGCCCACCACTTCGAGCTCGCGCGGGGTAAGGCCGTAGGTTTTGCGCTGCGGCACAGCGGCCTTCTGCATGAGGTCGTGGAGGGCGCTGACCAGGTTGACGACGCGCTTGCCGCCGATCCAGTAATCGCCGGCGGCGACGGTGCGGATGGCGGTCTGGAGGTGGCTGGCGAGGGCGTCTTTGAGGACGATGCCGCGCGCGCCGATCTGCAGGGCCTCGATGATCTGCTGGGTGGTGATGGTCGAGGTGAGCAGAAGGATCTTGACGGCAACGGAGCCGGTCATGATGGCGCGCATAGCTTCGAGGCCGGGCAGGCGCGGCATCTGGACATCGAGAAGGAGAATATCGGGCTGCAGTTCGAGGGTCTGGGTGATGGCTTCGTCGCCGTCGGCGGCATCGCCGACCACGTCGAATCCATCCTGCTCCGTGAGCATGTTGCGTACGCCGATGCGGACAACCGGATGATCGTCCGCGAGCACAATTCGAATCGGTCGCTCCACTTGGACTTCGCGCCTCCGCGGGCATGGGCCCCGGCATCTTCTGGAGGGGTGCGTCCCTTTCGGTAGAAGACAAGGTGAGCGCTCGCGCCGAGTGAGAAAGCCAGGGACGCTTTCCGGATCGGCCGCTCCCTGCCGGCTGCGCCGGTTTTGCCGGCGGGCCGTCAGGATGCATGGTTTCCAAAAAATGCTACGGATCAGGCCGGTAGCTCTGCATCCAGCATACGCTCCAGATTCCGCAGGGCGTTGTGGAGATCGGCGAGGAGGCGTGCGGCGTTATCCAGTTGGTTACCCTGGGGATGGAAGGGGAGAGCTTCGAGCTCGGCGCCCAGCCGTGCGGCTTCGCGCGCGCCGGCCATGCCGCAGCCGCCTTTGATGGCGTGGCCGATGCGCGCGATCTCGGCAATGTCCGCGGCGGCGATGGCGGCCTTGAGTTTTTCCAGGCGGGCGCCGAGATCGGAGACGACCGCGGCGTAGATCTGGCGGACGGCGGCCGCGGACATGAGGCTGCGGAGCTGGGTGAGGGTCTGGGCGCTGATGATGGCATCGCCGGAGGCGGGGGGCGCGGGCTGGGGCGCGCGCTCCTCAAGCATCCGCTCGACGGCCGAGGGGTCGAAGGGCTTGAGCAGGAACCCGTCGGCGGCGGTGGCGACTTCGTTCCCGATCGCGCTGCCGCTGATGGCGACGATGACCGCGCCAGTGCGGCGGCGCAGCTCCGCGATGAGAGGGACGCCGCTGAGGCCGGGCATCTGGGCGTCCACCAGGACGACTTCGGGCAGGCAAGATCCAGTTGCGAGCATGGCTACGGCGGCTTCGCCCTGGTCGGCGGTGTAGACGGTGTAGCCGGTCATGGTGAGGAGGGTGGCCGCCACCTCGCGGCTGACCAGGTCGTCGTCGATCAGCAGCACGGTGGGCAGCTTGCGCCGGGGGGCGGGATCGAGCATACATTCAGTGTGCACGATCCCGCTGAAGGCGCGCGCAAATTCTCAACGGAGGGTTGATATCGATGCGCGCGGGGGCGACGTTGCGGGTGATCGGGCTCACTGGCCGGCGCCGGCGGGCGCGGCGGGCAGGCCAAGAGATGCGGCCGGGGGCAGGTCCTGGCCATTGTCCCAGTCGCGGATCGCAGTCTGGAAGGCTATCCCGCGGCTCCGCCAGCGCTCGATGGCGAGGTCATAGCGCACCGTGACGTTACGCAGCCAGTAGGGGCGATTCTCGCTGAGCCAGACCTTGCTGTACTCGCTTTCAAGGGCCGAGAAGCCGTCGCGCAGGTCCTCGCAGCGGCCGTTCATGCTGCTGATCTCGTCGAGCAGGTTGCGGGCCTGGCTGCGATGGGCGCTGTCGTGCTGCGCGGCGACGGCCTGCGAGTACATATCCTCCATCTCGCGGGCCATCTCGAACTTCATGCCGATGAAGTCCAGCCGGCGCGCGCCCAGGTCCATGGCGGTGAGGGCATCGGGCTCGAGCAGCTTAGTGTCGCCCTGGCGCAGTTGATCGATGAGGATGATGGCATGCTCGGCGTTGACGCGCAGGTCCGTGGCGACGGGCAGGAGTTTGGCCGAGACTGCCTGGCCTTGCGGGCTCCAGGGGTCGAGCCAGAAGAGCTCGTCGGTATTCATCTCCGTTTTGGCCGAGGCGAGGGCGGCTTCGGCAGCCATCAAGTCCTTTTCCGCTTCCTCGAACTTGCCGCTGGTGTCGTGCAGGAAGATCTGTCCGAAGGAGTCCTGGTAGTCGGCGATGGAGCTCTGGCCCGGCTGCCACGAGGCCACGGCGCCGAAGAGCAGGCCGTACCAGTCGAGATTGAAGAGGCCTTCGCCATCGTCATTCCACACGGTCGTGAGGGCTCCGGCCGAGCCCATCTTCTGGCCGGCGCCGATGAAGCCCTGGATGTTGAGGAAGGCGGTCTCTTCGACCGGGTAGACCTCGTTCCAGTTGGCGTCGCCGGGCGCGACCCAGACCTCCATGCCGGCCCTGGCAAAGGGCTCGATGAGTTTATCGAAGTTGGCGTGGGCGCTGTAGTTCCAGGGCACGGCGATCATGTCCTTGGGCAGGCCGGGGACGGCGGTGGGGTTCTCGTCGCCGATGTCGCCCCAGAAGAGCAGCTGCTTGTGGAGGGGCTCGAGGGCATCGTGGATCTGCTTGAGGAAGTCGACGTAGACGGGGCCGTAGCCCTGTTTCTCGACGGCTTCGCGGGTGCGGCCGATGCCGAGATCGAAGGTCTCGTCGGCGCCGATGTGGATGAAGGGCGAGGGAAACTCTTTGGCGATGTCGCCGAACCAGTCCTTGATGAGGGGAATGGTGCCGGGCTGGCCGGGGGCGAGGACGAATCCGTGCGGAGTCTCGGCCACGTCCTGATAGATGTCGTATTCGAGCACGTGATGCAGATGGCCGAAGGCCTCCTGCTCGGGAACGATGGTGACGTGGTACCTGGTGGCGAAGTCAACCAGCTCCTTGGCCTCGGCGGGCGTGAGGGCGCCGCCCGGCGGCGCGGCCAGGGGCTGATCGGGATAGAGCAGCGTGTTTTCGAAGTAGGGAGAGTAGATGTTGATCTTGAAGGAGGCGAAGACCTCAATCTGGTGTTCCTGGAACTTGAGGGTGGGGAACGGGCCGCGCGAGAGATCGTCGTCGATGCCGCGATACTTCATGGCCGGCCAGTCGCGGACCGTGCCGGTGGGCAACAGGCGCGGCTGGCCGGGCAAGGGAAGCAACTGTTTGAAGGTCTGTACGCCGTAAAAGACGCCAGCCGCGGTGGCGCCCACGATGTAGGTTTCGCGCGGCTCGATGACGAGGACGTAGCCCTCGTCCTGCATGGGCGGGTCGAAGGTGAGAGAATGGCGGGCAAGCAGGTCTTTGGCGTCATGCGAGTCGGCGCGCAGCAGGTCCACGCGGTATTCGCCGCGACGGTCGCTGGCCGGAGGCAGATCTTTGAGCGCGTCCTCAAGGTTGCTGGCGGCGAACTCGTCCTGGGGGTCGTGGCCGGGGACTGCGACGGCGATTTTGTCGGGCAGGGAGACGTTCTGGCCGAAGTGAGTTTCGCGAGGTGCGGGAAGCAGATGCACCGGAGCCTGGGCCAAGGCGAACGCAGAGCCCGCGAGCAGGAAAGCGGTGATGCAGGCGGCCGCGCGGGAGAGCGAGCTGAGAAAGTGAAACTTGGGGTGCAACATCCAGACCGCTTTCAGCTCAAGAGTTTGAGCGTTTGAATTGAATACGATCATTGTAGACTAGGATTTTGCGACGACGCGCTTGAGGTATGCGGGGAAGCCTGTATTGAGCAGATCAGGTCTCTGCGGGACAGGCGCGAATCAATGATAACCACGGAAAGGACCGCTCTCGATGATCACAACCGCCAGCGGCTCTCCGGCCGCGTCCGCGCAGCCGGGCTCACCGGCCAATCGCCGGTACAATGCGTTTCTGCTTCTGGTGGCGGGCCTGGGCGGGCTGCTCTACGGCATCGACGTGGGCATCATCGGCGGCGCGTATCCTTACCTGGCCGCGACCTCGGGACTGACGGCGGCGCAGCTTTCGGCGATCGTGGCGGCGGTCTTGTTTGGCAGCGTGCTCTCCACGCTGTTTGCGGGACTGCTGGCCGACGGTATGGGGCGCAAGCCGCTCTTGCTCCTGAGCGGTCTCGCGTTTGTGGCCAGCATTCCCATCATCGCGCTCTCGCACGGGTACGGGATGCTGCTCTTCGGGCGGCTGTTGCAGGGGATCAGCGCGGGGTTTGTGGGCGTGGTGGTGCCGCTCTACCTGGCGGAGTGCCTGACGGCGTCGACGCGCGGCAAGGGGACGGGCATCTTCCAGTGGATGCTCACGCTGGGCATTGTGGCGGCGGCGCTGCTGGGCATGTACTACAGCTACCGGGTGGCCGATGTGGCCAGGACCGCGAGCGCGGCGGCGCTGTCGGCGTTCGAGAACGAGGCGTGGCGGCGCATCTTCTGGATATCGATGCCGCCGGTTTCGATCTTCGTGCTGGGCAGCTTTTTTGTGACCGAGTCGCCGCGATGGCTCTTCCGGCGCGGCCGGAAGGATAAGGCACTGGCGGCGCTGTTGCGGTCGCGCACGCCGGAGCAGGCCCGGATGGAGCTCGAAGAGATGGAGTCGGTGGCTGCGGCGAAGGCGGCGGCGGGCAAGCAGGCGGGCGGCCAGATCAAAGAATCGCTGCTGAAGCGCAAGTACGTCATCCCCTTCCTGCTGGCGTGCGTGATCCTGTTCTGCAACACGGCGACGGGCATCAACTCGGTGATCGGGTACAACACCGGCATTCTTTTGCAGGGCGGGTTGAGCGACCTGAGCGCGCACTGGGGCTACGTGATCTTCACGACGGTGAACTTTCTGCTGACCACGGTGGGCATGCTGCTGGTGGACCGCAAGGGGCGGCGGTTCCTGATCGTGATGGGCACGGGCGGCGCGGCGGTGGCGCTGATCGCGGTGGGCATTCAGTTTTTGCGCACCGAGCGCTACACGGTGGACTGCCGCGCGGCGGTGCAGGCGATGGTGGGCGCCGACCAGGAGCTGACGCTGCACTTCGACCGCGCCGTGGCGGCGAAGCTGCTGGCCTCGGAAGGCTACACGGGCAGCGCGATCGAGAGCGGGCGGTCGTCGCTGGCGATCATCTACTCTTACGGGGACTTTACCGCGGCCACCAGCTACGTGCGCTCGGACGACGCGGCTGCGGGGCCGATCGAAATCAAGCGATCCGACTGCGTTCCTTCCACGGCCGGCGAGGCTCTGATCAACCATCCCTTCTCCAACTACGCGGCCGCGCGCACGGCGCCGCTGCGCATCGACAAAGCCGTGATCGGCCGCATTCCCAACCCGCGCAACGGCTGGCTGGTGGCGCTGGGGCTCTACCTCTTTGTGGCGTGCTATGCGCTGGGACCGGGGGTGGTGGTGTGGCTGGCGCTCTCAGAACTGATGCCCACGCGCATCCGCTCGAACGGCATGAGCATCGCGCTGGTGATCAACCAGATGGTCTCGACCACGCTGGCCGGGATCTTTCTGCCCTTCGTGAGCAAGCACGGCTACTCGTCGATCTTCTTCCTCTTTGCGGGATTCACGGTGGTGTACTTCCTGGTAGCCACGCTGTTCCTGCCGGAGACCAAGGGCAAGACGCTGGAGGAGATCGAGGCGCACTTCGAGGGGCGGGGGGCGGGCGCTGGCGCGGCGTGATCGATCCTTACGCTGATGCTTTTTCCACCACCGCCTTGGAGAGATTGCGCGGCCGGTCGACGTCGACGCCGCGCTCGAGGGCCATGAAGTAGGCGAAGAGCTGCAGCGGGATCACTTCGAGGATGGGGAGCAGGTACTCGGTCGACGGCGGGATGGAGACGCAGTCGGAGGCGAGCGCGGCCACTTCGCGATCATCGGCGTTGACGAGGGCGATCACGCGGGCGCTCTGCGCCTTCATCTCGTGCAGCAGTTGCAGGGTCTTCTCGTAGCGCACAACGGAGGATTCGATGGCGCGATCGACAGTGGCGAGCACGACGAGCGGCACCTGGTCGCTGACCAGGGCGTTGGGGCCGTGCTTGAGCTCGCCGGCGGGGTAGCCTTCGGCGTGCACGTAGGAAGCTTCTTTGAGCTTGAGGGCGCCCTCGCGGGCGATGGCGTAGTGAATGCCGCGGCCGAGATAGAGGAACGTGGAAGCGGACTGGTAGCGGGCGGCAAGGGAGGCTGTCTGCGCGCGCCATGCGTCGAGTTGAGATTCGATGGCCGCGGGAACGGCGTCCAGCTCAGCGATGCGCGCCGTGAGAGCTGCCGAGTCCATACGGCCCAGCCGCGCGCCCTCGTAGAGCGCCAGCAGGTAGAGGACGGCTAACTGGCAGGTGAAGCTCTTGGTGGCGGGAATGGCCTTCTCCACGCCGGCGGCGAGCGGGAGGGAGACATCGGCAAGGTGGGCCATGGTGGAGGCAGCCACGTTGGTGATCGCGAGGGTCTTCTGGCCGCGGCGGCGGGCCTCTTCAAGGGCGGCGAGCGTGTCGCTGGTCTCGCCCGACTGCGAGAGCACGACCACGCTGGGATGGCGCAGGTCGCCGTCGCCGCCGCGGAGGCTGTATTCGCTGGCGTACTCGACGTCGACGGCGAGGCCGCAGAGGTCTTCGAGGAGAATCTCGCCGTAGAGGCCGCTGTGGCGGCTGGAGCCGCTGGCGGCGATCAGAATCTCGCCCTCGGGGTTGGGCCAGGCCGCGAGGCGCGCCGCGACCTCCGGCTTCAGCCCCTTGCCCGCCACATAAAGCGCCTGGGTGCGCCTGAGCGCTTCCGGCTGCTCGTAGATTTCGCGCAGCATCTCGTGTTCAAAGGAGGGCATGGGGCGATTCCGGGCAGTGAGGGATTTGAGAAAGACGCCTGCCGACATGATCATAATATAAGAAAATGATCAAAGATTTGAATGATTTTTGAAAGTTGGAGTAATAGGCCAAGTGTTCTCCACAACTGCAGAGAGGTTGTTCTATTTAGATGAGCCCTTCGAGCCGCGTCCGAATACATAACCTAACGCAGTCGTGGCTGCTCCCAGTGCAATGTGAGCTTCGCCGGACCAAAACTCACGGCTTCCTGTCTGAAAAGCAAACCACCAAAGTCCAGCGGATGTAAGTAGCCCGAATACCACGACTATGAAGGCAATCACGATTGGAGCATGCGGCTCGCCCCCGAAAATGCGCCCAAAAACTCCCAGCTCGGCATGCAACTTAGCCAATGCATGCTTTTGCTCAAGCTCTAGACGTTTTGTGCGCTCAGCTTCGTTAGACGCATCCGAGATCGCAGTTTCCAGCTTCGTGGGCTGAGTTGTTTCTTGCTCGACAACCGCTTTTAATACTTCATCTCGCTCAGATGCCATACAGGTTTTGTAGACGGAACTTAGCGACCTGTTCTGAAACGGCAAAAATGCGCGCGACTACAGGAGCTGGAAGGTTCTTATAGTCGTCGAGCATCTGACGTGGCATGAGCAAATTTGCAGCAAAATAATTGGCCTCCTGCTCCCACCTGTCCTTCCCTTGCTTGCGTGGATCGCGCCACAATACTTTATACGCCTCGCTCTTGGCCCAATCCTCGTGGAGAATCTTATGGCCCAATTCATGAGCAATCGTGAAAGTCTGTCTTACCCCAGCGTCAGCTTCATTGACGTAGATTGCATTACGGCTAGGGTCGTACAACCCAGAAACGCCTTCGCTCTCGCCGGAGAACGTTACGAAGCGAACCTGCACCCCGAGAGCGCGAGCAATCTCAACAGGATTGACCGGCGGCTCGAATATACCGGACCTATTCAACAGGCTAATTGCCTCCCGCTCGGCGTGCCGATAATCCGGTCTCATCAGTTGTGGCTCAGTCGTCATCATCCAACTCCAAAAAGGAGAATAATAAGCGAATCAAACGTCTGTAGTATACCTCTTTAGGAACCGCTTTTCCACAGGCGCGAAATAAAAACTGTGTACAATGCGGTACCGAATTATCCGGTGGATACGCTCCCGTGGCGCAGACCGAGGGTGAAAGCGGGGCTCTCCTCACCGTCGTCGAGACTCTGAAGCTGGCAGAACTCTTTTACGGCCTGGCGATGACGGAGGCGCAGCGCAACGTGCAAGGTGGCGATCACCGCGGCGGCGGCGGCGAAGCGCCATGGGCTCCGCTCGATCCACTGCTCGGCGAGAGATGGGAACCAGAGCAGGGGCGGAAAGAAGATGAAGTACTTGAAGACCGTGAAGGCGAGATTGGGCTCCTGGCGCGAGGGCTCGCCGGTAAAGGCCACGGTGGTGACGCCGAGGAAGAAGCCGTCGGTGAATAAGAGACACAATCCCGCGGCCACAAGCAGTTGGGAGGCGGTTGCAGGCCAGGTGAGGAGTTGCGAGGGGGCAACCGTGCGCAGGGCGAGCACCGTTGCGAGGGTCACGATGCCGGCCCAGAGCAGCGCCCAGTGCTGCGCGGCCCGCAGTTCTTCAAGCGCGGCGCGGAGGAGCGGGGGCCTGCCGTCGACGATGCGGAAGATCCAGTTGCCCTGGCGGTTGCCGGAGGAGACAAAGGCGGCTTGGAGTCCGGCGACGACCCAGAAGGCGGCGATGGCGGCGGCCGCGCGGATGCCGAAGGCGGAGGCGGAGGCGCGCATCTGGCCGTGGACTACCTGGAAGCGCAAGACAGTGGCCGCAATCACCGAGAGGCCTACGCTGCCATAGAGCACCAGGTAGATGCGATAGCGCGGAACACGCAGCAGCGTTTGCGAGATGAAGTGGAAGACGGCCCGGCGGCGCGGTGAGCGCACCAGGACGGCGTGGAGCAGGCCATCGAGAAGGGATGCGAACGGGCTGCGGCGCCGGCGCGGAACCAGGCCTTCGACGAGACGGTGCTCCCTGCGCAGGTAGGCGAGCGGGTAAGTGAGCACGGCGACGCCGGCTGTGACGGCGAGGGCGATGCAGGCGGTACGGGCGAGTTCGGTGTAGACGGGCAGCGCGGTTGGGCCTTGCATGAGCCGCTGGTAGACGCCGAGGAACCAGAAGGGCGGAAGCCAGAAGACGACCGCGGCGCGGGACTGAAGGAGCACCGGGGTTGCGCCGGAGTAGACGGGAAACAGGAGCACCAGCACGAGCAGGAAGGCGATGAACAGCGCCTGGAGGAGCAGGGAGACCTTGCGAAAGAGCCTTTCGCCCAGCGCGGAGAGAAGGACGCCCTCAAGAGCCACGATGAAGGCGGCGGCGAAGAGCCCCGCGCCTCCCACGGCGAGCACATGGCCGGCTAGAAAGCGGGGAAGGCTGGGCGGATCGATGGCCGCGGGCAATGCCACCGTGGCGAGGACGTTGGCGTCGAAGAGGAAGCCTGCGATGAGGACGGCCATGGCGGCGACGCGCGCAAAGAAGAGCCGGCGGCCGGGGACGGGCAGTGTTTTAAGGACGAAGACGTCGAGGAGGTCGGGGAAGAAGAGATCCCACTCGAAGACGGTGGCGATGCCGAGCGCGGCAAACGAGTAGAGCACGAAGAAAAAGTGCTGGTTCACCTGGACCCAGTAAGGCGGAGGGCCCGGAACCCAGGCGACATGACTATGAGGGCGCGGGATGGCAATGAAGGCGTGGTAGACGGGCCAAAGATAGATGGCCACCATGAATCCGGGCAGGCCGGTGGCGAGGGCGACGAGGATCAGGCGGGCTTTGGCGTCACCGTCGGGCGAGGCGGTTTCGTGGTTGAAGAAGCGTTCGAGGAAGTGGCGGAAGAGGTGCGAGAACTGGCTGCGCTGCGGCGGCCGCACCGGGCCGAGCGCGGCCTGCTCGTTGAGGCCGAGCACATCCGGATCGGACATGAGCAGCAGGCGCTGAAACGACTCAGGCATGGGTGCTCCGCATCGCCTCGACGATTTGCTGAGCATGGCTGCGCGTGTCCTGCTGCTGCACGAGCTGCGCAAAGACGCTTTCGAGGTTGGGCAGGCTCATCAGTTTCACGAGGTCCGAGGGCGGGGCATCGGCGAGGATCCTGCCTTTGGCGATGACGACGACGCGGCTGCAGATCTGCTCGACGGTTTCAAGCACGTGCGAGATGTAGAGAATGGCCTTGCCCTCGGCGGCGAGCAGATCGAGGAGGTCTTTGAGCAGGCGGGCGGAGACGACGTCGAGGCCGGAGAGGGGCTCGTCGAAGATGAGCAGGCTGGGATTGTGGAGCAGGGCCGCGGCGATGAGGACCCGCTGGCGCATACCCTTCGAGTAAGACGAGATGGGCGAGTACTCCCAGGACTGGAGGTTGAGGAGGCGCAAGAGGTCGAGGGCCTTGCTTTCGATGAGCGCTTCGGGAAGGCCGCGCAGCCTGCCCACGAGCTGCAGGTACTCGAGGCCGGAGAGGTAGGTGTAGAGATGAGCCTCTTCGGGGACGTAGCCAAGGTTGGCGCGAAAGGCAACCATGTTGTTGCGGACGTCGCGGCCTTCGAAGAGCACGCGGCCGTCGTCGGGGCGCAGGAGCCCGGTGACGATCTTGACGGTGGTGGATTTGCCGGCGCCGTTGGGGCCGAGGAAGCCGACGATCTCGCCGGGCGCCACGTTGAAGGAGAGGTCTTCGATGGCGGGGATGCCGCGATAGCTCTTGAAGAGGTGCTGCAGCTCCAGCATGGGCTGGGGTCCTCCCGGTCGTCAGTATCCTATGTAGCATTCTGCATTCCTATTGTCAAGTAGCTTGCTACATAGGTAGAATGCGTCATGGCTCAAGACGCCAAGTTATCGCACACGGCGGCGATGATCCTGCAGGCCGTCGATTGCGGTTTTGTTTACGGCTTCAGCATCATGGAGATGACGGGGCTGCCCAGCGGCACCGTATATCCGGCGATGCGCAGGCTGGAGAGGGAGCTGCTGATCTCGTCGCGCTGGGAGAGCCAGTCGATTGCGGACGCCGAGCAGAGACCGGCGCGCAAGTACTACAAGCTTACGTCGCGGGGCAAGGCGACACTGGAGGCTTCGCGCAAGCGGTATCCGCTGCTGGCGCGGCTGATTCCCACGGAGGAGGCGAAGTCTCTGTGAATGCTCCCGAGGCGACCGGACTGGGCGTCCTGCAGCGTGCCCTGGTGCGCGGTGCGTCGCTGGTTGTGCCGGCTGATGCGCGCGCGGAGTGGCGGCGGGAGTGGCTCGCCGAGCTTTGGCACGTGCGCCGGGCCTGCGCTGCCGGCGGGCGCGACGGATGGCGGGGCGAGCGCGAGGCCACGTGCTTCTGCCTGGGCGCGTTTCAGGATGCGTTCTGCGTAAGGCGGCACGCGGAACGCAGGCCAGCGCTGCCCGGATGGCTCGAGGGCTCCCCCTTGCAGTGTCTGCTGGTGCTGGGAGCGGCGCTGGCCGGCTGCTGGCTGGCCGCTGCGATGCTGCCCGGCGTACGCGCGGAGCGCAGCCTGCAGAGCTATCGCTCGTATGCGGGCGTCGTGCTGATTCGCGATGCGAACTCGAGGAACGATGCCACGGCCAGCATCCTGCCGAGCCAGTTTCGCGCGTGGGCGGCGGGCAGGCGCCTCTACTTCGACGACTTTGCGTTCTATCAGGTGGCGCCGCGCAGGGTTTCCGCCGGCGGGTCTTTGACCGGGGTCTGGAGGGTCGCCAGCGCCAGCTCGAACCTGTTTGCGCTGCTTCGCCTGCCGCTGGAGTTTGCGCAGAGGGCGGCGGCCGACGGCCTGCCGGCGATGGTGCTGAGCCAGCGGGTGTGGGAGAAAGAGTTCGGCGGCGATCCGCGAGTTGTGGGCGAGGTGGTGCGCGTGAGCGGCCGCGAGGCGCGCATTGCCGGCGTGGCGCCGAGAGGCTCGTGGAGGCTGCCGGAGAAGGTCGATGCGTGGATGCTGGTGCCCGATTCGGCGTTCGCGGCGGGCCGTGCCGGGTACGTGGCGGCGCACCTGACGCACACGGGAGCGTCGCTGATGTGGGCGCCGCGCCAACTCATCACAGAGTACGGGCCGCACGATACCGAGCGGGATCTGCTGGGCGTCTCGCTCGATGACCAGATGCCGCCGCCCGATGCGGTTTTCCTCTTCGCCATGCTGCTGGCCATGCTGGCCGTGCCGGCCGTCACTACGGTGTCGATGGGCGAGTGCAACTTTGCTTCGCACCGGCCGTCGTGGCAGCGGAGAGTGTGCCGCTGGGGATTCTTCCTGGGCAAAGTGGCGCTGGTGCTGCCGGCGGCCTATTTTGCGTCGTTCGACCTGGCCTACGCGCGGTCCACTCCCTATGCGGCTCTGCCGGTCTATCTTCAGGCCGCGGCCGCGTTTTCGCTGTGCCTCCTGGGATTAAGCTGGGCGTGCAGCGATCAACGAAGGCGCTGCCCGGTTTGTCTCCATCGCGTCACGCATCCGGCGCGGGTGGGCCTGGTTTCGCAGACCTTCCTGGGGTGGAACGGCACCGAGCTGATGTGCATGGGCGGGCACACGCTGCTGCATGTTCCGGCGCTGCCCACAAGCTGGTTCGCCACGCAGCGCTGGCTGTATCTGGACGGCTCGTGGGATTTCCTATTCGCCGGGTAGAGCGGACCGGCTCGATGAGTTCTGTTGGGGCCCGCATCCATCGCGGCGGGAGATGCGGTAGACTTGGGATGCCGAGAGGCAGACCGGCGCCTGGTCAGTGCGGAAGTGGTGAAATGGCAAACACACTAGCCTTAGGAGCTAGCGCCCAAAAGGCTTGCGGGTTCAAGTCCCGCCTTCCGCACCAGATTTGGATTTCTGGATGTCGAGTGAGTTGAGTGCATCGAAAATAGATGACACAGAGCGATTCGATAAGCCTGAATCCCATGAAGTGTCCAAACCGCCTTCGAAGTGCAAAGCTTGAATCAGTTTCCGTTGTTCCACTTGGTTCATGGTCCAGACTTGCGCCCAATCGATGACTGGGAGTCAAGAGAATCAAAGGAAGGCTTCAGAAGCGGAGTTGAACTCTCTGAGGCGACGGACGTTCTTCTCGGCGGCGGAGATCTCAAGCGCACACCCCGATTTGGATCCTTCGCATTCCTGCGGCGAGCACGGATGACAGGAGTGCATCCTCACCAGCTCAGTTCCTACGTTGTTCTCTTCCTCGATCAGGTTTGAGAGCCTCTGCGCCTTCAGTTGAGGTC
>Ga0335073_10006665_pt1 | contig 16226 bp, 18 predicted proteins | sample Lox_Sample_22_FD_207093 | JGI IMG/M metagenome (GOLD analysis project Ga0335073, IMG submission 207093) | Soil microbial communities from Loxahatchee National Wildlife Refuge, Florida, United States - Lox_Sample_2.2 | ecosystem: Environmental > Terrestrial > Soil > Wetlands | place: USA... | reverse complement strand
CCTGTCGATCGCCACCTGCGTGCTCGTCCTCGGATTCCCCGTGACGTGGCTGCTCGGCGTGATGTTCCAAGGGGACCCGTTCCTGATCGCCCAAGCGGCCGGCGCCGTCGCCGTCGCCGCGGGAGTCGTGGTCGCGGTCGGGCGGTCGGCGCTGCTCGACGGCTGGCGGGACCTGCAGCGCCGGTTCAGTCCCCGTCCCGACGCGTAGGTGGCCGATGGACGACGGCGTCCGCCTCGGCGCTCGGTTCAGCCTCGCGACCAACCGGCTCAACTACTGCGGGCCGGAAGGGGCGGAGCGATGGCTCCACCGGGCGATCGTCACCGGCGAGGGATGCGACGCCGCCCGGCGCGCGCTCGCCGGCTTCGAGGCGCTCGTGCCGTACCTGGACGCGATCGCCCGCAAGCACGGACGGGACCGCTTCGACCGTGATGTCGTCGAGGCGTACTGGATCGGCAATCCGTTGCTCGACACATTCGAGCGGAGCGACTTCCTCAGGATCCTCGGCGAGCTGGTCGGGCGAGGCCTGCCCCGGTCGCTCGCGGACCGGCTCGGCGCCGCCCTCCCCGATCGACCGCTGCCGCACCACGCCTTCCACGTGGCGTTCGTCGGGGTCGGCAACGTGACCGGACACGTGGCGACGACCGTCCCGAACATCGAGGCGTGCCGGCCGGGATGGGGCACCGTCACGGCGGTCACCGGCGACCGGCTCGACCTAACGCGCTCGACCGTGCGGCTCGCCGACGGCCGGATCGGGCTCGGGCCGGACCGCCCGACGCAGAACGGGTTTGACCCGGCCCTGCTGCCGGGCGTCCGCGCGGGCGACATCGTCGCGCTCCACTGGGAGATGCCGGTACTGATCCTCTCGCCGGCCCAGGCGGAGAACCTCCGTCGGTACACGGAGGCGAGCTTCGCGGCCGCGGGACCGATCGGAGCTCCGTCCCGGCCCCCGGTCGGCTAGCGACTCGGTGCGGCCCGCGGGGCACCGGCGGGCGCGCGTCCCGGGAGGTTGGCCCGGAGCACGTCGTGGCGACTGATGACCCCGACGAGGATGCCACGGTCGACGACCGGCAGGCGATTGATCTCCCGGTCCCGCATCACTTCCATCGCGAACTCGAGCGGTGCGTCCGGGTGGATCACGATCGGCGGCGACGACATCGCGTCGGCGACCCGCGTCTCCTTGAGCGTCGGTCGTACGCGATCGAAGAAATCGCCGGCCCCACCGGCGACGCCCACGAGCAGGAGATCGAGGAGCCCCCGGATCGCCGGATACTCGGCGACGCCGGTGATGATCCGGGCCAGGTCCTTCTCGCTCAGCACCCCCACGACGGCGCCCCGAGGGTCGATCACCGGGAGTCCCGAGATCTGGTGGGTGCGCATCAGCACGAGCGCGTCGAACAGGGACGCGTCCGTGCCGATCAGCACCGCCGGTCGGCTGAGGACGTCTCCGACCGCGACGTTGTAGGGGAGGGACGTCGGCGTCCGCGCGGCGCCCGACCGGCGATGGGCGGTGGGCGTCCGACGGCGGCGGGGATCGGGGCGGCGAGCGTTCGGCGACATCGGTCCGGGACCCGGCGGCGGGGGTATCAACCCGGCGTCAGACGGATTCGACGGAGCCGGCCCGGCGCCGCGCGGTCAACTCTCGTTGACCGAGCGCTTTTGACCGCGGCCCCGGTAAAAACCGGCATGGAAGCGCGCCCGGCCCCGACCGGTCCCGTCCGCACGCTCGAGGACGTTCGCCGGGCGTTCGAGCAGGAGATGGCCCGCGAGGACCGCGAACTGCTCGGTCCGCTGCTCGAGCGGATGACGCAGGTCGCGGAGATGGTCACGGAGGGCCAGCCGGTCGAACCGGGGTACATCCTGGAGGGGATCCGCCTCTGGGCCCGCTTCGTCGACGAGCTCCACGACCGGCGGATCCGACGGCTGATCGCGATGATCCCGCCGAACGCCGAGTACGCCGGCGTCGTCCCGCTCGCCGAATCGAGGTTCCGGCTGCCGATCTTCCGTCGCCGGGGTCCCGCGGCCGACCCATCCCTCGTCGCCGAGTACCTGGGCGTTCGCGGCGAGCAGGCCCGCATGGCGGAGCGACTGCGGGAACTCGAGACGTTCGTCGAGATGTACCGGACGGGTGGATTCTACGCCCGCCAACTGCTCGGCTCTCTGATGCGGAGCGGAGCCTTCTCGGACCGTGCCTGGGCGCAGTACGAGGAGGAGTTCGTCCGGCGCCGTCTCAAGGAGCGGCTCCCGCCCGTCGCCGACGCCGGGTTGACCGAGGAGGTCGCGGCGCAAGGCCGGGGGCGGAACGCCCTCGAGGGGGCGGTGCGCGCGTTCCTGGCCCGCCCGATCCCCCTGCAGGCCTCCCCGACCGAGGTCGCGGCGACGACGTCATCGCCCCCGCGCCCCGCCAGCCGACCGACCGGGTCGGCTCGACGCCCCAGTGTCTGACCGCGCCCCGACTCCCGACCGGCCGGGTCTCACTCGACAGTGTAGCGCGGGTAGTGCGGAGTCCACCGGATCGACCGGATCCGCTCTCGCAGGGCATCCGGCGTTCGTACCGGAGCGACCCCGGACCGCTGGGCCGACAGCCCGACGGCCATCGCCACCTCCTCGGTGACCGCCCGCAGCTCGCCGACCGGCGGCAGGAGGGGGGACTCGGGACCGGGGGCGGCGGCCGCGGCCAGGCCGCGCGCGGCATCCAGGATCATCGCGTCGGTCACCCGGCGGGCTCCGCTCGCGATCAGTCCGAGACCGAGCCCGGGGAAGATGTAGACGTTGTTGCACTGGGCGATCGGCACGCTCCGGCCGTGGAACGGGACCGGGGCGAACGGCGAGCCGGTCGCGATCAAGGCCCGCCCGTCGGTCCAGCGAAGGAGGTCGGCCGGGGTCGCCTCGCAGCGCGCGGTCGGGTTGGAGAGCGGCAGGACGATCGGCCGGTCGGTACCGGCCGCCATCGCGCGGACGAGCTCCTCCGAGAACGAGCCCCCGACCGTCGAGAGGCCGATGAGCACGGTCGGTCGGGCGCGCTCGACGACCGTGGGGAGATCGATCCCTCCGCCGGGGCCGCGCGGCCAGGCGGCGACCGAGGCCGCGGGCTGGGCGAACGGGCGCTGCGCGTCCGTGAGGTCGCCCCGACCGGAGTGGACGAGGCCGTGGGAGTTCACGAGCCAGAACTTCGTGGCCGCGTCGCCGGGGACGACGCCGTCGTCGACGAGCGCCGCCTGCAGGTACTGGGCGACGCCCAGGCCGGCGGAACCCGCGCCGAAGATCACGAACGACTGTTCGGGCAGGGTGCCACCGGTCCGGCGCAACCCCCCGAGGATCGCCGCGAGCACGACGGCGGCGGTGCCCTGGATGTCGTCGTTGAACGTCAGCAGCTCGTCCCGGTACCGCTCCAGGATCGGCCGCGCATGGGCCGCGGAGAAGTCCTCCCATTGGAGGCAGACGTGGGGCAGCTCCTGGCGCACCGCGCGGACGAACGTCTCGATGAACGCGAAGTACTCGGCCCCGGCGATCCGCTCGTGGCGCCAGCCCAGGTAGGTCGGGTCGCGGAGGCGCTCGGCGTTGTTCGTGCCGACGTCCAGGACGATCGGCAACGTCCGCTCGGGGGCGATCCCGCCGATCAGCGTGTAGAGGGAGAGCTTCCCGATCGGAATTCCGAGACCGCCGACGCCCTGGTCCCCGATGCCGAGGATCCGCTCGCCGTCGGTGACGACGATCACGTCGACGTCGGGGTTCGGGCGGTTGCGCAGGAGATCGGGGATCGCGTGCCGGAGCGGGTAGGGGAGGAACAGGCCCCGCGGGCGACGGTAGATGTGACTGAACTCCTGGCAGCCGAGCGCGACGACCGGCGTGTACACGACCGGCATCATCTCCTCCAGATGGTCGAGCAGGAGTCGGTAGAACAGCACCTCGTTGGTGTCCTGGAGCGCCCGCAGGAAGATGTGCCGCTCGAGGTCGTCGTCCTTGCGCCGGAAGGCGCCGTACGCCCGCACGACCTGATCGTCCAGCGTCTCCACGTACGGAGGCAGGAGGCCGTGAAGCCCGAGCGCGTCGCGTTCCTCGAGCGAGAACGCCGTCCCCTTGTTGAGCGTCGGCGAGTCGAGGAGCTCCATCCCCCGTTCGTGCAGGAGTAGTCGGGACGGGATACTCGCGCGGGGTGCGACCATCGACCGGCTCCTTAGGCCGCCCGGAGCAGCGGCGTCTGGACGTACGTGAGCCAGTGGGCGTACTTCTCCAGGCGTCCGTGGATGGCGCCGTCGTACCGCTGCTGGAGGCGGCGGGTGATCGGGTAGCGGCCGTTCCCGATCGGACGTCCGTCGACCTCGCGGATCGGGGTGATCCCGGCCGCCGTGCCCGAGTAGAACAGCTCGTCCGCCGAGAACAGCTCCTCGCGCGTGAAGTCGGTGCGCTGGAACTCGAGCCCCTCGTCGGCGAGGAACTGGACGACGGAGTCGCGGGTGATCCCGCGCAGGATCCCCGAGCTCGCCGGCGGGGTGCTGACGACCCCCTTCTTCACCCGGAACAGGTTCTCGCCCGGGCCTTCCGCGACCATTCCCGCCGAGTTGAGCAGGATCGCCTCGTCGTACCCCCCGCTCACAGCCTCCATCTTCGCGAGGGCGGAGTTCGCGTAGTTCGCCGCGCACTTCGCCTGCGGCGGGAGGGACCGGGAGTCGATGCGGGTCCAGCTGGAGACGGTCGCGCGGACGCCCCGCTCGACCCCGTCCTTTCCGAAGAACGCCGCCCACGGCCACAGGGCGATCGCCACCTGCACCCGGCTGCGGGTCGGATCGAGTCCCATCTCGCCGTAGCCGGAGAACGCGAGCGGGCGAATGTACGCCTCGGGAATCCCGTTCGCGCGCACGAGGTCGACACACGCCTGCTTCAGCGCGGCGGCGTCGTAGGGGACCGCCATCCGGTAGACCTTGGCGCTGTTGAGGAAGCGGTCGATATGCTCCTCGAGACGGAACACCGCCGGGCCCCGCTCGGTCGCGTGGCATCGGATGCCCTCGAAGACCGCGTAGGCGTAGTGGAGCGCATGCGTGAGAACATGGACCTGGGCGGCGTTCCAGTCGACCAGCCGCCCGTCCATCCAGATCTTCTTCTGCGCCTCGATGCCGACCATGATGGGACGACCGCCCCGCGGCGGTTTCAAGGAGCCGTCAAGCCGGGTTGACCGGCAGTTCATCCCTCCGGCATCCGCTGGGTCATCCGGCGGACCACGATGATCGAGATCCGGTTCCACGGACGCGGCGGCCAGGGCGCGGTGATCGCCTCCGAGCTCCTCGCCCAGGCGGCGTTCCTCGACGGGCGCGAACCCCAGAGCTTTCCGTTCTTCGGCGTCGAACGGCGCGGCGCGCCGGTGACGGCGTTCGCGCGCATCGACGACCGGCCGATCCGGGTGCGCACGTCGATCGAGCGACCGGACGTCGTCGTCGTGCTCGACCCCGGACTGTTCCGTACCACGCCGGTGACGGACGGGCTCTCCGCGGGCGGCCTCCTGCTCGTGAACTCCCGCCTCGCCCCCGACGAGCTGCCGGCACCGGCCGGCGTTCGTCGCGCGACCGTCGACGCCGACCGCATCGCGGTCGCGCACCACCTCGGGACCGCCGCGATGCCGATCGTGAACACCGTCATGCTCGGCGCGCTTGCGCGGGCGACCGCTTCGGTTCGGCTGCCGTCGCTCCTGGCCGCGGTCGAACGGTACGTCCCGCTCCTGCGGGCCGAGAACCGGGCGGCGGCCGAGGAGGGCTTCGCCGCGGTGCGCCTGGCGGGTCCGGCGGTCTCCGTGCCCGAGTCCCCGGCCCGTCGGGCGCTCGCGCCAACGCCGTTCCCCGAAGGCCCGATCGCGGTCGTCCCGAGCCGCCAGATCGCGACGGCCGCCTGGCGGACGCTCACGCCGCGGATCGACCGGGCGCACTGCACCCGGTGCACCTTCTGCTGGAAGTTCTGCCCCGACGACGCGATCGCGCTCGACGCCGACGGCTACCCTGTCCTCGACCTCGCGCACTGCAAGGGATGCGGCATCTGTGCGGCCGAGTGCCCGCCCGGCTGCATCGCGATGGAGCCGGCCGAAGCGGAGGTGGCCCCGTGACGCGCCTCGTGCTCTCGGGCAACTACGCGCAGTCGTACGCGGCCGCGCTCGCGCGAGTCGAGGTCGTGTCGGCGTACCCGATCACCCCGCAGACGAGCATCGTCGAGAAGCTCGCCGACCTTGTTGCGGACGGAACCCTCCGGACGCAGTACATCAAGGTCGAGTCGGAGCACAGCGCGCTGCAGGTCTGCGTCAGCGCCGCCGGACTGGGGGCGCGCACCTACACGGCGACCTCGAGCCAGGGACTCCTGCTGATGCACGAGCTCCTCCACTGGGCGTCGGGGATGCGCGCCCCGATCGTGATGGGGGTCGTGAACCGGGCCGTGGCGCCACCGTGGAACATCGGGGCCGACCACACCGACACGATGTCCCAGCGCGACACCGGCTGGATCCAGATGTACGCGGAGAGCAACCAGGAGGTGCTCGACTCGGTGCTCTTGGCGTACCGCCTTGCCGAGGACCCGGCCGTTCGCCTGCCGGTGATGGTGACGGAGGATGCGTTCTACCTCTCCCACACGGTCGAGCCGGTCGACGTACCGAGCGCCGAGACGGTCGACCGGTTCCTCCCGCCGCGGGACGCCCGGGCGATCCTCGTCCCGGGGACCGCCGCGCGCCTGGGTTCGTTCACCGGGCCGGACCATTACGTCGAGTTCCGTCGCGAGAGCGCCGCCGCGATGGAACGGGTCCCGGCGGCGTTCGCCGCCGTGGAGGAGGAGTACGCCCGCGCGACCGGCCGCTTCCACGGCGGCCCGCTCCCCACGTACCGCGCGGACGACGCCGACGCGGTGCTCGTCACGATGGGGACGGCCGCGACGACCGCGCGCGGCGTGGTCGACGAGCTCCGGGCCGAGGGACAGAAGGTCGGCCTCGCCAAGCTGCGGATGTTCCGCCCGTTCCCCGTCCACGAGCTCCGGGCGCTCGCCGCGTCCGTCGACCGCCTCGGGGTGATGGACCGGTCGTTCACGTTCGGGGCCCAGGGACCGGCCGCGACCGAGGTGGCGGCCGCGCTGTACGCCGCCCCGCACCGCCCGGCGATCTCCGGCTTCCTGGCGGGGATCGGCGGGCGGGACGTGACCCCCGCGGAAGTCCGCCGCATGTACCGCGCGCTCCTCTCGGATGCGCCGGCGGAGATCCGCTGGGTGGACCTCGAGGCCCCCCGGGAGGTCGTCCATGGCTAAGGCGACGATCCCGACGGTCGAGCTGATGTACCCGGGCCACGCGGCGTGCCCGGGCTGCGGCCCCGCGCTCGCGCTGCGGCTGATGCTCAAGGGGCTCGGCCCCCGCACCGTCGTTTCCGTGCCCGCCTGCTGCTGGACGGTGATCGCGACGCCGTACCCGACGACCGCCCTCGGGGTGGCGATGCTCGACAACCCGATCGAGGCGACGGGGGCGTCGATCTCGGGGCTGCGCGCCGCGCTCGACGCGCGCGGGACGAAGGATGTGACGGTCCTCGGCTTCGCGGGGGACGGCGGCACGGCCGACATCGGTCTGCAGTCGCTGAGCGGGATGCTCGAGCGCCGGACGAACGCGATCTACGCGATGTACGACAACGAGGCGTACATGAACACCGGGGTCCAGCGGAGCGGGGCCACCCCGCAGGGTGCCTGGACGACGACCACCCCGGTCGGCGGGGGCCTCAAGGGAAAGCCGGAGCCGAAGAAGGACATGATGGCGATCGTGCTGGCGCACGATCCCGTCTACGCCGCGACCGTGAACCCGGCGTTCCCGGAGGACTTCGTCCGGAAGGTCGAGAAGGCCCGCGGGCTGGAGGGTCCCCGCTTCTTCCACATCTTCTCGCCGTGCCCGCCGGGCTGGAAGTACCCCTCCGAAGAGACGATCGAGCTCGGCCGGCTCGCGACCGACACCGGGGTCTTCCCACTGTACGAGGTGGAGGGGGGACGGCTCCGCATCACCCGCAAGGGAGGCGCCCTGAAGCCGGTCGCGGAGTACCTCACGGCCCAGGGGCGGTTCCGCCACTTCACTCCGGACGACATCGCCGCCTACGAGCGGGCGGTCCGCGCCCGATGGGCGCAGCTGCTCGCCCGCGAGGCGGCGACCGCCGCGCCTCCGGTCGCGGCGCCCTAGCGGGCGGTCGGGTCCGCGACGCTCACCGAGTGGATCCCCGGGAACTGGAACGGCACCTGGCGCCACCGCTTGCCGGCGTCGGCGCTGTAGAACAGCTGGCCGGTCGTCGTCCCGACGTAGATGCCGGCAGGCGAGAGGCCGTCGGTCGTGATCCCTTCGCGCTGGACCCCGAAGTGACCGGGGAACTGCTTCGGGCCGAGCAGCTTGCGCCACTTCTTGGTCGAGTCGTTCCACTCGTGGACCTGGAAGTACCCTTCGCCGGTGACGCGAGCCATGCCGTCCAGCCGGACGAAGTACGCCCGGCCGGGCGCGGCGGACGGGGAGGCGACCCCGAACCCGAAGTCATCGCCCAGGGGCTTGCCGATCCGTACCCACTTTCCCATCCGGTCGTGGGAGACATACATCCCGCCGTGGTCCTGGCGGTAGAAGGTATCCGGGTCGGCCGCGTCGATCACGACGTGATGGACGCACTGGCCGGTCTCGGGGAACTTTTCGGGGAGGAACGGCGTCTCGACCCCCTTGTTCGTCGGCACCCAGCTACCGCCCCCGTCCTCCGAGCGGAACGTCCCGACCGCCGACATGCCGACGTACATCCGTCGCGGCTCGCGGGGGTCGAGGATGATCGTGTGCAGGTTGGCGCCGCCGGCGCCGGGCGACCAGTCCTTCCGCTTCGGATGCTCGTTCAGCGCGACGTTCGGCTGCCAGCTGTCGCCCAGGTTGTCGCTGCGGAACAGCAGGTGCGGGTCCGCACCCAGGTAGAGCACGTCCGGCTCGCTCGGCCGTCCCGGCTCGAGGTGCCAGAGGTTGACCAGCGGCCGCGGCGCGGCGGTGGACGGGTCCTCGTAGCTCGGCGTGCGGTCCTTCTTCGGTGCGGTCAGGGGGGTGGCGATCTCCTTCCAGGTCTTCCCCCAGTTGCGCGACCGCTCGAGCATCGGGCCCCAGAAGACGCTGTTCACGAGGGCGTACACGTCGCCGGGATGCCGGGGGTCGGCGACCACGTGGAAGACGTCGCTTCCCTCGTGGGCGACCGGCAGGACCTTCCAGCCGTCCCGCCGTCGGTTCCCCTCGACGACGTACGTTCCCTTGCGCGTTCCGACCAGAATCCGTAGCTTGTTGTCCCGGGGCATCGTCGTTCGACCGCCTATCCTCCCGCAATCGAGTGGAGGATATCTATCGTTCGGGCGCCGGCGAGCGGTGTCGCCACCCCGGTCGTCCCGCTCACGTCCTCGCCGTCCACGAAGACACGGACGTACCGGCGGAGCTGGCCGGTCTCGTCGCGCAGCTTGAATCGGAGCCGCGGGTACCGGCCCTCGAGAACGTCGAGCATCTCGCGGATGGACCCCGCGTCGACCTCCTCGTGGGACCGCGGACCGAATCCGCGGAGCCAGCTGTCGAGCCGGACCTCGAGCACGTGGGCCCTCGGGGCGGCCACGCACTACGGGGTCTTGAGCGTCCGGTCGCCCGATCCCACCCCGCCGCGGGCGATCCGGTCGAGCAGTTCCGCCAGTGCGTGCGGGGTCGAGAGCATCGGCCAGTGGCCGGTCGGCAGGGAGTCGTAGGTCCAGTCGGGGTGGGCGGCGAGAAACTCCGCGCGCTCGGCCTCCGGCGAGTCGTTACCGACGCAGGAGATCCCGTGGCATCGGGGGAGCGGTCCGGCGGCGGTCGCTCCGGTGAGCCGCTCTTCGAAGGAGAACGCAGGATGCGGTGTTCCGCGCTGGCGGAGGAGCCCGAGGTCGGTCTCCGACAACCCGTCCACCGGCGCCTGGCTCCCGAGGGGGTCGGGCATCGGCCACACCCGGCTCCCGCGCACCGTGATGACCGATTCGAGGAACTTCGCGCGACCGTCGGGCGAGAACCCGTCGAGGAAGCTCCTCCCCTCGTCCATCGGCATAGTATCCACGTAGACCTGGCCCCGGAAGCGGGCGGGGGCGCGCCGGGCGACGGCCCCGACCACCGCCCCGGCGTAACTGTGGCCGACCAGGACGGCATCCGTCCAGTTGTGGCGCTCGGCGAGCGCCAGAAGATCCCGCACGTGGGCGATCAGCCCGGTCGTCGGGGTCAGCTCCGCCGCGCGTTCGGCCAGTCCCGGCAGTGTTACCGCGACGGGGGAGTGCCCGGCACGCTCCAGGTCCGGCACGACCCGCTCCCACGCCCACGCGCCCAGCCAGGCCCCCGGCACGAGGACGATCGTCGCCATCGCGTCGCCAGTGCGTCTCGCTACTTAGGAGCGCGGCGTCCCTGCACGGGGTGCGCGCCCGCGTCAGTGGGGGTCGCCCGTCGCTTCCGCGGACAACGACCCGCCCCGCCGAGGAGGCCGGCGGGGGCATGAAGGTAAACCGCCCGCCCGTGGTGTCGGAGCGCCGATGCACCGTTACGTGGCCCTGCTCCGGGCGGTCAATCTCGGCGGCAACACGACCCGCCGCTCCGTCGACCTCCGGACGGCCGTGGAGGGCGATCCGATCCGTGACGTTCGGACCGTCCTGCAGAGCGGCAACCTCGTCTTCGACGCCCCCGCGCGCGCCGCCGGGGAGCTCGAACGCGAGATCGAGCGGCGTCTCGCCGCTCGGTTCGCCCGTCCGACGGTCGTGTTCGTCCGGACGGCGGCGGAGTGGTTGGAACTCCTCGCGGGTAACCCCTACCGTGCCGAGGCCGCGCGCGACCCGGCCCATCTGCTTCTGACCGTTACGAAACGGGAACCGCCGGCGGCGGCGTGGCCCCGGCTCCGCGCCGTGATCGTTGGCCGGGAGCGGTTCACCCCGGGCCCTCGATGCGCCTACCTCGTCTACCCCGACGGCATCGGCACGTCGAAGTTGACGCCCGCGCGCATCGAGCTCGCCCTGGGGGCGCCGGTCACGGCCCGCAACTGGAATACCGTCGGGCGGCTGGCAGCTCTTCTCGAGGACTGAACGGTGCGGCGGCGGTCGTCCCCTCCGGATCCGTACGCTCCCCCGCGCCCGGGCGAACGGAATCCCGCGGACCGATTCGTCTACTCGGGGATCCGGGTGCGCAACCTGGCCCGGTCGCTGCGGTTCTACCGGGCGATCGGATTCCGGACGGTGAAGCAGGGCCGGTTCTCGCACGGCGGGAGATGGGTCCACCTGGTGTACCCGGGCTCGCCGCACCGGCTCGAGCTCAACTACTACCCGAAGGGAAGCCCGTTCTACGCGCCGCGGGGAGCGGACGAGGCCTTCGACCACTTCGGGTTCTACTCGCCGGACCCGATGCGCTGGCTCCGCCGCATGGTCCGGGCCGGTGCCGAGCCGATGGTCGGGTTCGTCGACGGACCGGTGGAGCTGCTGTTCGTGCGCGATCCGGACGGCGTCTGGCTCGGGACCTGCGGCCCGTCGGAGCCGGTGCGCGGTCGAAGGCGCGCCACTAGGCGGTCGACGCGGGGACGACGGCGGGCTCGACGCGCACCGGGAAGTTGACCGAGTTCGCGACAAAGCACTTGCCGTGGGCCGCCGCGTGCAGCTTCGGGAGGATCGACGGGTCGCCGCCTCCGACCCCGACCCGAGGTCGCAGCGTCACCTCGACGATCCGACCGCCGTGCGCCCGGTCGATCTCCAGAATCCCCTCCGAAGTGTCCTCGTACGAGGTGACGACAACTCCCTCGTCCGCCGCGAGATGGAGGAACCAGAGCATGTGGCAGCTCGCGAGCGCCGCGGCGAGCAGCTCCTCGGGGGTGTAGCGGCTCGGGTCGCCACCGGGCGCCAGGTCCGAGGTGCCGGGGACGACGGTCGACTTGCCGTTCCCCGAGATCTCGTGGTTCCGGGAGTACGCCGCGTAGCTCGACGTGCCGGTTCCCCGGTTCCCGCTCCAGCGAACGGTGGCACGGAACGGATGGGCCGCCATCGTCCTCGCAGGCGCTCGCCGGTATTTGGCCCGCGCCCGCCGGTGCGCTGCGCCCGTCCGGTAACCTCGCCGCCACCGCGCCCTTAAGTAACCTTTTTACATTCGATTACTCGAGGTAACTCAATGTCCGAACCACTCCGATCCGTGACCCACCGGTTCCCGGGCGTCCCGACGCTCGAGGGGGCCGGCGTTCGCCTGCGCCGATCGTTCTCCAACCCCGAGGTGCCCCTGTTCGACCCGTTCCTGCTCCTGGACCGGTTCGGCTCGGCGAACCCGGCCGACTATCTCGCGGGCTTCCCGTGGCATCCGCACCGGGGCATCGAGACCGTGACCTACGTCCTGGACGGGCGCGTGGAGCACGGCGACACGCTCGGCAACGCCGGCGTGATCGGCCCGGGGGATGTCCAGTGGATGAACTCGGGCAGCGGGATCATCCACCAGGAGATGCCTCAGCGGACCGACGGCATGCTGTCGGGATTCCAGCTGTGGGTCAACCTGCCCGCGCACGAGAAGATGTCGACCCCGGCCTACCGGGGCCTCCGCGCCTCCGACCTACCCGTCGTGCCGACGAACGGCGGCGACGTGCGCGTGGTCGCCGGACAGTACGGGGGCTCCGACGGCCCGGTCCGCGGCATTCCCGTCGACCCGACGTACCTCGATGTGCGGTTGGCCCCCGGCGAGCGGTTCTCCCATCTCCCGCACGCGGGCTACACCGTCTTCGCCCACTCGGTGGACGGCGGCGGCTCGTTCGGCGGCTCAGATCCGGCGCCGGTCGCCGCGGGCGAAACGACCCTCTTCGGCCCCGGAGGGGCTGTCGAGGCGTCCGCAGGCCCGTCCGGCTGGCGGTTCCTGCTCGTCTCGGGTCGCCCCCTCCACGAGCCGGTGGCGTGGTACGGCCCGATCGTCATGAACACCCGCGACCAGCTCGCCGAAGCGGCGCGGGACCTCCGCAGCGGCCGGTTCGTCAGGGAGCGGCGGCCGATCCAGGAGGAGTGATCCCCCGGGTCGAGAGCGCGGCGAACGCGGTCCGGAGGACCGCGGCCGCGCGCCCGAGGTCGCGACGGTCGAGCCGTTCGCGCGCGGTGTGGTCCAGCCGGGAGTCCCCCGGGCCGTACGCGGCTCCCGGGATGCCCCACGCCGCGACCGCCAGGTTGAGATCGGAAGTCCCGGCCTTCCGGTAGATCGTCGGCCGGCCTCCCGCGGCCCGGATGCCGGCGATGAGGGCGCGAGCGACCGGGTTGCCGCTGCCGGTGTCGCACGGGTCGATCGACACCTCGACCTCCAGCGCGCTCTCCGCAGAGTCGCCCGGCAGCGCGTGCAGCGCCTCCCGCACGGGCAGGCCCGGGGGGAGGCGGAGATCGATCGTCGCCCGCGCGACTTCCGCATCGCCCGGCGGGCCGGTCTCGAAGGTGATCGTCTTCGCGGTGACGGAGCGGAACAGCGACTCGGTGGTACGGGCCTCGGCCCACGCGCGCACGGCGGCGCACCAGGCGACCGCGCGGTCGGCGGCGGTCGGGTACGGCGCGGAGTAGTGCCGCCGGCGGCCCCGGAACGTGCGCGCGATGCGCAGGTCCCCCTTGTAGCCGACCGTCAGACCGTCCCAGCCGCTCGGTTCGCCCGCGATCACCGCGTCGGGCCGCCGGCCCCGGAGGAGGCGCCGTGCCCCGCGGCTGTCGGTCTCCTCGCCGACGGCGGCGACGATCGTAACGGTCCCGGGCCCGGAGAAGTCGGCGCCCCCCAGGAGGGCGGCCGCGAGCGCCCCCTTCGCGTCGACCACGCCCCGCCCGTGGAGACGGCCGCCCGACCAGCGGACCGGCCGCTCGCCGACGACGGTGTCGATGTGGCCAAGGAACATCGTCTCCGGACGTCCGTGGCCGCGCCGGGCGATGCCGTTCCCCACGCCGTCGACCGTCGTGCGGTACCCGAGGGTGCGGGCCGCCGCGACGAAGGCCCCGACCGCTCGGCGTTCGTGGCCGGAGGGGCTGTAGCACCGGACGAGGCGCTCCAGGAGCGCGCCGTCATCCACGGCCGATCACCGCCTCGATCGCCGCCAGGCCGTCGGTCCAGTCGCTCTCCTCGATCACCAGCGGCGGCAGGAGCCGCAGGACCGTCGCCCCGGCGTTCAGGGCCAGGAACCCGCGCTCCTCCAGCGCTGCGAGAACGGGACCGACACGCTCCCGCAACTCGACCCCGATCATCAGGCCGAGGCCACGCACCTCCCGAACGTGGGAGGTCGGCAGGCGACGGAGTCGTTCCAGTCCGAGCGCACCGAGCGATGCCGCCCGCTCGGGCAGGTGGTCGCGGGTGATGTGCTCGAGGGCGGCCAGCCCGGCGGCGCAGGCGAGGGGGTTCCCCCCGAACGTCGAGTGGTGCGTCCCCCGGAACCGCTGTTCGACCTCCGCCGATGTGACGGTGGCCCCGATCGGGAAACCCCCGGCAAGCGACTTCGCGAGCACCAGCACATCGGGCACGACGTTCCAGTGCTCGAAGGCGAACAGCCGCCCGGTGCGACCGATGCCGGTCTGCACCTCGTCGAGCACGAGGAGCGCCCCGTGCCGATCGGCGGCCGCTCGCGCGGCGGCGAGGAACTCCGGGGTGGCGACGTGGATGCCGCCTTCGCCCTGCACGGGCTCGAGCAGGATCGCCGCCGTGCGGTCGTCGACCGCCCGCACTAGCGCGTCCGCGTCGTTGAACGGGACGTGGACGAACTCGGGGACGAGCGGCTCGAACGGTTCGCGGAGTTCCTTCCGCCAGGTGGCACTGAGGGCCCCGAGGGTGCGCCCGTGGAAGCCGCGCATCGCCGCGACGATCCGGGGGCGACCCGTCGCCGATCGCGCGATCTTGATCGCCGCCTCGACCGCCTCGGTCCCCGAGTTGGAGAGGAAGACCCGGCCGAACGAGCGCGGCAGCAGCCCCAGAAGGCGTTCCAGGAACGCCTCGCGCACCGGGTTCGCGTAGCCCGCGCCGAGGTGGATCAGTTCGGTCGCCTGCGCCGCGATCGCCCGGGCGACCTCCGGGTCGGCGGCGCCGAGATTCCCGGCCCCGTGGGTCGCCCCGAGGTCGACGAACGCGCGTCCGTCGGCGTCCCACAGCCGGGCCCCAACGGCCCGGACGATCGCCCGGCGGGTCCGGGCGCCCTCGCCGAACTCCGCGCCGGCCCCCGCGCGATCCATCAGGCGATCACCGTGCCCTCGCCCTGGAGGGCGGACGCGATGGGGGTCGCCACCCCCGACGGGGCGATCACGACCCGCCCGACACCGCCCGAGAGGGCGCTCTTCGCCGCGAGCAGCTTCTTGCGCATGCGGCCGGCGGCGATCGGCAGGTACCGCTCGAGCTCCGCGCCCGCGATCCGCGGAATGCGGGAGGACGGATCGTCCCGCCGTTCGAGCAGGCCCGGAACGTTGGTGAGCAGAAGCAGTGCGTCCGCGCGCAGGGCCGCGGCGATCGCGGCCGCGACCCGGTCCGCGTCGACGTTCACGACCTCCCCGGCGGCGGTGATCGCCGGAGGTCCGACGACCGGCAGTATGCCGAGCCCGAGGAGCGACCGCAGGAGGTCGCCGTCGACCGTCTCGATCGTTCCCGAGAGGTCGTCGTTCAGGAGGATCGTGCGGCCCTCGACGACCGCCCGCGCCCCGCTCTTGCGCTGGGCGAGGAGAAGCCGTCCGTCGACGCCCGAGAGACCGACCGCGCGAACCCCCCGGGCTCCGAGGGCGGCGACGAGCGAGGTCTGCACCTTGCCGGCGAGCGCGAGCACGACCACCTCGAGGTGGGCCGGGTCGCTCCGCCGCGACACGACGCCGCTCGGCGAGGTGTAGTACTCGGCCGGGCGTCCCATCGACTCGCCGAGCCGGTCGACCTCCTCCGAGCCTCCGTGGACGAGCACGAGGTCGCGGCGGCCGACCACCTCGTCGAGCAGCGGTTCGAGGCGGTTGCCCGCCGCCCCTCCGACCTTCACGACGATCGTCACGGCCCGCCTAGACCGGGTGGAGACCGGCAAACTCGAGGCCGGCCGTCTCCGGGAACCCGTAGCGCACGTTGAGGCACTGGACGGCGTTCCCCGCGGCCCCCTTGCCGAGGTTGTCGATCGCGGACAGCAGCACGACCCGCTCGCCGTGCGGGTCGACGGCGAAGCCGAGGTCACAGTAGTTCGTGCCCGCCAGGATCTTCGGCTCGGGCTCGCGGAACGCTCCGTCCGCCTCG
>Ga0335073_10006664_pt1 | contig 16226 bp, 11 predicted proteins | sample Lox_Sample_22_FD_207093 | JGI IMG/M metagenome (GOLD analysis project Ga0335073, IMG submission 207093) | Soil microbial communities from Loxahatchee National Wildlife Refuge, Florida, United States - Lox_Sample_2.2 | ecosystem: Environmental > Terrestrial > Soil > Wetlands | place: USA... | reverse complement strand
TCGGGCACACGCCGTTCGGCGCCCGGCTGAACCGCGCGCTCGGGCTCGCGCTGCGCAAGCGGTTCTGCGTCACGTTCGACTTCGAGCTGCAGGCGGCGGCCAGCGACAACGCGATCCTGCTGTCGCTGGGGCCGCAGCACAGCTTCCCGCTGGAGCGGGTGCCGAAGTTCCTGGCGTCGGCCACGGTGGAGGGCGTGGTCCGGCAGGCGGTGCTCACCTCGCCGATGTTCGCCGCGCGGTGGCGTTGGAACCTGAACACCTCCCTCACGGTGCTGCGGATGCGCGGCGGCAAGAAGAACCCGCCCGCGATCCAGCGGATGGAGGCCGACGACCTCATGGCGGCCGTGTTCCCGACGCTGGCCGCCTGCCAGGAGAACGTCGCCCCCGGCCCGATGGAGATCCCCGACCATGTGCTGGTGCAGCAGACCCTGGAGGACTGCCTGCACGAGGCCATGGACATCGAGGGCCTCCGCGAGCTGATCGGGAACATCGAGTCCGGCCGGGTGTCGGTGGTGGTCCGGGACACCACCGAGCCGTCGGTGCTCGCGCACGAGATCCTCAACGGGCAGCCGTTCACGTTCCTCGACGACGCCCCGCTAGAGGAGCGCCGGTCCCGCCAGGTGCCGCTGCGGCGCGGCCTGCCGGTCGCCGCCAGCGAGCTGGCCACCCTGGATCCGGCCGCGATCGATCGGGTCACCGAGCAGGTGCGCCCCGATCCGCGGGACGCGGACGAACTGCACGATCTCTTGATGACTTCCGTAACGCTGCGCCCGGAGCCGGACTGGCAGGCCATGTTCGGTGATCTGGTCGCCGCGCGACGCGCTGCGTCGGTGCACGGCCCGGCCGGGGAACTCTGGTGCGCCGTGGAGCGGCGGCCCGCGATCGAGGTGCTGTTCCCCGACGCGGCGATCGTCCCCGACCACCCGTGCCCGGTCGTGCCCGCCGAACCGCCGGATGAGGACGAGGCGGCCGCCAGCCTGCTCCGTGGCCACCTGGACTGCCGGGGCCCGTCCACCCCGGCTCGGCTCGCCGAGGTGACCGGGCTGGGCGAGACCCTGATCGTGCGCGCACTAGCCCGGCTCGAGGAGGAGGGCTTCGCGCTGCGCGGCCACTTCACCTCCCGCGACGGCACCGGGGAATCCGGCACGGAGGAGTGGTGCGCCCGGCGGCTGCTGGCCCGGATCCACGCGTACACACGGCAGCGGCTGCGGGCCGAGATCGAGCCGGTGAGCGCGCGGGACTTCATGCGGTTCCTGCTGCGCTGGCAGCACGTCGAGCCGGAGACCCGGCGCGAGGGCCGGTTCGGCGTGCTCGCCGTGATCGAGCAGCTGCAAGGGTTCGAGCTGGCCGCCGGGGCCTGGGAGAACGCGGTCCTCGCCACCCGCGTCGAGGGATACCGCCGCGAGTGGCTCGACGAGCTGTGCCTGTCCGGCCAGGTCACCTGGGGACGGCTGTCGGTGCGCGACGCGGCGGCCCTCCCCCTCCCCGCCCTGCCCGTTCCGCCGGAGCTGGCCGAGCCGGTCGCGAGGCGCAGCGGGATGGCGCCGTCCCGGGCGACCCCGATCACGCTGACAATCCGCGACGACCTGCCCTGGCTGCTGCGCGCCGCGCGCGGCGAGGCGGCCCCGGCCGAGCCGGGCCCCGGCCGCGCCCTCGACATCCTGGACGCGCTGCGCGACCACGGCGCGCTGTTCCGGTCCGACCTCGCCGCGGTCACCGGCCGACTGCCCGCCGAGGTGGAGGAGGCGCTCTGGGAGGGCGTGGCCCGCGGCCTGGTCACCGCGGACGGGTTCCGCGCCGTCCGGTCCCTGCTGCGCCGCGGCGGCCGCAACGTCCCAATGCGGCGGGGTCTGCGCCGCGGCATCCGCGGCGCCGGGGCGGGGTCCGACGGGCGCTGGAGCCTGCTGCCGACCCCGGCGGCCGATCCCGACCGGGACGAGCTGGCCGAGGCCGTCGCCGAGCAGCTCGCCGCGCGCTGGGGAGTGATCTTCCGCGACCTGGCCACCCGGGAAAGCCTGGCCATCCCCTGGCGCGACGTGCTCTGGGCGCTGCGCCGCATGGAGGCCCGCGGCACGATCCGCGGCGGCCGGTTCGTCCAGGGGTTCAGCGGCGAGCAGTTCGCCCACCCGGACGCCGTCGACCTGCTGCGCGCGGTGCGAAAGCAGCGCCCCACCGGCCAGCCGGTCCGGATCTCAGCCGCCGACCCGCTCAACCTCACCGCGGTCGTGCTGCCCGGCCCGCGCGTTCCGGCGATCCCGGCCAACTCGGTGACCTACATCGATGGCGCCGTCGCCGCCGAAACCGTCACCACGTCCGCATAATCTGGCCGTGGAGTCGGTCAGGAGCTACGTCATCTGCTGCGTCCAGCGAACCGGAAGCTGGCTCGTGGCGCACACCCTGGCCGATACCGGGTACGCAGGCCGGCACGCTGACTATTTCGACGAAGCGGAACGGGGCACGGCTCGCGGCCGCGAACGGGGTCATGGCGTTTCTGCGCTGCCGGCCGACCCCCATGTTCGTCAGGCGACGCGGGTGTCGTATTCCTCGCGGTTGGCGAGCACCTCGTCCATGTGCGTCTCGGCCCACTCCTTGATGCCGCGCATCACGTACTGGAGTGACAGGCCGAGGTCGGTCAGCTCGTAGGTGACCGTGACCGGCACGGTCGGGGTGACGGTGCGGGTGATCAGGCCGTCGCGTTCCAGGGAGCGCAGCGTCTGGGTGAGCATCTTCTGGCTGACGCCGGCCAGCCGGCGGGACAGCTCGGAGTAGCGCATCGACCGTGGTTCCCCGACGCAGTCGCTCCTCGGGCGCGGGCCGTCGCTGCCGAGCGCGGCCAGGATCAGCGCGACCCACTTGTCGGAGATCCGGTCGAGCAGCTGGCGGCTGGGGCAGCCGGCCAGGAACGCGTTGTAGTCCGCCTTCGCCTGCGCCCGCCGCTGGGCCGCCGTCGTCGTTGGCATCGACCGCTCCTTCCTACCGACGGGTGACCTACGCACTCTGAGGTGCCTACTTTCCGTTGGAGAGCTACTCCCCCATATTGGTACAGGACAACCGTTGGACACAAGCTTCGAGGAGCAGTTCATGAGCGCTTCCACGTTCAGGGCCGCCGTCGTCCGCACCCCCGGCGGACCCGACTCGATCGAGATCATCGACGTGCCCGTCGCCGAGCCCGGGCCTGGCGAGGTCCGGGTGCGGATCGCCGCGGCGGGGGTGAACCCCGTCGACCTGGCGGTCGCTGGCGGCGTGTTCCACGCCATGGGCCTGATCAATCAGCCCGACCACACGGGCCTGGGCTGGGACTTCGCCGGGACCGTCGTCGCCACCGGACCCGGGGTGGACCTGGCCACAGCAGCCCGGGTCGCAGGCCTGGTGGACGGCTTCGATCGGGACTTCGGCACCTACGCCGAGGAACTCGTCGTGCCCGCCGCCAGCCTGGCCGTCGTCCCCGAGGGGCTGGACCTGGCCGCGGCGTCGACGGTCCCGACCAACGCGCTGACCGCCGCGCAGATCGTCGACCTGCTCGGCGACGCGCCCGCCGGTGGCAGCAGGCTGCTGGTGACCGGGGCCGCCGGCGCGGTCGGAGCGTACGTCGCCTCGCTCGCGCAGGACCGCGGCTGGCGGGTGACCGGCCTGGCCAGGGCCGAGGACGAGGACTTCGTTCGGGGTCTCGGCGCCGGGTTTACCACGCAGGCCGAGCCCGGCTGGGACGCGGTCGCCGACGGTGCGGTGATGCAGGAGCAGGCCCTCGCGCTGGTGCGTGAGGGCGGCGCGTTCCTCGGCGTCCAGCCGAGCGCCAAGCTTCCGGCCGAGCGCGGCATCAGGGTGGAAGTCGTGATGGTGCACCCCGACGGTCCCCGGCTGGCCGGCCTGCTGGACCGCACCGCGTCCGGCGAACTGCCGGCCCGGGTGCACGCGGTCGTGCCGCTGGACCGGGTTGCCGACGCCCACCGGGCCGTGGCGAAGGGAGGGCTACGGGGCCGGTATGTCCTCACGCCCTGACCGTCGGTGCCCGCGGTGGACGATCCGCTTCGATCGTCCGCTGCGGGAGATTGTCCGGAACAGGCGCTAGCGTTGCTCAGCATGACGGACAGCAGCGAAGAGTTTCTCCGGGAGCCGCCGGTTGCCGGTAATGAGACCGACACCCTCCTCGGCTCGCTGGAGCGGGAGCGCGCGATCTTCGCGTGGAAGTGCGGCGGGCTGGACGCGGAGGGCCTTGCCGCGACCGTCGGCGCCTCGTCGATGACCCTGGGCGGGCTGCTCAAGCACCTGGCGCTCGTGGAGGATGACTACTTCGGGCGCCGCCTGCACGGCCGCGAGTACGGGCCGCCGTGGGACACGGCGGACTTTGACGCCGACCCCGACTGGGAGTGGCACTCGGCCGCCGACGACACCCCGGACCAGCTTTACGCGCTCTGGGAGGCCGCCGTGGCCCGGTCGCGCGCGGCCGTCACCGAGGCGCTGGCGGACGGCGGGGGCATGGGCCAGCTGGGCCGGTTCACCTGGCCCGACGGCCGGTCACCCAGCCTGCGGCGGATCCTGATCGACCTGATCGAGGAGTACGCACGGCACAACGGCCACGCCGACCTGATCCGGGAGTCGGTCGACGGTGTCGTCGGCGAGGACCCGCCCGGCTGACCCGGGAGCGCCCCGGCTTCGCCTCAGTCCCGCTGGGTGCCGGCCGGCACCCTGAGGGTGGTGTTGATGCGGTTGAAGAAGTTGGTCATCGCCACGATCACGACCAGGGCTTCGAGCTGCCGCTCGCTGTAGTGCCTGGCCGCCTCGGCCCAGATCTCGTCGGTGACCGCGCCGGGGCGGTCGGCGAGGGTGAGCAGCTTCTCCGGGCTGACACCGGCCTTGGCCGCGCTCATCGCGCCGGCGTTGACATAGGCGCTGCAGCCGTTGATCTGGCTCGCGCGCAGATGCACGAGCTCCAGCGTCTGGGGAGGAACGCCTCCCGGGCTAGCCGAACGCCTTGACGTAGGCGTGCAGCGACCGGGGCGCCTGGTCGGGGCTGAGCTGCAGGATGCCGTTGTCACCGGCATCGAACCAGGACTGGAACGCGACGTCGTGCCGGTCGATGAACGCGCCCATGCTGGTCACGTACGCCGCGTCGTCCCCCTGGGACGTCACCGTGGCCCACTCGGGGAAGCTCAGTGGCTTGTGGTGCGCGGCCGCGAACGCGGCGACCTCCGTCAGGCTGCCGGGCTGGCGGCTCAGCACCTCCCACCGCCCCGGGTCCCCGACCGCCGGCAGGGGCTCGCCGCTGGTGTCGTAGAAGTCGATGCCGATGATGTCGACGTAGGCGTTGCCGGGATAGAAGTCGGCCAGCGGGATGCTCCGGTAGTTCGCGTTGACGTTCCAGTCGAACAGCAGGTGGCTGCCGGGGACCGCGCGCATCGCCCGGACCTCGTGGGCGAAGCACTGGGCCCATTCCTTCCACGAAGCCGGGGTGCTGCCCAGGCTGCCGGCGTTCCAGGTGCCGTTCATCTCCGGGCCGAGGCGGATCACCGAGGACCCGAAGCCGGCCTTGACCAGGTTCCTGGCCAGCTGCGTGGCGTAGGAGTCGTACGCACCGCCCGCGCACCTGGCCGCCCAGTCCGGGTCACCGGCCAGGCTGTCCGGTATGAGGTTCTGGGTCAGGATGAGCTGGCGTTTCGCCGGGTTGGCGGCCAGCCACGAGACGTATCCGTACGCGGGGTTGGTGAGCCAGGGCTTGCTCCAGGCGGCCCACGTCGGGTCCGCGTCGCTGAACGTCTCGAGGCAGTTGTAGGTGAGACCTGTCGCCCGCTCGGCCTGCCTGAGCGGGGCGCCGAGCTTGGTGTAGATGCACCTGACCTTGGTGTCGCCCGCCTGGATCGGCGGCGAATGCGGCGACGATCCGCAGCCGCCCAGCGCGCTGGCCGCCGCGATCGCGGCGATCACGGCGGTCACCGCGGTCACGAGCGACCGGCGGCGCCGGCGCCGGTCCCGGCCGCAGACGGCGAGAACGGCCAGCCCGATCAGGAAGGACAGGCCCTGGGCCAGCGCCCATCCGGCGGCCGCCGCGGTGAGCCCGTGCGGCAGCAGGATCGCCACGCAGCCGAGGACCAGGAACGCGTTGACCCCGTTGATGAAGACGTAGGCGCCCTTCCGGTCGCGCGCGATCAGCAGCGAGTCGATCAGGTACGTCCCGCCGGTCAGCAGCGTGCCCAGGGCCAGGACGCGCAGGCACCCGGTGGCCGCACTGGCGTAGGCGGCGCCGAACAGGCTGAGCAGCAGCGGCGCAGCGGCGACCACGACGATCACGGCGGGCAGCAGCAGCGCGTACACGCCGCGGACGGCGCGGACCAGCTGGTCCCGCAGCGACTCCCCGCGGCGCGAGGCCTCGGCGAACAGGACCTGGGCCACCGTTGACGGTATGAGGCTGAGGAAGCCGACGATCAGGAACGCGACCGCGAACCGCGCGGTCTGCTCGGCGCCGCGGATCACCAGGACCTCGACCGGCACGACCGTCAGCGGGAGGATTCCCATGACCGTGGCCAGGTAGTTGGCCGAGGTCAGCGACAGGTAACGGCGCAGCAGGCGGAGCGACCCGGCCGCGGCCCATCCCCCGCCGAGCCGGCGGGCGAGGGCGACCATGCTGATCCCGGTGGACAGCACGAGCCCGAGTCCGAACGCGATCAGCAGGCCGGCGGAGGCGAACCTGGCGAGCAGCAGCAGCGCCACGACCTTGACCAGGCTCCCGATCAGGTTCTTGATCAGCACCAGGCTGCTGTAGCGGATGGCGATCAGCCCGGCGTCGATCACGCTGCTGACCGCGGTGACCACCACCAGGATGGTCACCAGCACCACCATTCCGCCGTGCTGCCCAACGTGCAGCGACGGGGGCAGGTGCGGGCCGAGCACGATCACCGTCCCGAGGCACACCAGGGTGCCCACGGTCGCGATCGCCGCGACCGTCAGCGCCACCAGCTCGAGCGGGTTCTCGATCCCGGCGACGTGGCGGATCATGACGTTTGGCAGCCCGAGCGCGGCGACGGTGCCGAGCAGGCTGACCGCCGCGGTCACACCGGAGAACAGGCCGACGGACACGGCCGGATAGCGGTGGGCCGCCAGGGTCCAGAACGCGACGCCGAGGATCGCCGTGGCCGTGGTGTTCGCGAGCAGGATGGCCGAACCGCGGTACAGGGCATTGCCGAAGATGCTGCCGACCGCCGCGCGGGCGCGTGACCACAGCCGCCCGGCGGCCGTGTCCGCGCGGGCCGGCGCGGTGCTGTCGCGGGGCGGGTCGCTGCGCTCGGCGCCGCGCCCGTCGCTGATCACGAGCCGCATCTCGATGGCCGTGCGCTCCGCGATCTCCTGCCACGTCGTCCGGGACTGATAGTCACTGGCCGCCGCGGACATGGCGGCGAGGACCCCGCGGTCGGCGCTCGCCAGCCGGGCCAGGGTCTCGGCCAGCCCGAGGATGCCGCCGTTGTAGCGGAGCACCGCCTGATCGGGGAGGTCGGACAGGCCGATCAGGTCCGGCACGACCAGCGGCCTGCCGTGCGAGAGCGCGAGCAGCGCGCTGCCGCTGGTGGTCACGCGGCGGAACGGCAGCACGACGACATCGGCGGCGCTGAGCAGCGGGGTGACTTCCGCCTCGGGCACGTGCTCCAGGCGCAGCGCGACGCGGCCTCCCCCACGCCGGGCGAGCTCGTGCAGGCGGGAGCGCAGCCTCGGGTCGTCGCACTCGCCGGCCACCATGAGCCGCGCGGAAGTGTCGGCGGGCAGTGCCAGGAATGCCGACATCAGATCCTCGACGCCCTTGTACTCCTCGACCTTGCCGAAGAACAGGAACTCGCGCGGCCCGTCGGCGCTGCCGGGGGTTCGCAGCGCCCCGGCGGACGGCACCGGGGAGAGCGGGCCGTGCTCGATGACAGCGCTCCGGCGCGGCACGGCGCCGAGGACCGCGAGCTCCGTCAGCGCCGACGGCGAGTGCGCCAGCACCAGATCGCTGGCGTCGACCAGGGCCCGCCGCGCCGATACGTCGTCGGAGAAGACCGGCTGGTGCGGCAGCACGTTGTGCGCGGTCCAGACCAGGCGCATGCCCAGCATCCGGCAGGTTCTCAGCCAGACCCGGAACCAGGCGTAGGAAAGCCGCCGCAGCACGGGAAAGCGGCTGTCGCCGGGCAGCGTGAACGCGAATACCCAGTGCAGATGTACAACCCGGGCCCCGCCGAGCCGCCCGGCCAGCATCTCGAGCGGCAGCAGCAGCAGGTTGAGCGTCCGCGACCGGGTCGGCTCGCCGATGTAGCTGACGCGGACCCCGAGCCGCCGCATCTCGCCGTACAGGAGGCCCTGGTAGGGATTCGGGTCCCGGGGCAGGGCCAGAACCCTCATGGGCGGATCAGCTCCGCGAGGGCCCCGGCGCCGAAGGCGAGGTGATCCGTGAGCACCCTGACCGCCCCGTCGGAGCGATTGCGCCACGCGGGCACGGCCAGCAGGGCGAGGTACAGCGGCAAGGCGACGCCAGCCGGCCAGCCGAAGCGCAGCGCTGCCCGGGCCGGGAGGGCCAGCGCAAGCGGCAACCCGAGCAGGTACGCGGGGTAGGCGACCACGATCGGGTCGCGGTGCAGCACGCGGCGGATTCTGGCCGGGTGCTTGCGGTAGAGCCGCATCCTGGCCTTGCCGTAGACGTACGAGCGGCGCAGCTGGCGGCGCCGGGTCCCCAGGTCATGCCGGATGACGGCGTTCGGAACGCCGTGGATGCGGTAGCCGGCGTCGGTCAGGCGCCAGCTGAAGTCGACGTCGGAGCCGTAGGAGAACTCCTCGTCGAACCCGTCGACCGCATCGAACGCGCCGCGGTGGAAGGCCAGGTTGATGGTCGGGCACTCGGCCAGGTAGCGGGCCCCGAGGGCGCGCCGCGCCCCGCGGTCGTACAGCGAGTCGCTGCCGGGCAGCGCGAGCGTCAGGCCACAGGTGACCTGCTCGCCGTCGCGCAGCGGGGCGACGAGGCGCTCCAGCCAGCCGGAGCCTGGCCGGCAGCCCGCGTCGGTGAACACGATGACCTCGCCCCTGGCCGCGCACACGCCCGCGTTGCGCTGGTGCGGTATCGAGATGCCCACGCCCGGCGGCTGCTCGTACTGCACCCAGCGAACCTGGCCGGCGTGGCGCCGGCGGATGTGATCAAGCCGGCCGGCGGACGCGTCGACGACGATGACCTCGCAGGGCTCACCGAGCTCCGCGGCCTGGCGGGTCACGTCGGTCAGGGTGCCGTCGAGGGTGGCCTCGTCCTTGCTGATGATGACGATGGAGATCATCGATGAAACACCTCCGATGAGCCGTCCGTGTACACGACGTTGTAGTTGCGGGCTAGGAAGGAAGCGGGGAACACGTACGTGACGGTGTGATCGCCGAAGAGGGCACGGCCCCGCCCGTCGACGACGTTGGCCCGGCCGGCGTACACCCAGGCGTGCTGGCTGATCGTCTGCGGGGTCACGTCGCCGACGAGGCCGCGGTTGATCCCGGCGACCGCGTCGAGCGGAAGCTGCGCGTAGCGGTCGGCGTACACGAGCTGTCCCGGCTGCACGGATCTGCCGAGCCACCGGGCCGAGGCCAGCTCGGGTGCTGTCGTGTAGTAGCGCTCGAAGTCCTCGCCGCTGTTCGCCAGGTTGGTGGCGGTGCCGCCGCCGAACAGGACGCCCGACAGGCCGCTCGTGGTGAGGAACATCATGGTCAGCCCGCCGGCCGCCAGCACGGCGGCCACGGCCCGCCGCCACCTGCCCTGGCCCGCCAGCCGCTGCACGAGCCAGAACAGGGCGATGGCCAGCACCGCGGTCGACTGCAGCAGGGCCCGCTCCTGGTTGTAGGTGTCCGCCAGGGTGCCGCTCAGCCTGATCAGCGCGAGCAGGAAAACCGTGGCCAGCGCGAGCACCCCGACCTGGCGGGCCAGGACCGGCGTCCTGCGCCACACCACCATGAGCAGCGCACCGATGGTGCCGAGCAGGTAGACGAGCTGCTGGACGACCAGCGAACCGAGGTTCAGCGCGCCGTTGACGGCGGGCAGCGTCACCGGCGGGACCGGCGGCACCGAGCCGCGCAGCGCGTACCTGGGCAGGCCGGCATCGCGGAGCGGGGTGACGTAGGGAACGTGGGTGACGTAGTAGTTGTGCACCATCTGTGCGTACTTGGCGGCCGGCATCGGGGTTGCGGTGTTGCCCTGCAGGTAGGCGGTGACGGGGCTCTGCCCGGCCGCGCGGTTGGGCAGCAGGTCGAGCCCGTTCGCCCGCAGCGAGTGGCCGAGCTGCAGCAGCTCAGAGGCTGCCGAGTGGGTCACCGGGCCGTACCAGACGAAGGCGCCCGCGAGCGACACGAGAAACGCCACGCCGAACGCGCCCGTTACCGCCGGCATGTCACGCCGGAACCGGGACGCCAGCCACTGCAGCACCACGGCGATGCCGAGGATCGTGATGGCCACGTACGTGGTCGAGTAGTGCGCCGTGACCATCGCCAGGCTGAGCAGGACGACCAGGGCCCACCGCGCTCGCCGCGGAATCGCGGAATCCAGGATCGCGGCGAGCAGCGCGGCGAACAGCACCAGCGCGATCTCCTGCCGCGCGATCGCGGGAAGCTCCTCCGCGAAGCTGGCCTGCATGACGAAGAACGCGGCGGCCGCGAAGGCCCACCGGGCCGACAGGACCCGGCGCGCCAGGTAGAAGATGGCCACGGGGAACAGCGCGCCGATGACCGGGTAGAGGACCTTGAGCACGAGCAGCGCGGGCAGCCCGGTCAGGAAGTGCAGCTCGGCCGGCATCACCGTGACGCTGAGCATCGCGCCGTAGGCGTCGCCGCGGTGCGCCGTGTACCAGATGCCGTTGGCCACCGTCTGCTGCAGGTCGTAGTACTCGGTGGAGATGTCGAACCCGTAGACGAGGTCGCCGCGCAGCGAGTACGACCACATCGTGGCCAGCTCGGCCGCGTACAGGATGACCGCGAGCAGCGTCGTCTCCATCCGCGACGCGAAGATCACGCCGGCCACGAGGATGACCGCGCACGCCGCGAGGGCGACCGCAGCGACCGTGTTGCCGTGCCCGCTGTTCAGCCGCAGGGCCCCGGCCGCCGCGGCGAGCGCGACCAGGAGCGGCCAGAGGTAACGGATCCGCTCGCCGAGCGAGCGCCACGGAATCGCCACGTCCGACGGTGCCCGCGCGGAGGCCGCGAGCAGGGCAAGACAGGTGATCTCCAGCCCGGCCAGCAGCGGCCAGGGCCGCAGCGGGGCGGCGACGCCGAGCAGCGGCCCGGCCAGGTTCACCGCCAGTCCGGACGCGAACAGGACGACGATCGACGCACACGGCACGTACACCGGGAACGACGCCACGGCCCGGCCGGGGATTCGCAGCGCCCGCAGCAGGACCACGCCGGGGACCACCAGCAGCAGCGGCACGAGCAGGACCTGCACCGCCCACAGGCCGCGCAGCGGCACCAGGAGCGCGATGAGGGCCAGGGCCGCGGCGTATCCCGCGAGGTCGCGGCCCGCCGGGGCAATGGCGCGCCGCGCCGGGCTCTGCGGGCTTCGCTCGAGTTCGGGAAGCAGCTTCGTCGTCATGGCACCAGCGCCAGATCGTCGGGGGACGCGGCCGCCCGGCGGGCCGCGATGCCCGCCCCGAATGCGCCGGCGACCCGGTCGGCCATCGTGTCCCAGTCGTAGTCGGCCAGCCAGGCATCGGTGCCGGAAGCGTCCTCACCGGCCCGCTGGCCCGGGGCGGCGAGCAGCCGCCGGGTCGCCTCGGCGACGGCCTCCGCGGTGGGCTCGCAGACCACGCCCCGCGCGGACCGTTCCGCCAGATGCTGGGCCAGGTTGTCCGGGTCCGAGGTCGTCACCACGTCCAGGCCGCAGGCGAGGGCCTCGAGCACCGAGATCCCGAACCCTTCGCGCGCCGAGGGGAAGACGAACACCTTCGCTGCCTTCATCAGCGCGTAGACCTCCTGCTGCTCGGCGACGTCGTGGCGGAACTCCACCGCGTGATCCAGCCCGAGGGTGCGTGCCTGCTCGCGCAGCGCCGTGCGCTCCGGGCCGTCGCCGATGACGCGGCAGGTCACCGGCACGCCCTGGGTGCGCAGCAGGGCCACGGCGTCCAGCAGCATGCCGATCCGCTTGTGCTCCACCAGCCGGCTGACGACGACGAGGTCGGTGGCCGCGGGGTCGGGGCGAGAGCCGCGGACCGCGGCGAGGTCGATGCCGTTCGGCGCCACCGTGATCGACGCCCGGGCGCCGAGGCTCGCCCGCAGCCGGCCGGCGGTCTGCGGCGACGCGGCGATGATGTGGTCGGGCAGGCGCATGGCCAGCCACTGCGTGAACCACGCGGCCCGGCCGGCCGGGCCCAGGTACTGGCGCCAGTAGCCGGCGTCCCAGACCTCGTGCCAGGTGACCACGAATCGCTTGCGGCGCAGCGTGGCCACCAGGCGCAGCACGAAGATCTGGAGGTACGGCATGTGGTCGGCCTCCAGCACGTCGAACCTGCGCCCGAGCAGCCGCAGGCAGGCCAGCGCGAAGAGCACGGCCTGGCGCATGGAACGGCGCCCCCCTGCGTACAGGGGGATCAGCGGCGAGATCGCATGGAAGGTGACCGCGTCCTCGGTGCGCACGCGCGAGCCGGGCCACCACTGCATCGTGTATACGTGCACGTCGGCGCGGCCCGCCATGCGCCGGGCCAGTTCGTGGTAGCGAAGTTCCTTGCCGCCGCGGTGATACGGGTAGATCGCGTCGCTGACGAACGCGATCACGGGGTGGCGATGCCGCGTCATGGGTTCCCCTTCCCTGGCGCGCAGGCCGTCCAGAAGCCGATGGACTCCGCCGGGCGGGTGAGGTTCACCGCGACGTGCAGCCGACCGCCCGCGCATGAGGTCGCGACGCGCTGGGGCACCGTGACCGCGGACCCGGCTCGCACCCGGACCGTGCCGGAGGCGACACGCTGGGTGTGCCCGTCCCGCAGGGCCGTGACCGACCACTGGTAGCTGCGGGAGCCGCCGGAGGAGTTGCGGATCACGAACGACGCGCCGATGTTCGCGTGCGTCGACCGCAACTGCTCGGGGAGTGACTGCGGCGCCGCAAAGGACAGCGCCGTGTAGCTCGCGGGCTCGCTGAACAGGCCCGCGCTCGCCAGCGCGGAGTGGCCGGCCGGCGTCTGCGCGACTCCGGCGGCCGTCACCGCGGCGGCGGTCAGGCCAGCAAGGCCCCACCATCGAGCCATCGGGTTAACCCCGCGGCGGCGACGATGGCAGCAGCGTCACCGCTCGCAGATTCGCCGACGGCCCTTGTCAGCGGGTCGGCCGCCGGTATGGCCAGGTTCGCGTGCCCTCCGCCATGGGCGAGGGCGACGGCGGACTTCATCCGCGAGCGGAAGGACATCCGCACCTGCACGAGGATCCGCACGCACGCGACCGCGTCCTGCCAGCGGATCTTCTTGCCCTCGGCGTGGGAACGGCTGTAGTAGGAGACCGGGATCTCGAACGGGCGGATGCCAAGCTTCAGCAGCAGCGCGGTGATCTCGGTGTCCAGCCCGAACCCGATCTCGCTGAGCGGCAGCGTCTTGAGCAGCGGCAGCGGGATCAGCTTGAGGCAGGTGTGCAGGTCACTCAGGCCGGCGTCATAGATCATGTTCGCCAGCTGGGTCATGACCCGGTTCCCCTTCGCGTACCGGTACGACTGGTACACGGTGTAGAACCCGAACAGCCGTGCGCCGTACACGACCTGGCTCCGGCCGGCCAGCACCGGTTCCAGCATCCGCGGGAGGTCCGCCGGCGAGTACTCCAGGTCCGCGTCGAACGGCACGGCGTGGGTTCCCGTGGCCAGCTTCACGGCCGAGCGCAGCGCCGCGCCCTTGCCGAGGTTGACCACGTGCCGGTAGACGATGACCCTCGGGTCGTCGATCTGGGCGAGCAGCAGCGGCGTGCCGTCGGTGCTGCCATCGTCGACGACGATCAGCTCAATGTCGCAGGGGTAGTCCATTTGGAGGAGCTCTGCGATCGCCCGGCCGATGCGCTGCTCTTCGTTGTAGGCGCACATCAAGATCGACAGCTTGACGGGGCGGTCCCGCACCGCTGTCGCGCCCTGCCGCAGCGAGCCCGCAGCAGGATCAAGGGAATCCAGCGCCGCCCCGGGCACCTGCAGCGCGGTGGGGGCCGTGTCGGCCCGCTTGTCCGGCCTGACCATCGGTCGCGTCATGGAAAAATCAGCCCTCTCAATGGGGTATTGCGGCTGGGGCAGCTTCGGCGCTGCGTAATCCGGCGCTCGGGTGAATCTTGAGGCCGTTGATGTGACGCCGGGCCTGACCGGGTACCCCGGTTAGCCGGCGGGCGAGTACCTCGCACGTCCCGTGGTTTGCCTGGCCCCATCAGAGACTCTGGCATCGCCTTGCCTCTGGCGGTTCACCCAGCAGGGTTAGAGCCGGCTACTCAATGTGAGGTAGTCGCCGTAGCCCTGCTCACCACACGGGCGGTTTGGGTTACTGCAACCGGGCTACGCTGCCACGTCCGCGTGGATGAAACCTCACGCATCCCGTGCAACAGGAACTTACCTAGGCCGCAGATTTTTCGTGCTCACTTTGCGTAATCGATAGCTACATTCTGTTTATATCTAATGTAGGTATTGCCCTTTTGATCTGATATATACCGCTGCTAGCGGGCACTCCCGGGCTCGTGACGGCGGGCGGCTATAGTCGGCCGTGACGAGACAAAACACGGGGGGCCGGTGTGCTTGACGGGGCTTTCGTCAGTTTCGTTGTTATTGCGTACAACGAGTCGGAGAACATTGCCCGCACTCTCGATGCCATCGCCGCGCAGGACGGCCTCGGCGGTTACGAGGTCATCGTCGTCAACGACGGCTCGGGCGACGGCACGGCGGGCATCGTCGGCCGGATCGCCGCCGCTGACCCGCGGGTCCGGCTCATCGACCTGCCGGAGAACCGCGGCCGGGGATTTGCGCGGAGCACCGGGACGGCGGCCGCCCGGGGCGATCTCATCGCGACCGTGGACGGCGACATCATCCTTCCGCCGGGGTGGCTGGCCCGGGCCCGGGATTCCCTGCGCGATCACGACGCCGTCGGCGGCACGGCCGTGCCCGACGGCGACGTCGCGTACCTGCACCGGCGATTCGGGCTGGCTCCGCGCAGCGTCGCTCACACCACCGCCGTGACCGGAAGCAACGCGCTGTACCGGCGGGAGGTCTTCAGCATCGCGGGCTTCGACCCCGCGCTCCGCGAGGGGGAGGACGTTGCCCTGAACCACGCGCTCAGGCTGCACGGCCTGTCGCTTGCGACCGTTCCCGGGCTGCTCGCGCGGCACGCCGAGGGCAAGACCCTGCGCGCCTCGCTGCGGTGGCTGTTCGTCAGCGGCAAGGGCGCAACCCGGCAGCTTCTCGCCTACCGGCAGGTGCGGACGCCGGACCTGGCGGCCGGCGCGTTCGCGGCGGCCGCAGCGGCCGGGCTGCTGCTGTGGGCGCGGCGGCGGCCCGTCGCCGGCACGGCCCTGCCGGCCGCGCTCGTCGTCGCCGCGGGCACGCAGCACGTACGCAGCCGCTTCGAGACCCCATGGTCGCAGTGGAACCGGGTGCTGCCCGCCATCGCCGTCGACAGCGCGATGCTGACCGCCTACTTCACCGGCCGGCTCGCCGGCCTCGCCGCCCTGTGGCGGCGCCGGGCGGAGAACCGGCCCGCTCCCGGCCCGGTCACGCCACGGCGGGCAGCCAGTGCGGGCTGGCGGCGCTAGCGGAGACGTCCACCCCCGCGTCGGTCGCGGCGGCGAGCACGTCGTCCAGGAGCACCAGCCGGTTGCCGCCGCTGACGATCCAGTCGTGGAACGTGGCCATCGCCATGGCGCCCGGTGCCACCGCGGTGGCCCGGAGCACGGCCCTGGCGTAGCCGAGCAGCTCCGGTGGCGTGTCGGCCTGCGGCCGGGGCAGGCCCAGCAGATCGCAGTCGAGCGGTGCGTACAGCGGGACCTCGAGCAGCCCGGCGCGCTCGAACGGGGCACGCCCGCCGAGCAGCCAGGACAGTCGGCGCCCCGGCGAGCCGAGGAAGTCCTCCCGCGCCACGAGGCCCGCGTTGAGCAGGGTCAGGGCCAGCCGGCTCCGAACCAGTCCCGGCAGCATGCCCGGTCCCGGCCGGAAGGCGGCCCTCAGCGGGAACCGGTCCGGGCGGAGCAACTCGGCCGGGTATCGCACCTCCTGGTTCGACACCCAGTGATAGCCGTTGGCGCGCAGCAGCGCG
>Ga0335073_10006663_pt1 | contig 16227 bp, 17 predicted proteins | sample Lox_Sample_22_FD_207093 | JGI IMG/M metagenome (GOLD analysis project Ga0335073, IMG submission 207093) | Soil microbial communities from Loxahatchee National Wildlife Refuge, Florida, United States - Lox_Sample_2.2 | ecosystem: Environmental > Terrestrial > Soil > Wetlands | place: USA... | reverse complement strand
ACCATGACCAGATCGCCGCGTGCGTTCGGATCGTCGTCAAGCCGGAACTGTCGGATGACATGCTCGATCTGCTGAACCGGATGGCTGAGCTCGCGGCGCGAGACGAGGGGACGGAGATCTGGGCGGTGCACCGGGGCCGGAAGGGGAGCGGGGAGTTCTTCCTGTACGAGCTTTTCCGGGACGGGCCGGCCTTCGGGCTGCACCAGCGCAACGAGGCGCTGAACACCCTGGGCCGCCAGCTCACCGAGCTGGCCGACGATCTCGTGGTGACATCCGGCCGGCTCGTGGGCGGTCTTCGTCCCGTGCCGATGGGCGTCGGGCACTGGCCCGCGCCGTGACTTACGGCCGCGCCGCGGTCATGCTCACGCAACCGTTCGGCTGTATGTCGTCTTGTTACCGGTTGGTATTGCTGTGTCGCCGAGTCACCTATATAGTTGTATCATCTATATGATAGGAGCGTCACGTGGACTTCGGCCTCTCCGACGAGCACGCCGCGCTGGCCCAGACGGCGCGGGCGTTCGTGGACCGGCACTGCCCGCCCGCGCTGGCCAAGGAGTGGGACGAGACCGGCACCTTCCCCGAGCACCTGATCAAGGCGATGGCGGAGATGGGCTGGTTCGCGCTGGCCTTCCCGGGTGAGCAGGACGGTGACGGCGGCGAGGGCGGGCCGGCGGAGCTGGCGATCATCGCCGAGCAGCTGGGCCGGTCCAGCCTGGACGTGGCGATGTGCTTCATCGGCACGCTGATCCCGGCACTGACCATCTACCAGTGGGGCAGCCGGGCGCAGCGGGCCGCGGTGGCGGCGGCGGCCGACACCGGGACCGGCCGGTACGCGGTGGCGCTGTCGGAGCCCGACACCGGCTCGGATGCCGCCGCGCTGCGCTGTGCCGCCACCGACATGGGCGATCACTACGTGCTGAACGGGCGCAAGATGTGGTGCACCGGGGCCGGGCTGCCGCGCACCACGATCATGATGTTCGTCCGCACCGGCAAGGGAGCGCGCAAGCATGACGGGATCAGCCTGCTGCTGGTCGACCCGGACTCCCCCGGGGTGGGGCTGCGGCAGGTGCCGACCCTGGCGCGGCACATCCTGGGTACCTATGAGGTGACCCTGGACGGCGTCACGGTGCCCAAGGACGCGCTGGTCGGGGAAGCTGGCGACGGGTGGAAGGTGATGCTGTCGTCCCTGGAGCTGGAGCGGGTGCTGATGAGCGGCGGGTACGTCGGCGCCGCGCAGGCCACACTGGATGAGGCGCTGGAGTACTCCAAGCAGCGGACCGCGTTCGGCCGCCCGGTCGGCGCCTTCCAGGCGCTCGCGCACGCGATGGCCGACCTGCAGACCGAGATCGACGCCGCCCGGCTGCTGGCCCACCGCGCCGCCTGGCTGCTCGCCGAAGGCAGGCCCGTCAGCAGGGAAGGCGCGATGGCCAAGCTGAAAGGATCGGAAACCTACGTCGCCGCAGCCCGCTTGGGCATGCAGATCCTGGCCGGGCACGGCTTTTCCACCGACACCGTCATGAGCTACCGGTGGCGCGAGGCCATCGTCGCCCCCATCTCCGGCGGCACCAGCCAGATCCAGCGCAACGCCATCGCCCGCACCATGGGCCTGCGCACCTACTAACGAGCGCAGCCACTAAGGAGCGCCATGCCCGACACCGTCATCTGCGCACCAGTCCGCACCGCGGTAGGCCGCTACGGCGGCGTGTTTAAAGACGTGCAGGCGACTGCCCTGGGCGCCGCCGTGATCTCTGCGGTCGTCAAGCGCACCAGCGTCGATCCCGAGCTGATCGACGACGTCATCTTCGGGCAGTGCTACCCCAACGGTGAGGGGCCCGCCCTGGGCCGCGTCGCCGCGCTCGACGCGGGCCTGCCGGTCGAGGTCCCTGGGGCCCAGCTGGACCGCCGGTGCGGCTCCGGCCTGCAGGCGGTGATCTGGGCCGTCATGCAGGTCCAGACGGGGGCCAGCGACGTCGTGCTGGCAGGCGGGGCGGAGAGCATGAGCCAGGTCGAGTTCTACTCGCCGTCGGTCCGCTGGGGGCCGGGCGGCGAGCAGATTGTCTTCCACGACCGTCTCGGCCGGGCCCGCGTCACTGCGGGCGGCATCCACCACCCAGTGCCGGGCGGGATGCTCGAGACGGCGGAGAACCTTCGCCGTGAGTATCAGATCTCCCGCGCGGAGCAGGACGAGTTCGCGCTCCGGTCCCATCAGCGCGCGGTCGCGGCGCAGGAAGCGGGCCGGTTCGACGACGAGATCGTGCCGGTCGAGGTCACGGGCCGGCGCGGCGACGTCGCGGTGGTGGATCGCGACGAGCATCCGCGGGCCGACTCGTCGCTGGAATCACTGGGTCGGCTGCGCCCCGTTCTCCGCCGCCAGGATCCGGAGGCGACGGTGACCGCGGGCAACGCCAGCGGCCAGAACGACGGCGCCGCGGCGTGCCTGGTGACGACGCGGGCCATCGCCGGGCAGCTGGGCCTCACGCCGATGGCCCGCCTCGTCTCCTGGGCGGTCGCTGGCGTGCCGCCGCGGACGATGGGAATCGGCCCCGTGCCGGCCGTGGCCAAGGCGCTCGGCCGGGCCGGTGTCGAGCTGTCGGACGTGGACCTCATCGAGCTCAACGAGGCGTTCGCGGCCCAGGTGCTGGCCTGCACCCGGGAATGGAAGTTCGCCCCGTCCGACTTTGACCGCCTCAACGTCAACGGCTCCGGCATCTCGTTGGGGCATCCGGTCGGCGCGACGGGCGGGCGCATCCTGGCCACGCTGCTGCACGAACTCACCAGGCGCGAGCAGCGCTACGGCCTCGAGACGATGTGCATCGGCGGCGGGCAGGGACTTGCCGCCCTGTTCGAGCGCGTCGCCTGAGGCGGCCGTGACTCTCCCGCTGACCGGTATCGTCGTCGTCGCGCTCGAGCAGGCCGTCAGCGCCCCGTTCGCGACGCGGCAGCTCGCGGACATGGGGGCGCGCGTCATCAAGGTCGAACGGGTGGGCGAAGGCGACTTCGCCCGCTACTACGACACCGAGGTCCGGGGCATGGCCTCCCACTTTGTGTGGGTCAACCGCGGCAAGGAGTCACTCGCGCTCGACTTCAAGCACCCGGCCGGCCGCGCCATCCTCGACGAGCTGATCGCGTCGGCGGACGTCATGGTGCAGAATCTCGCGCCCGGCACCGCGGACGGACTCGGGCTCAGCGCGCGGCAGCTCAGCGCGCGGCACCCCCGGCTGATCGGCTGCGACATCTCCGGGTACGGCGAGTCCGGACCGTACGCGGACAGGCGGGCGTATGACCTCATTGTGCAGGCCGAAAGCGCCTCGATCGCGACGACCGGCTGGCCAGGCCGGCCCGCCAAGCCGGGCATCCCGATCGCGGACCTGACCGCGGGTATGTACGCCTTCAGCAGCATCCTCGCCGCCCTGTACGAACGGGAACAGACCGGCCTCGGCCGGGCGATAGCCGTCAGCCTGCTTGACGCGATCGCGGAGCTGATGGGGTACAGCATCTACTTCACCGAGTACAGCGGCCGTCGTCACGAGCCGAACGGGATCAGTCATCCGTCGCTGTCGCCGTATGAGGCTTTCGACACCGCTGACGACCGCAAGGTGGTGGTCGCGGTGCAGAACGACCGCGAATGGGCCCGCCTCGCCGGCCAGATCCTGCGCCGCCCCGACCTCGTCAGCGACCCCGCGTTCGCCACCGGCCCGGCGCGCACCGCGCACCGCGACGAGGTGACCAGCATCTGCGCGCGAGTGTTCGCTGAGCTGACGCTGGAGGAGGCGATCGCCGCGCTCGACGCCGCCGGGGTGGCATGCGGCCGGGTGAACTATCCCGAGGAGCTCATCGCGCACCCGCAGCTGGCCGCCAGGCAGCGCTGGCGGGAGGTGGCCTCCCCGGTCGGCATGCTGCGCGCGCTGCTTCCCCCGCCGGTATCCGCCGGCTGGGAACCGCGGATGGACCGGATCCCAGACGTGGGCGACGACACTCGCGCGATCCTCAAGGCGCTCGGCCGCGACGACGGCGAGATCGGCCGGCTCATCCTCGACAAGGTCGTGTCGGAACCAGCTCCGGCGGAAGGCTGACGATTATGGATCTTTCTCTCACGCCGGCTCTGCAGGACTTTCAGGACGAGGTCCGCACCTGGCTGCACGAGCACCTCGTCGGAGAATTCGCTAAGTACAAGGGCGTCGGCTTCTCGTGGGACGACCAGGCCTGGGACGTCCGCATCGCCTGGGACAAGGAGCTGTCGGCCGGCGGCTGGCTGTGCCTTGGCTGGCCCAGGGGGTACGGGGGCCGCGCCGCGAGCGTGGACGAGCAGCTGATCTTCCAGATCGAATATGCCCGGGCGAATCCCCCGTACCGGGCCACAGTCCAGGGCCAGGACCTGCTCGGGCCCACCATTCTCGCCTTCGGGTCCCTCGAACAGAAGAGCCGGTTCCTGCCGCGCATCGTGGCCGTCGAGGAATTGTGGGGCCAGGGATTCAGCGAGCCGGGCGCCGGATCGGACCTCGCGGGGCTGCGCACCAGCGCACGGCTCGACGGTGACGAGTGGGTCATCGATGGCCAGAAGGTCTGGACGTCAACGGGAGTCCATGCCGACTGGCTGTACGTGCTGTGCCGGACGGACCCGCAGGCCCCAAGGCACCGGGGAATCTCTCTGCTCCTCATCCCGGTTGACCAGCCTGGCGTGGACATCCGGCCGATCCGCAACATCCTCGACGGCGCGGAGTTCTGCGAGGTGTTCTTCTCCGGGGCCAGGACCCCGGCCGACATGGTCGTCGGTCCGGTCAACGGCGGATGGGGCGTCGCTATGGGCACCCTGGGCACCGAGCGCGGGACCACCCTCCTCGCCGAGCACCTGCGCATCAAGCGCGAAGTGGACGAGATGATCGACGCAGCACGGGCTGGCGGTCGGAGCCCGCACGCGGTTCTCCGCCGCGATCTCGTCCGGGCCTGGACCGACGCGCGGATCATGGAATGGAACGCGCTCCGGCTGATGACGGCTATCAAAGGCCGGCAGGCCGATGCGGCTACGCAGGCGTCGATCAGCAAGGTTTTCGCGAGCGGCGCCCACATCAGAATGGGGGAAACTGCCATGCGGGCCGAAGGCGCGCGCAGCGAGATCGTCGGGGACGGTTACGAACTCGATCGGCTGCAGCAAGCTTTCCTGGCTAGCCGGGCGGAATCCATTTACGGCGGCACCACGCAGATTCAGTTCAACACGCTTGCGGAGCGCGTTCTCGGCCTGCCCCGTGAGCCGCGGCGTTCCTGAGCGAGTCGCGCGGGAAACACCAGCTCAGCCTCGGGGCGGCCAAAACCTGTGACCGTTCACAGTTAACAGTGATATAATATCACTGTATGTTGCCGGGCGGCATAGCGACGACCCCAGGCGCTGCTGGACGTGCGCGGCGGCTGGCTTTGCCGAGATTTGCCCCGGCATCCGGGGTGGCGAGCTGTCGCCGCCGCCTCGGAGGATTTAGCATTCCGGTAAATATATTCAGATGTAGAATTCTTATGACTTGTTATAAAGGAGATGCCGTGGCAGAAAATCAGGCTCCAGCCGCTGAGAGGCGCATGGAAGTGGGCCAGACTCTGCACATGCCGAAGATGGCCGAGCTGATCGGTGACGTGCTTCGGCGGCAGATTGTGCATGGTGACTTGAAGGAGGGCGATGCGCTGCCGTCGGAGGCGGTGCTGATGGAGCAGTTCGGGGTGTCGCGGCCGACGCTGCGGGAGGCGTTCCGGGTGCTGGAGTCGGAGTCGCTGATCTCGATCCGGCGGGGTGCTCATGGCGGTGCCCGGGTCAAGGGCCCGGATCAGCGGATCGCGGCGCGCTATGCGGGGCTGATCCTGGAGTACCGGGGGACCACGCTGCGGGATGTGTTCGACGCCCGCTCGGTCATCGAGTCCGAATGCGCTGGGCTGGCGGCGAAGCACCGGACCAAGCGCGACCTGGACCGGCTGGAGGAGATCTACGAGTCGATCTCGCAGTCCGGGGACATCCATGATCGCATCGTCAAGCACGGCGAGTTCGACGCCGCGGTGGTCGCGGCGTCCGGCAACCAGACCTTTATCGTCCTGATTTCGATGCTCAGGTCGATCATCGACAGGTCCACGCTGGAATCGGTCACGGCGACGGCCGACTCGCCCGCGACGATCAAGGCGTACAACGACGCGCACCGGGCTCATCGCAGGCTGATCGACCTCATCCGCAAGAAGGACGCCGCGGCCGCTGTCGCCCACTGGCGGCGGCACCTCGACCTCGCCGAGGACTTCGTGCTGTCCACCGGGGTCAGCGAGCACTCCGTCCTCGACCTGATCTAGACTCCGGCGATCCCGCCACATCACGCTCCACCTGGGCCGGCCTGCTCAGCGCAGTTGGGTTACCATCGGTTTATAGTTCTATTGTCTATCTGTTTTACTCGATGGAGCCCGGCACGCCGCGCCGGAGAGACGGAGGACCTGCCATGGGCCTGCTCGACGGCAAGGTCGCGATCGTGACCGGCGGCGGCCGCGGGCTAGGCCGGGCGCACTGCCTGGCGCTCGCCGCGCGCGGCGCCGCGGTGGTGGTGAACGATCCGGGTGCCGGGCTGCACGGGGAGAGCACCGGGGAGACCCCGGCCGAGGCCGTCGTGGCCGAGATCACGGCCGCGGGCGGGCAAGCGATCGCCGACCACTCCTCGGTGGCCGACTGGCCGGCGACGGAGAAGCTTGTCGCGCTGGCGGCCGGGGAATTCGGGCACCTGGACATCGTCGTGAACAACGCCGGCATCCTGCGCGACCGGATGCTGTTCTCGATGACCGAAGGAGACTTCGACGCGGTCATCGCCGTGCACCTGAAGGGCACGTTCGCGATGACCAGGCACGCGTGCGCGTACTGGCGCGCCGAGGCCAAACGCGGGACAGGCCGCGGCGGGCGGATCATCAACACGACCTCGGGGACGGGCCTGTTCGGCACGGTGGGGCAGGCCAACTACGGGGCGGCGAAGGCCGGCATCATCTCGCTGACCACGATCGCGGCGATGGAGATGGCCCGGTACGGGGTGACGGTCAACGCGATCTCGCCGATCGCCCTCACCCGGATGACCGACGGCATCGGCGTGCTGCCGGCCGGGAACCCCGTGCCTGATAGCGCGCCGGAGGGTTTCGACCCGCAGGACCCGGCCAACGCTTCGGGGGTGGTCGCTTACCTGGCGTCGGACGCCGCTTCCTGGCTGACCGGTCAGGTATTGCGGGTGGACGGCAACCGGGTGCAGCGACTGCGCGGCTGGCGCGCGGCCGGCGAGTACCGCAGCAAGTCGGGCGGCGCCGTCGAGGCCGAGGAACTGGTCACCGGGTTGCCAGAGGTCTACGGCACCGCGCCTTCAGGACGGCTGCCGGATCCTGGCCTCCACGGTGCCTGACCGGCCCTAGCCTCCGGCCGCCGGGCGTCCTCTGATGGCCGCGCCGTGCTCGTCGAGGTCCGGCGTCCGCCAGGGAAGATCGGCGGCGCAGCCGGTCAGCCTGGGCGCGGGCGCCGGGCCGGCGACCGGTCCGTGCTCGGCGGTGCGGACGTGGCGCACCGCGGCGCGGGCCAGCAGGTGCTCGTCGTCGAGCACGTCCTGTGCGGTGGCGACCGGCGCGATCGGCAGCCGGCGGGCGGTGAACTCCTCGATCGCCTCGGCGCGCTTGCGGCCGGACAGCCAGAGCTCCACCTGCGACGCCACGTCGCCGCCGGATCCGGGGGATCCGCACAGCTCGGCGATCTCGCGCAGGTGCCGCGGCGTGGACGCGCTGATCGCTACCCAGCCGTCGTCGCTGGTCCGGAACACCCCGCGCAGCAGCGACCCGGTGAGCCGGCTGCCCATCCGGACGGGCGGCGGCGCCCCGTCGTCGTGCTGGGTAAGGACCGGGCCGGTCATCTGGAGCATGGCGTCCACCGGATTCACGTCGATCAGCTGGCCGGACGCGCCGTGAGCCAGCCGGTGATAGCAGGCCGCCAGGACGCCGAACGCCCCGACGTACCCGGTGATGGCGTCGCCGAGCGCGACCGAGGGGAGGACTGGCGGCCCGTCGGCCGCCCCGGTCATGTGCGTGAGCCCGGCGAGTGCCTCGCCGAGCGTTCCGCTGCCTGGCCGGCCGCCATACGGCCCGTCGAGGCCGTAGGCGGTCACGTGAACGTAGATCAGGCCGGAATTGATCGCCCGCAGCGAGTCGTAGTCGAGCCCGTTTTCGGCGAGGAGGCGTCCGGGCATGTTGACCACCACGACGTCCAGGTCACCCGCGAGCGCGCGGACCAGGTCCGAGCCGTCCTTGCTGCGCAGGTCGGCGACGACGGACCGCTTGTTCCGCGCGAGCAGCGGCCACATCCGGTGCGCGCCGTGCCGGTAGCCGTCGCCGCCGGGCGGTTCGATCTTGATCACGTCCGCGCCATGGTCGGCGAGCACCGTGGAGATGAAGGGCCCCGCGTAGAGAGTCGCGGTGTCCAGGACGCGCAGCCCGGCCAAGGGGCCCCCGCTCACGTGAGGTTCGCTCACTGGATGGCCGCCGTGACCGACTTGGTGTCTCCCCAGCTGGGCATCGACAGCGCGTGCAGGTTGCCCATGCCACCGCAGACGGTGACGATCACGTCCCCCGGAGACTGCGCGACGTGGACCCGGTCGCCGTGCCGGCGGCTGAGTACCAGTCCCGCGTCATAGCCGTCGGGGAAGGAGCTGACCGGCAGGGACGCCGCCTCCCACAGCACCTGCTGGACGTCCTCGATGCCCGGGTACTCGGCCGCGATCATCTTTGCCCACACGGGGTTGAAGGCGACGAACAGCTCGCAGAACGCCGACGACGGCAGCATGCCGTTCGCGCCGTGGTAGGCAAGCCCCTTGCCGATGAACTCAAGCAGCGACCGGCCGTTGTCGGCGATCACGTCGCAGATGTTCGTAGTGCCCATCGCCCCGTACACGGTGACCGCGTTCCCCGCCACCCCGCGGCGCTCGGCCAGCGGCGCCCAGGGAGACGCTTCCTCCCACTCGCCGAACACGATGCCCGCCAGCCTGCCCGGTGTCCCGAACACGGACTGCGACGTGACCCCGGCGACCTGGCCAGCCAGGTTGCGCATGACCAGGCGAATGGTCCGGCCGATCGCCGGGGCGCCGCCGCCTGCGCCGCCGAGACAGCTCACCTCGTAGGGGATGGCGAGCTCGTCGCGGACGAGGCCATTCACGATGACCGCGGGGACCACGGATCCGGTCGTCGCGTTGAGCGCCGCGAGGTTGAACTCCGGCCGGCTCATCGCCTCGAGGGCCGCGATGATCAGCGGCATGGCGGCGGGGTCGGCGCCCGCCATGACCGCGTTGACCGCGATCTTCTCGACCGTGCACTCGCCGCGCAGCGGCGGCAGTTCGGCGACGATCTCGTCGGGAAACCGGTCGCAGCGCGCGAGGAACGCCCGCACGCGGCCCTCGGTAGGCGGAATGAGCGGCAGCCCGTCTCCCCAGCCGCGCTCGGTCGCCCAGCGGGTGAACGCGGTGACGTCAGCGCTCGCCTCATGGCGCTCGCTGGTCAGCCAGTCAACCTCACAGCCCGAGGGTCCGCAGGAACGGTCGATACTGCGCGCGGGCGATGTCACGGACCTCGGCCTCCTGAAGCGTGTCGAGCGGGTAGGGAAGGACGTGCCGCCGCAGCGCGGAGCGGCCACCGCGGCGGGCGAGCGTCCCGGCGAGGTCCTTGAAGTGATCGGTGCACACCGCGACCGTCGGGATCCCGGTGCCCGCGGCGCGGAGCGCGTCGTGGATGGTCCACGAGGTGCACGAGCCGCAGTTGGCCAGGCCGACGACCGCGATGTCGATACCGGCCAGGAACTCGTCGAGTTCCTTGAGCATCGCGTCACCCTCGTCACCGGTCCTGCCCCGGGCACGCCAGAACCGCACCTCGGCGCCGTCGCGCTCGGCGAGCCGCGCCCATTCATCGCTTACCCAGTCCCAGGATCGCCACAGGATGTCGACGCGGAAGCCGACGCGCTTGCCGGCGAGCGTGCCGGCATCGGGACCGCTGTCACCGCTGTCAGCCAGCGGCGCGAGCGTCGGATCTAGCACGAGAACCATCAGCTACTCCTTGGTTGATTTACATGTTGCATGTAAATCAGGTAACTGGCAAGACCCCTCACGCAGCCGCCGGTATCCTGCGGTCGTGACCGATTCGCCTCCCGTTCCCCGGCTCGTCGAAGCCGGGCTGAGCCCGGTCGACCAGCCCGACCGGCTGATCGAGCGCGTGGAGACGATGCTGCGCGAGGCGATCGTGTCCGGCCGTCTCGCCCCGGGCGCGCACCTCTCCGTCCCTGAGATCGCCAGGCAGCTCGGCGTGAGCCGGACGCCAGCGCGCGAGGCGCTGTTCGCGCTCGAGCGGAGCGGGCTCGTCAAGGTCCGGCCGCGCCGCGGCGCGGTCGTGGTCGCGGGCGGCCAGGCGGATCTGCGGGAGCTGTTCGAGCTGCGCGAGGCCCTGGAAGGGATGGCCGCCCGGCTCGCGGCGCTGCGCATGCCGGACTCGGGGGTGGCCGCGCTCCAGGAGACCCTGGAGCGGCATCAGGCGGCGATCGAGGCGGGCGACCTCGACGCGCATGTCCGGCTCGATCAGGACTTTCACCAGCGGATCGCGGCCGGCTCGGGCAACGAGCGGCTGGCCGGCTCGATCGAGCAGCTCCGGGACCAGACCTCCGTCCTGGTCCGGGTCAACTCCCTCCGGCCCGGCGGCATGGATGACGGGGTGCTGCGCGCGCACGGGCGGGTGGCCCGGTCGATCGCCCGCCGCGACGGGGACCAGGCCGAGGCCAGGATCCGGGAGCACATCCGCGCGGTGCTCCTGTTCATGTCGGCCGCGGGCTAGGCGAGCTCCACGCCCGCTCTCCCCTTCCCATAAGCTGGTGTTAAGAAAAGATAAATGATAAAACTAATTATCGGAACGGACCCGTGGTGGCTCCGGGACCTTCACGAGTTGAGAGGTGCGCGATGACGTTCGACGGGTTCGACCTTCCGGACGAGCTGCGCATGATGCGGGACGTGGCGGCGAAGTTCGTCGCGGAGCGGCTCCGCGTCGTGGAGCGGGAAATCGGCCCCGAAGCCACGCGCATTCCCGATGACCGGCTGGCCGGGCTCCGCGCCGAGGCGCGCGCGGCCGGGCTGTGGTGCCTGGATGCCCCCGCCGAGTACGGCGGCGGCGGCCTGTCCGCATTCCAGCTTGTCGTCGTCCTCGAAGAGGCCTGCAAGCACCGCTTCTGTTTCCCGCACGCGGGCGGCGGCGCGTTCGGGCACAGCCCGCCGGTGGTGCTCTACCAGGGGGACGCGGACCTCATCGACCGGTACGTCAAGCCCACGATCGAGCAGGGCTGGACCTCCTACACCGCGATCGCGGAGGAATCTGGCGGGTCCGACCCCGCCCGGGCCATCAAGACCACCGCCCGCCGCGACGGCGACGAGTGGGTGCTGACCGGCCGCAAGATGTGGATCACCAATGCCGACCGGGCGCGGTTCGGTGTGGTCTACGCGCGCGCACCCGGCGGCATCAGCGCCTTCGTCGTCGACTCCGGGCTGCCGGGCATGACCGTGCGGCCGATCCCCGTGATCAGGGACCACTGGCCGACGGAAGTCGTGCTCGACGAGGTCCGCGTGCCCGCGGCGAACCTGATCGGCGAGGAAGGCAAGGGCCTGTCGCTGGCGTCCGGATGGCTGGTCCGGGGCAGGCTGACCTACGCGGCCCGGGGCGTCGGCGTGGCGCAGGAGGCGGTCCGGCTCGCGACCGAGTGGGTGCGTGATCGCCAGACGTTCGGCGCCGCGCTCGCCACCAGGCAGGCGGTGCAGTGGGCGATCGCCGACTCGCAGGTCGAGATCGACGCGGGGCGCCTGCTCACCTGGAAGGCGGCGTGGGAGGACGACGCGGGCCGGGACGCCAGGCTGAGCGCCGCGAAGGCGAAGCTGTACTGCACGGAGCTGGGGTTCCGCGTCGTGGACCGGATGATCCAGCTGCTGGGAGCGATGGGCGTGGCGCGCGAGCTGCCCCTCGAAGGATGGCTGCGGGACCTGCGCGTCGCCCGCCTCGTCGAGGGCTCGAGCGAGATGCTCCGCTCGCAGGTCGCCCGCCAGGTGATCGGCCCGGCTGTCCGCGGCGCCAAGGGCGCCTGAGCAGACACCTCACCTGTTTGGGCTGGGCCTGACGTTAGCTCGCGGCTGTGAGCGGCTGAATGCCTTCGAGCACTGGGCCAAGTCGGTCCTTCTCGATCTCCAGGTCGTAGCGCGACTGCAGATTCAGCCAGAACCGCTCCGAAGTTCCGAAGAAGCGAGCCAGGCGCAGCGCCGTGTCAGCGCTGATCCTGCGCTGCCCGTGCACGATCTCGTTGATCCGTCTCGCTGGCACGCCGATCGAGCGCGCCAACTGGTACTGACTCAACTCGAGCGGCTCGAGGAACTCCATAAGGAGGATCTCGCCCGGGTGCACCGGCGGCATGATCACGTCGTCTGCCATCTGTCCCTCCTAGTGATAGTCAACGATCTCGACGTCCTCAGGCCCGGCGTCTGACCATTCGAAGCAGATCCGCCACTGCTGGTTGATCCTGATGCTGTACTGTCCCTCCCGATCTCCTCGCAGCTTCTCAAGCCGGTTGCCAGGCGGTATCCGAAGGTCCGCCAGGATCTCCGCCGCGTCCAGCATCGCCAGTTTGCGCCAGGCAACACGTTGCGTGGGCCCGTCGAGCCGCCGCGATCGCCGTCGGTTCCAAATGGCTTCGGTGTCCCGGTCCTTGAAGGATCGCAGCACACCTCTATAGTAACGCGACGCGTTAATAACGCAAGCCGTTAACACCAGGCTGCCGCGCGCAGTCGGGCGGATAGCCGGGCTTGCGAATTTCCTTTATATAGTTATATTATTATTCTACTGTTTAGAATCGATGCGGAGTAGGCATGCAGGAGTTGAAGCACGCGCTCACCGGCGGAATCTACGGCATCGACCCGGAGGATGGGCTGGTCCGCGTCGAGGAGGGCGGCAAGGTGGGCTGGTTCGACCACCGGGGGCGGTGGCAGCGCGGCGACGTGTTCCAGGCCGATCCCGAGCTGTGCAACTGGGTGGGCGGCCCCGGCGCGGCCGGATCCTACGACAAACCGTTCAAGACGATCTGACCGACTGGCAGAAGAGGCGCCCATGACCGTCACCCAGGACCTGCTCGGCTACCTCGCCCCCCGCGGCCGTGGCGGGGAGTTCTACCAGCGCGTGCTCGACACCGACAGCCGTCAGGTGCCCGGCCTGCTGCGGCGCACCGGCCCGTTCGGCGACGAGGCGACCGAAGTGCCCATTTCCAGCTACCTGACCAGGGAAGCTCACGACCTCGAAGTCGAGAAGGTGTGGAGGCGGACCTGGCAGATGGCGTGCCGGGAGGACGAGATCGCCGAGGTCGGCGACACCCTCGTCTACGACATCGCGGACATGTCGTTCATCATCGTCCGCGTGACGCCCACGGTGATCCGCGCCTATCCCAACGCATGCCTGCACCGCGGCCGCAAGCTGGTCGACAGCGGCATGCGCTGCGCCACCCGGCTGCGGCAGCTCCGCTGCGCATTCCACGGCTTCACGTGGGATCTCGAGGGGTCGCTCGCGAGCATTCCCGGCTCCTGGGACTTCCCGCACGTGAACTTCGAGGAGTGGGAGCTCCCGCAGGTCAAGGTCGGCACCTGGGCCGGGTTCGTCTTCATCAACCCCGACCCCGCCGCGGAGCCACTGGAGGACTTCCTCGGCGACATCGACGAGCACTTCGCGGACTACGACTACGCGAACCGGTGGACGGCCGCGCATGTGGTCAAGGTGGTGCCGGCCAACTGGAAGGCCGCCCAGGAAGCGTTCATGGAGTCCTTCCACGTGCTCGCCACCCACCCGCAGCTGCTGCCCCAGTCGTCGAACCTGGACGCGCAGTACGACGCCTGGGGCAACTACTCGCGGGCCATGTCGCCGAACTTCCTGCCGAGCGGATTCCTGAACTGGCTGCCCACCGAGCAGGAGATCGTCGACGCCTCCGTGGACCGCAGGCTCGACGCCGAGCAGAAGGTCGTGGTGCCCGACGGGACGACCGCCCGGCTGGTCATGGCGGACCAGGCGCGGGCGTCGCTCGCCAAGGTGCTCGGCGCCGACGGATCGGACCGGCTATCCGACGCCGAAGTCTCCGACAGCTTCTACTTCACACTGTTCCCCAACCTGCACCCGTGGTCCGCCTACAACCGGATCTGCTTCCGGTTCCGCCCCTACGGCAACGACCCGGACCGGGCCATCCAGGACGTTTACCTGCTCAGCCCCTACACCGCCGAGCGCCCGCCCGCCACGGCCACGCACTACCTCCGGGAAGACGAGGACTTCACCGCCGGTCATGAGATCGGGCCGTACCTCGCGCGGATCCTCAATCAGGACCTCTACAACATGCCCAGCGTGCAGCAGGGCATGAAGGCCACGCGCAAGCCCACGGTGACCTTCTCCCGCTATCAGGAACTGAAGATCCGGCACTTTCACAAGCTCCTGGACGAGGCGATCGCCCGTCCCTGAGCCGGCAAGCAGTACCCGGAAATAGGAAGGCAGGCATGGCTTCGCGGCTCAAGATTCCCAAGCTCGGCATGTCCATGAACGAGGCCACTATCGTCCAGTGGCTGGTCGCCGACGGCGACGCGGTTCAGGTAGGCCAGCCACTGTACCTGCTGGAGACCGACAAGACGGAGAACGAGGTCCCGAGCCCGGTCGCGGGCGTCATCAAGCTCATCGGCGTGGTGGACGAGACGTACGAGGTGGGCACGGTCATCGCGGAGATCAGCTGATGCCCAAGGCGGACGCGGGCCCGGTCGTGCGAGTCGAGCCGATCGGCGTGACGTTCCGCCTTGCGGAGGGGGAGACACTCATCCAGGCGGCGTGGCGGGAGGGCTACTACTGGCCGACGGTGTGCGGCGGGCGTGCCGAATGCACCGCCTGCCACGTCCTCATCGAAGCGGGCGAAGGGAACGCCGTCACGGCGGACGAGTACGAGACCGCGATGATCGCGCCGGTCGCCGAGCGCATGGGGCCGGCGGCGCCAGTCCGGCTGGCCTGCCGCCTGCGGGTCAGCGGCCCGGTCACCGTCTACAAGCGCGCGGTTCGCAAGAAGCTGACCTGAGCCACGTGCACGCAACCAGCGAAGGAGGTCCGATGGCGGACATAACGCCAGCGACCCTGATGTCCATCTACCGGACGGCCACCACGATCAGGCAGTGCGACGAGCGCTTCCTGGCCATGCTCACGGCGGGCGAGATCGCCATCACCTACTACTCGCCGCGCGGGCAAGAGGTCATCTCCGCCGCGACGGCGGCCCACCTGACCAGGGACGACTACGTCGTAACCACCTACCGCGGGCTGCACGACCACATCGCGAAGGGCGTGCCGCTGCCGCAACTGTGGGCCGAGTTCCTGGGCCGCGCGACCGGCACGTGCAAGGGCAAAGGCGGCCCGATGCACATCACGCACCCCGCCTCGGGCCTGATGGTCACGACCGGCCTGGTCGGCGCCGGCCTGCCGATCGCCAACGGGTTCGCGCTCAGCTCGCTGATGCGCCAGGACGGGCGGGTCACGGTGTGCAACTTCGGCGACGGCGCCACCAACATCGGCGCGTTCCACGAGGCGCTGAACCTCGCCACGCTGTGGAACCTGCCCATCGTCTTCGTCTGCCAGAACAACCAGTACGGCGAGAAGACCCCCTTCGCCAATCACACGAAGGCCGACTCGATCGCCATCCGCGGCTCGTCCTATGCCATGCGCTCGGTGACCGTCGAAGGCAACGATGCGACGGCGATGTACGCGGCCGCAGGGGAGGCGATTGGCCTGGCGCGGCGAGGGGCGGGACCGACCTTGATCGAGGCGCTCACCTTCCGGTTCCGCGGCCACAACTTCGGCGACGACAGCTCCTACATCCCCGCCGAGGAAATGGCTGCGGCGGCCGAGCGCGACTCGGTGCCCCGGCTGCGTGCGCTCCTGCTGGCGGAGGGGCACGCCACCGAGGCGGACCTAGCCGGGCTCGAGAAGGACGTCGCGGCCGCGATCGACGAGGCGGTTGAGTTCGCCCTGACGAGCCCGTTTCCCGACGCCGACGAGAACCGGCGTGACATTTACCGCGACGAGGTGACGGTGTGACGACGACCGGGCAGGCGGCCAGGCAGGCCGCGCGGGGTTCGAGGAAGACGATGGTGGAGGCGTGCCGCGAGGCCCTCCGCGAGG
>Ga0335073_10006662_pt1 | contig 16229 bp, 23 predicted proteins | sample Lox_Sample_22_FD_207093 | JGI IMG/M metagenome (GOLD analysis project Ga0335073, IMG submission 207093) | Soil microbial communities from Loxahatchee National Wildlife Refuge, Florida, United States - Lox_Sample_2.2 | ecosystem: Environmental > Terrestrial > Soil > Wetlands | place: USA... | reverse complement strand
GCATATTGTTGTCGTGGATTTTCCATCCGCTTGGTACCGAAATATCTCAATTGAATCTTGCCACATAATCCGCTCATATAAACCCCGTCGATGAAATACGACCGAAATTGTGTGAAACACACGAACCGTTTCCGCTGAAAATCTTCCGTGCACTGTCGGAGTGGTTAACGCGATATAGGCGCATTGAGGGACTATCGAGGCGGTCAACTTATATGTATTTGAAATAGTGGTCGTGTCCCTTGTTTGACCTGCAGGAAGGAAGTATTTGACATGTTGCGAGATTGAGATTTCAATTTCCGTGATGAATCGGAGCGCCGGAGAATGAGACCACGGGAACGAAATGTAAACAGGTAAAATCTGGTCTGATAATCAGTTCCATAAAGCGGAGGCGTTTTGAACCTTGGTAACATTGGTCTGGATATTCGATAAATGCTATTATATCATTGCCGACATCCACGGTCGCCCCAATGAGCTCGGATGCCAAGCTGTCGTGTCGGAGACTTGGCGGAGAGCGACCGGTCGAGTATGGATTGAAGACTCTGATCGACTTTTCCAGGGATCTCAAGCCGCAGCGCCCTTTAGATCCACACACTCGTACCCTGAATGCATAGTCAACTCCCCCATTTCTCGTTCGAATCGAGCGTGGAGAATTTGACGGTAGACACCCCATTGCCTCAAATACATACCTCTTCCCAGCCTCGAGTGCATGGCCGGTCCATAGGTCCCAATGCAAGTTCATACATATAGCACTGTGGTGCGTATCATGTCCAAATGATAACGGATTTTTGACGAAAGCGACACCACAAAAGTCAGACTCGATCGACCGTGCGGAGAGCGGCCTACTGAGTGTGAATGACACCGCAAATCGACAAACAATATGTTGTGACAAACATTGTGGCCCTGGATCGGAGACAGCATATATCGCACTTTCAATATGAATGTCGTCCGGACTGTCTTGCTCGTCGCGGTCGTTTTCTGTTTGTCGACTTCGAAGGCACCGAAATGGTGTGTGTGGAAAGAGGATTGACAGGGGTTGACCCATTCGTATTGCAAGCATAAGGACACTCAGTGTTTTGGTTTAATAGTGCATCTTGGTTAAAACGGCATTGCTAAACAGACCACGCGCCATATCCAGAACTCATTTGCGCCCCACCCGAAACCTAAGTTTATGTGTAACGTCGACGGATGCTCTTGAGATAGAAGGACGGTGGTGGGATATTTCAAAATCAAAGCACGTGAAATTTCTTGGGCCAAGGCACGTCCGGCCCGTCCGGCCCGATCGGCCAGGGCGGCCCAACCAATAGATTCGTACGCTGCCCTGATACTTAATTTCACCCTTCCATTACCCCTTTCGGCCCATAGTTCTATGAAGGTGTGGCTTACTTAGGAACTCAAGCCAATATTCTCTAGAGCTTGAATTGCGAGACACGCGAGAGCGCACGTCTCCGCATTTTGGTGAGATAGATGATCTCTGAACTTGAGAATTATGAGATGCTGTTTAAATTTTACTACTATGTACTGAGATACTACAGGCCAATGCTTGATTAATATTGCTACGAAGTTTCCTCTCTCGTCATGTCCGTATCATCATTATTTGATTGAAACGCGGTTTCAGAAGGAAACACATCTCCTCCGAAAGGCTGTCCACTAGACTCGGGAAACCACCAGGTGTACATGGATTCTGTCGCTTCAGCCATACGATGCAAGGCCCGACATACCTATGACGTCCGCTTGGGGGTCGTCAAGGGAATACATAGTGTCGACATTCGAAGGGAAGGTGAGCTGGGAATCCGTGAATTGAGTATCAGGGAAATCTCTCTATTAGAGCGGAAGATTAGGGCCATACTGCCGCTTTTGAGACTGGTTTCAAGTTGTCGAATGATTTTAATCATCTGGAGACACCGTTCGGCCGAAGCTGATCTGTTGCTCAGCGCATCGAGAACTCTATAGCCGGTCTCCGCATCTGCGTGTAATCCTGATGAATCCGGGTGACTTGGGTAGATAATGCTGGCAATCATGATAACGGATTGAGCGCACATTAAACATGATATCATCTGCCACCACGGAAAGTCCCATCAGAGGCTTTGCTTCGTCATGACTTGATCCAACATTTGAATTGTTTCCCGCGATTCCGCAATGCAAACTGCTTCCGCCTGGTGTGACGCCTGGTGATCCCAGTTGGCCGCCCAGTTACTCGTGACGGCATTCAACTCGTTGAAATGAAGGCTTTCCAAACAAAGGCAAGGACGATGTATAAGGGTTCGAAGATGATGAAATTTAATTTCCAAGAAATTCCTCTGCGATCAGACTCTACTACAGCAGTAAGGAGAACCTGCCGCTTGAACATGACATTATTTTCAAACGGATGCGCATTGAAGAACCGCAGATGAGGAGGTAGTTGATAGCGCCAAGCGAGCAGCATGGCGTCTAACCCAGCGATAGTTTCCAAAAGTTGATCGAGGTGAATGGCAGCTTGTCCGGGTCGGTATATCCCATCTATTACTTGTCCGATGATTTTGGATAACCCAGCAGTATGACGCAGGTAAGATATCTCCGGCGATATAGAGCCCATGTCGAATGTTTCTGACGGCAGGTCCACTGTGAAATCGGAATCACGGATCATGACAGCGCCCCCAAGTTGCAACGCCACTAATCGATCCAGTATATAGAGACAATACCAGACTTTGCGCCTGTGTTCTATCTCATGCTGCAGCAGCCCTGTTTCCTGGTCTGCAACGTGCAGGCCTATTCCATGGGCGATACGGATGGTGAAGCCTAATAAATTCTGACATCTGGGAATTGTCAGTCAGCTTTTCAAAATGGAAACCTGTAGGGGCGGTGAATCATCAAAAAGTAAAGGGAAGCGAGGAATAGACAGGAGACACGATCCAAATTTGCCAAGGAGGAGTTGATGAAATCGCCAAGGTAACGTCTGGCTTGTTGATAATACATCGTATGGTCGTTGCGATCGGCCGTTCCATCATCCGACATCGATATGTATGCAGCTCCCCAAGCGAAAACCAAATCTAAAGAGTCAGAAAAGATATATATATATAAGTACAGATTGTCGCCTTCCATGTATCTGTCAGCCCTGCATCTCCTTCCCATATTCGAGGAAGCAAGCTCTCAAAGGTCACACGATCCAGAAAGGGATAGGCAGCGTGGACTGTTGAAAAGTAGACATCCACAAATTCAGCTGCTACTGGTCTCGAGGGAAGAACTATATTGTGTGAAGTTTCAGCATTGAGCGGCTCATGGTCATCCAGATTATATGTGAAGAGCCGTTCTCGCGAGCCGGGGTGATTTATTTTCAGCTGTTGGAGAGTTTTTCTGGCCGTCAATCAGAGCAACGAAAACAATAACCTCAGAAAACTGATATCAGAACCAGCACCAAGAAATCCCTCTGACACATTCCCGGATGAGACATTACTGCTAGGGGTATCCGCGTCGGAAGGACTACTAGTCGTGGAAGGATGTGTATTAGGGGCTTGCTTTGGAGTATCCGTGGACCGCCCCGCAAGCTAAAGTAAGATTCAGTCTGAGGAAAAACTTCCGGAAATACCTTCTTAAGGACCCGAGTCCGATCATGTTCGTCGAGCTTGGGAAGTAGGCTTCGTAATAAAGTTTCATATTCACTTACTACATCCGATAAGGGATTCGCCGGGGATGATGTTTGGCTGCGCATTAACCCCCGCCAGACTTGATCCGAACCGTGAAGCCGAATGGCTTGTACCGTTGTACGAACACTCATATCCATAACCCGTGCATCGGCCACAGGACGGTTTCACTCCGTCACACTGCACATTAGGTACTTATCACCGACGGATCGGAACTTTGGTTTTCAGAGAATGGCATTTATCGCACGCCCGCTGGACACGTTTTCGGACCAGTGGCGGTCGTCTTTCGACGACGATCTCGGGACGTTGGCGAGAGGACATTTGGAGATGTCGTGGATCAGGATTTGTCCTTAATCCAGTTCTGCGCACTCTTTGGTTCACAGTTGGCTCACGGTTGTGATCCGAATGTGGCACGAGCCACTTGATCTACGCTCGAATTCTCGGACAACCACTTCCGGAATTGTCCGAGAAGGATGTTTACGTCATGTCGCACAGGCCGAATACGCGGCGAGAGTCGCTTGAAATGACAATTTAGGAGGCAAAAGGTTGAAAGGCAAGATGACATTCCTCAGCCTTTAGTGTAATGAATACAGATGATGAAATTAATTGTAGAGAATCAAGAATTGTCAGAGAAATAAATATACACAGGTCTGTGAGCTTGACCGGCCCGGGAGGAGTTGTGGGAGTCTGACACAGCTTCAGATCCCCGAGTCAACACATTAAAAGAATCTGAGGCTTGGAAGCAAACACCTCGGTTGGTATAAAACAAGACGGCCGAAATTTCCGTAAAGGGAGAAATACGAATTGTTGTGCGGTGACCGGACCCAGGTATTTAATGCGGACATCCCAGCCACAGCCATGATCGACCCGTCAAGTAATAAACCCCCAAAATACACAGAATGAGCGGCAGATGGCAGATTGCCACAATTACTATTATGGCATCTGCCGACTGGAACACCCGGTTGTGCCGGATCTCGAACGCTCGTCCCGTGAAATCGGGAAGGGCCTGCAGGCGATGATTCATTATATACACTTGCGGGGAAACACCGAACCGGAAAAATCGCTTATTTTTCTCAATCTAGTCGCCTCCAGATCAGCGGGCAGCCCCTGGGACCCTGTAGCGTTTGTCAATCTGACTCATTCAACTTTCCCCCACGTGAGATCCATTTGGAATTGAATGGGTAATTCGACGGCAAAATCCGCCAAGTTGGGTAATATTAAAACGCCTTTCGCTCACGCTGCGTAAGGCGGGCAAGTTAATTGGTGTGGCGGGTTAAAGGATGCGGATGTACGGTGTGGGGCAGGCGGTCCATAAGCCATTTTGCAGGCAGTCCCGCCATCGGACCGACCGGGTCACTTGATCTGTCCCACCAGTACATTCCCTCGCCAATAGCGGGGGGCCTGTTTATGCGGGGTCAACGCGATATGTCGATTTTGGGTCCCCACGATCGGACACCCCCCGGGAAAGTTAAATGCCCCGCTTCATGTCGTGGGGTATAAGCCCCTTGATTTCGCCTCAACTTCCTCTCCGTTTTTTTTCTCGAATTCATATCTCCCCCAAGAACAAAAAGTTAGTGCCATGGGTCTTGGAATCCTCGAAGACAACAAAGTCCTTTCTCACGTACCTGGTACGGTACTTCTCGATGAGATTGCTGGTCACTCGGAGAATCAAACTACCAACTTGAAACATGCCACCGGCAAAGACGCTCACATTATTCTCGCGCCACAGCCTTCCGAGGATCCCAATGATCCTTTGAACTGGAGCAAATTTCGAAAGGAGTCTGCTTTGTACATTCTTTGCTTCGGTTCGATCGTCAATGCGGCGTGTCAGGTATTTTACATTGTTTTTGCAGCATCTCTAACATCTAATAGGGACCGTTACTTTCGGCTGCCTTAGTTGAGCTCTCTATTGAATTGGACAAAACCTTGACACAAGTGGCTCAAATTTCCGGATACTACCTCCTCGTTGTCGGCGCGACTGGACCATTCGTCTCCGCTTTCGCCACCAAATGGGGCAAACGACCAGTGTTTGTTGCATCGTCGACTTTTGGTGTGATTGGTACCATAATCGGAATGGCTGCCACCGGGTACCCATCTCTTCTCGCTGCTCGTATCGTCACCGGTTTCTCTACCAGTGCATACGAGTCTGTCATCATCTCCGCTGTCGGCGATCTTTTCTTCGTACATCAACGAGGCGTCCGAATCTCGTTGGTCAACTTCATGCTTGCCGCCATCTCCAATGGGTAGACCCGAGTCGCCTTGCCGTGCTAACATTAGTGTTGCCATCATTGCTGGTGTCATCTCTGCCAATCTTGGGTGGAACTACAATTTCTACATCCTGTTCCCCTTCGTCGCTCTCCAATGGATCTTGGTCATCCTGTTCGTTCCCGAAACCTCATACCGCCGAGACGCCATGTACGATATCGATACCAACTCGGCTCTCGATCTCAATCATCTCGGCGAGCTTGGCGAAGTTGAGAAACGTGCCCGAGCTCATGAAGTCGAAGGCCCAGTTGCTTCTTCCGATGCCAGTACCGAAGAAAAAGCAGTTGGCGCTCCAGCAACTCGTGTTCCAACCACTGCAAGCGGTTATCGTGCACCTCCTCCTCTCAAAACCTTTTGGCAAAACATGGCGCTCTACACTGGAACGTACTCGTCGGATAATGTGTTGAAGATGATCATCTCCAGCGTTGCGATTATCACCAATATCGGTGCTTCGTGGACTATCTTCATTTCTGGATTGCTCGTCGCCTGGTACGTGGCTATCTCTTTCCTTTCGGCACAACTTTTCTATGCTCCTCCTTATCTGTTTAACGCTGCTGGAGTTGGATATACTTCTACCGGTCCTCTCATCGGTGGTATCTTGGGCGCCCTTAGTTGCGGTTTCTTTATGGACCCTATGCTCAAATGGCTGACTCGACTGAATAAGGGTGTCTAGTATGGTGCCCCTAATTGAAACTTGCTAATTTTCAGCGAACCCGAATTCCGTATCTGGCTTATGGTTCCCGGCACGATTTTCACCGTCGCCGGATTGATCGGTTTTGGCTATTCGGTCCAGAGTACCGTCTCTGTCTATCTCATCGCGTTCATTTGGGGATTGACTTTGTTCGGTATCACTATCGCTGCCATTGCCACTTCTTCATATGCACTGGACGCCTTCCGTGACCACGCCAATGAAATTTTCATCATGGCCATGGTTTTCAAGAACTTCTTCTTCTACGGTCTCTCCAACTTTATCAACAACTGGTTCGCTGCGGATGGTCCTACTCAAGCTTTCAATGTCATGGGCGGTATCTCGGCTGCACTGGTATCGTCTTATTTTTGAGAACACTAGCTGATTGGGTTTAGTGCCTTACTTCCGTTCCCATGTACATCTACGGCAAGAGATACCGTGCCTACTGGCACCGTTACAACGTCCTTAAGATGCTCCACTTGGAAACCGATCAATCCAAGCAAGCAGTTGGACACTAAAGAAAAATCGCGAATATATTCTGTTGGTTTTTTGGAAGAGCTATACTCTATAGCGTAGCGTCTATGTAATTTTGAATATTAATATCTTCTTTGCTTTACATTTACACGAGCATTGTATAAATTACCCGGCCAATCTAAGCAGTCCTTCCCTTCCACACCGACCCCGACAAATCGGACATTCCCCCTGTCCCACAGACTCGCCCGTCCATCGAAGAATACACGTCCAGCAAAACAGATGCCCACATTCCGCGGCCGTGGGGTCCTTCATTGGGTCCAGACAAAGCGGGCATCGACGACTACCGGCGGGGATATATGGGAGGGCGGTGTCATCTTGTAGGTCAATTACCGGCTGTGCCTCGACGACGGAGATGTCATTGGATGGATGGGAGGAGGGGTGCTTATCACCGGTGGGGGTGGCCTTCGCTTCCGAGGTCTCCGCGGGGGAGAGAATATTTTCGATTAGAGTTGTTGCGGGGTCGGAGTCTGTGTTGGAAGACGTGAGTGATAGGTAGGATTGAGTTGCTATTTGAAGTAATAGTAGGAGCCCTAGAAATTCGTATCCTGGTCTTTGTTCGCCCGGAAACAATCTACGCGTGAATATCTACTTGTCAATTTGAATCATTCATAGTACATACATAACGTATTCGAAATATTCGCTTGGGTAGGGAATAGTATGTCCCCAGGAAGTAGAATAGGGCCAAGTGGACAGAAGAAGTATTCTCTGCTACAGCTAGGACCGTCCGAATAAACTTTCCCCGGAAGCTATTCCCTCGGTTTGTCGCGGTGATGACTTCTAACTGGGCTTGCAGACGGCGGCGGAGTCGAGGCCACAGCAGATGAATCAAGATGTACCATCCTGCACTCTCTGTTATAACGTAACTCCATCTGCGTACAGCTGAGGGCTTCTTTGCCGTGGATGGTTCAATTTGATAAATGTCAGTGTACTCCTCGCCGAGGGTTCGCAGTCCTATTGCGGTGGTCAGACCCAAATAGAGAGCGTCCGAGACTGATTTCAGGAGTGGCTGGTGAGCGTGAAGCCATCTGGATCCTTTTCTCAGTTAGAGCATCCACAGGAAGCTGTACCCAGCACATTCTGCACGAATGTTTCCAAGTGCTCGAGAATGTACGTTAGGTAGTAGACGTCCTTCTGATTCGCGCGGACTAGATTCAGCGACCGTCAGTCAATAGGGCATACTTATGTCTGGCTGCGAAGCGGCAGGGAATGCGAAAAGAGGTCGTTCCTCGGACTGCGGGGCTTCAGAGGTCATTCTCCTTCGTCCGAGCTTTGCCGAGTCTGGTCGATCGTTATCAGCGAGGGCGATGGCTGTGATTGAAATTTCATGAGACGCGAAATAGTCCCAAGAGATGCAAAATGATCAGATGCAAAAACTCCTACAAAAATATATAGAGAGCCTGTCTAGCAATATCTGAGAGACCGCAAAAAATGGAGGCAGTTTGGCAATGGGGGGTCTTTTTGAGGGAGAGATCTAAACATATCCGGCAGAAGGAAACCTTAGCGGTCATCGAGGTTACCGGCGGTACTAATAGTGGCAGCTTAACTCCAACTTCAACACTTGGCAGTCCGGATCTTCAAGTGAGGATACAGCTACGGAAGAGAAAGACACTGAACATTCAACCGCTGAGAAGTCCGGAAGACAACCAAGGACCAGCCGGAAAGACCATCTGGAGAGATGCCCGGACAGATGGTCCCGATTCATTCGGGATTCCTCAGCAGCATACGGACAAGAAATCATTCTTCACGAGTGGAGAACTTATGACAAGGATGCGGCAAGAAAACCGGCCTCTGAAGCCTTGAGAACTTTGAAGTCTAGACGGACCCGTTTTCACGCCAATGTGGCCGCTTGCAATGAAGATGAAACAGACTCGTCGTGGGTTTGCCGAGCTAAGGAAACCTCCACGCTGCAAAACCTTGGAAACCGTCTATTCTGGTTAGGAGATCTACAAAAGTTTCGTCACGAAAATATCAAAGTGGAGTTTGTCAACTGGATGAAGACATTTGGTTGGGAAATCAAATTCGTTGTCGATGCTAAATATCACCGGGAATATATTTCGGATGTTTATTGGAACATCAAGGTTCCGGAAGGTTGGCAGAATTTTCCAGAGATAGTTGATATGTAGGTAAGCAAGGTTTCATACATTTATCGCCAAGTGGTTCCGTTCCACATGCTGAGAAAAATTTGCATCCATGTGATGATCCAAGAAATAATTACTTTTTCCATACGCCCGCCCCAAGCTTTACTACACGATGATTCTCATGGACTCAAACACATATTCTGTGATCGCTGTAGCGTGTTCGTTGGTGCTATTCATTTCTTGGCGGTTGATTCGATTTCGAATCAGAGTAGCCAAGTCGGGTCCTCCAACGGTCCCTTACTATTTGCCGTTCGGTTTTGATACCATATTGGAGATCATCACGGTGATTTCCTGACCATCATTTCTAACGAATAGTATACCAACCGAAATGCCAACCTTGGGCTATTGAAGAAATGGGTCTCGCTCACCGGGTCTCCTACGTTCAAAGTTCCGCCTTGGGACGCCCAAATGCTGATAAAAGTTGCGAGTCCCTGGGTTAATCCAAATCATGACGGTCGATCCGGAAAATATCAAAGCGATACTTGCGACGCAATTCAACGACTTTGGAAAGGGCCCAGAGTCCTACCTCATCTTCAAAGAGGTTAAAGCTCCCTATAACGACTGCTAACCCCAGTTCTTCGGCAATGGGATCTTTAACGTTGATGGCCATGAATGGTCTGAAGCTCGTGCCTTGTTGCGTCCTCAGTTCCACAAGCAAAGAATCTCTGACCTTGAAATCTTCGAAAAACATCTCAATACCATGATCTCATTACTCCCCACAAATGGCGCCACAATTGAAATGCTGGATTGGTGGATGCGTTTCTCCCTAGACAGCAGCACCGAATATTTATTTGGTCAAAGCGTGGGCTCTCTCGTAAACCCCAAGGTGACGCCCAACGGTTATATCGACTGACAGCAGGTGTCATTTGCCTCAGCATTTGCGCACATTCAAAAGGTTGCGATGATGAGGTTCAGACTGGGACCTCTTTGGAGGGTCTATCTACCGAAATCATACATTGATGCGATAACTGTCCTTAACAATTTCGTCGAACCTTTCATACTTCGTGCAGTCATGCAGTCTGATGAACAATTGGAAACGAAACAGCAAGCGGGCCGCCCGTTCAATTTTACCGATTCGCTCTCTCAATTCACCAAAGACAGGATTGTTCTTCGTGATCAACTGGTCAACACTCTCATAGCCGGACGAGATACGACCGCGGCTTGTCTATCTTGGCTGTTCTTCGAGCTCTCGTATCATCCAGAAGTTTACCGGAAACTTCGAGAAGAAGTTCTCGGAACCCTTGGCCAAGACGGTAAACCAACCTACGAGGATCTCAAGAATATGAAGTTTCTGCAACACTGTTTGAACGAAGGTTCGCAACTCTATGGCGATGAATAGACACTAACCAGCTAGTGCTCCGTCTCTACCCGATCGTCCCTTTCAATGCCCGAACAGCTTTAGTCGACACCACTTTACCGCGGGGAGGAGGCCCTTCAGGTCTTGACGTGCCTTCAAACTATTTGCCGCGCTAAGAAGTAGCCCATCGCAATATCGAAAGGAACTCCCATCAACTATTCGCCATTGGGGATGCAGCGGAGAGAAGACATGTTTGGTCCAAGTGTCAATGACTTCGATCCCACGCGGTGGGCGAAATGGACACCTGAACCCTGGACGTATCTTCCCTTCAATGGAGGGCCAAGGATTTGTCTTGGTCAGAATTTCGCGCTGACTGAGATGGCGTACGCAACTGCACGGATGTGTCAGATGTTTGAAAGAATTGAGGAACGTAGTGGGCGGACAAGGGAGAGTCACGAATACCGAACGGATATCATCATCACGCCCGCAGATGGGGTTGCAGTGGGCTTGATACCGGTTGGCAGTGAGTAAATTGAGATCGACAGATTTGATCATTTAAGTGCTCATAGCAAAAGTCGGATAGCTGATCACTCACAGTCATTAACAGCTTCATATCCTATCCCACGTTCGCACTCACTGTCACCATGAATATTCCATTGTCCGACCGAACCGTGCTCCCTTCGCGAGACTCAAAATTCTGGGACCAGTTTAAAAGAAACCATGTTCTCGCTCACTGGGAAATGGTCGATGAGACAGTGGCACAAACCCTTGCGTTTATCATACTGGAAGAACTATACGCCGGCGTAACAGAGGGAGAGGGGTGTTTAGACTATGTGCAAGCCACAGTCTGCTTACCGGATGGGACTCATATTGTTCGTCGCAAAGATTTATGGGCGAACTTCTCCGAGAAGGAGTCTCTTGCCTTATGGCTTCCGTATCTGCCGAACTGGAGAATGGACAGAGTCGGATCGAACATTACCAGGTTTCTAGTTGAGCTTGGCTGGGACGTTGGGAAATTGATCCTCTCACGTAGTGGTGCGGCTGAGGATGAACTCATGATGGAGTGGAGAATCCGTATTTAGGTCAATGCCGTTGGTCTCATAATCTCATCGAATTATTATGATTGAGAAAAAAGTGAGAAAGGTTGTTGGGGATTTAAAGGCTCTAATATATATATGGTTAGCACTGTAGACCAATTCTCAACGTGTCGCTCGCCTTTTGAAGATTGAATAATGTTTCGATGGGATCTATGAGCGGAGACTTACTAAAGTCATGCCATTGTCTAAAACATAGAATTCCTCGAGTTCAACCTAACAGACGAGACAGGAATTTCTCTTCCGCCAACCGACGTGACTCAATTTTGAAAGCTTCAGTGCTTCTTTGTATTGAGTTGTGTGTATCGGATTAAGCTAAAAGATTAAATAATCAGTTTCGGCATAGCCAATCACAGAAAACGTGAGGGCTGTGCTGCGTCTACTCTGGCCAAACGTTCCATTCGAAATGCCTGCTTTCCGTGGGACAACGCTCAGGTGTCTGGGCCCATGGCCAATCTGATTGTCTCTTTTAACTTGGACACAATGACCCCCCCAACATTATAGTCCCTGACGCCCAGTTCGGACTTAAGATCTAATCTGAAGCCAGAGCGGGAAAACCATGTTCACTGAAAGACAGAGGGAATAACCCGTACGGTTCCCCTGGAACATTGCAGAGGCGGAACTGTCGACATCCGCACAATAATAAAGATTGCCTAGGGCTCAATTAAGCTCCGCACGATGAACACGTCACTAGCCGCTCACCATTCCGGCAATCTGTCAAGGCACTCTGCGATTGGCTAGCCAATAACCCGGGTGGTATGCCGACAAGCCGGGGGGTACAAAAACGGTCGTGTGCTTGTCTTATCGCGGCTGAAATTAAGATTGCGATGACGCGACGCAGTCGATAGGAAATAGGAATCCCATACGAAGGTTAAAAAGTAAGTGTACTAGATAGGTTCCCTAAATTGCCATATCGCGTCATCATAATCGCAGGGATTTGCCACCTTTATCGTCCATTACGCAGGTGATATCGTGGTCATCCCAATCGAGCCTCAGTGTGCAGAAGTGCACATAAGGTTAATGAAAAGAAGGTCAGCTGGCCCGTTGAAAATGACGAAGCTAAATTGATGCGTGATGCAATGCAGCCTTACGGAGGGCATTTCTGATTGGTTTGTGCCAAGAGGGCCAGTGCATGGCATAACCGAGGAAATAATTGTTGGATTTTGAGAATTATAACTCTCGCTTGATTTCCCTTGATTCTCACTCATGAACCGATGTCGAGCGCTGTATCTGAACGAACACCTGAATCCGGGCTCATTCGAGCTCTTTCATCCCGATTTGAAATCGACTCGGAGGGGGAATCTCGTCTCGAAGCCGCGTGCAGTCCTCTTGAAGGCAACACTGATAACCGCCCACACACCACTCCGGCATCGGTCGGTCTTTCGGCGGTTTCGACGTTAGTCTGCCGAGGCAAAGATGACATTACGGGGACTGGCTACGTAGTGCCTACATTTGCTGTTCATTGGGGTGTCATTGTTCGGGACTTTTTGTTTCACCTTCAGTACAACTCCAAAACTAAAGCCGTTGAGTTCGATGTACGTTCGTGGAGATCTAAGAACGGAAACTCGAGGCGATACGATGTTGATGAAGTTGGAAAGACTCCATACTCGACCGATGAAATCAATGATATTGGTACTTGCGATTTTCGAATATCTTGGTTAATCGTGAAGGGAAGAAGCTTGTTGATGCCTTCGGGGATTATCATACATTGTTTTGGAACTGTCAAACGTTCGTCAAAGTATTTTTGAGGGTAATTTGCACTCCAGCTGCCGAGTCTGGTCATTGGACGACAGCGGATACCACATACCTGGTATTTCATTGAGCCGTTCCGAAAGTCCTAATTCTAGTTCTTGTGCGCATTTGCCGTTTCCGCGCCTTTGGCTAGTACCACTCGTACCGTCGAAGAAGAAAGGATTAAGCGCCTTATTAAAGCGGTCACAGAGAAGACCCTTCAAGAAGACGACTTGATCACCGCTTCGCAGACTGCAATCGACTTTTTGGAGCATCAGGCGCTCGCCGAACCCGAAAACCAAGCAGAATTGGCCTCGCTTCGGGAACCAAAGCAGAGTAAAACCTCAATGAATGCAATTGATAATAGATTTCTTTCAACAGATTTGGACTGCATTGACGGCTACGCTCCGGAACTATTTTAGAACATGAGCAACGACATCGATCACGAGAAAGGTGGAATAGGCTATTGTTAGAGTTATACCTTCGTTGTAATTACTGCCGTGCAATCATTATTTACCATTTATTCTCGGATCCGTTGATATCAATCAAGTCCTCGATCCTTAAAGGGTTCAGCATGTGCGTCACAGAGGCAATGATCCCAAATGAGCTCTGAATGTGTGACTCATTTGAGATCAGTTGATATGTACCTGACGTTCAGTTTGCCGTTTTTATCAGTCGTGTGACTTATGTAGATTTCGGCTTGTCCTTTCGTTCGGCCCACTCATTGAACTTTTGTATGTCCATTTAAATACCACTTAGTAGAAACGATTTCTTGCGGATCTATAACGTGGTACTTCCGACCGTACTTTGGACAACGAGGGCGGGCCTCGAGAAATCCGTTTAAATTTAGAAGCGATCTGATGACCATCAATTGGCCACTCGTTTGAACGTATCAGCCAAGCCAGGCCCGTGCACTATCACACCGCGCTGCGCACCAATCTTCTTCTTGGCTTCGAATTCACAGCCGTCTCCATCACCAGAATAAGCTTACCCCGTTGGCTTGCCAAGCCCCTGACCTTCTTGGCGTCGGTTCCAACCAATCGAAGAACTTTCCCAACTGGGCGATCACCTCTTCCCAACCTTCGACATACGACATAAAAACCCGACACCGCCCTCCATGTCCATCCTCCACACTCCCCAGCCATCACAATGGGCATCCTTCATGAACAAGAAACCAATTCCCCTCAACTCACCTCTGATCCCTTCCCTCCCCTCCCCCAACGCGATCCCCCTCCCTATGCGTATTCCGCGCTAACTCCCACGGTCTCACAACCTGCTACTCCACCCGCAACACCTCCCCCGGCTCCCGTGACATCCACAGAAGTCAAGACGGTGCTGGTCCCTCCCACCGACCTGGACTCGGCACGAGACTCACAGGTTCTGGGCACAACGACCGAATTGCCTGTTCGCGTTTTAGATTCACGGGATCCATTGTCTACTTGTGACGCTCGTTTCGCAGATATTATTCTCACGCACGTCATCATCCCTCGTCTCCGCGTTGGTGTCCTTCGTTGGAAAGACCGCGAAACCTTTGAATTCGTCCCACAAACAAAAGAAGATGTACCCCATCCCCCTCTCCCCCCATCACAAAGTACACTGGCTAATTTGGTTTTGGGGTAGAGGAAAGCCAAGATTCGTCGGACAAAACATGATGCCGAGCTGGGGTTTTTGGCATCACAGTATACTTTTCGGTTCCATCTTGTGGAGGCGCTTGTGGAGCGGGAATTAGAGAAGGCGGGGTTGAAGGTGAAGAAGTTGAGGTTGAAGGAGAAGAAGAAGGAGGGGATTCGGGTTGAGTGGAAGTTGAAGCAGGAGAAGGGGTGGAAGAGGAAGGGCGAGAGGAGGACTCATGGGGGTTGTTGTGGGATTTGATCCTCCAGTCACGTTTGAGAATTCGCAATTCGCGATTCTGGAATCGAAGTATTAATTTCATGGAGAGATCATACATAATTAGCTGCAAATAACGTTATGTAACGCCGTAGGTGAATTGTTCGGGAACATCAAATAAGCATACAATTGAATTAAACGCGAATTTGAGATACGTCAACACTAAAAAGTAATCAGAAATTTTCATCTCACCTCCCAAAATTGCAAATTGCGAGACCTTCCCCATCCCCCATCAAACAAATGTACTAAGCAGTAAATTTACACTCCCGGAGGCGGCGGCATCGCAGAATACTGTCCATATCCCATCCCCGGAGGCGGTGGCGGCGGTGGCGAAACCACATTCGCGGGCACCCTCCCACCACCACCATACCCATTCCCCACTCCCGGCGGCGGCGGCGGTGGCGGACTCACAGCACCACCCATCCCCGGCGCACCACCATACCCACTACTACCACCACCACCATCTACAGTCAGCTCACTTCACTTGTCCGGGACAAAGCAAGTCTCAAGGTGGGGAGTAGGGGGGGCGTTACAGTATTGGGGGGGTTGGTATGCTGGGTAGGCTGATCCTGGTGCAAAAGTGAATGGGGGTGCTGTTCCGGGTGGAGGTGGAGGGACGCCTGGAGGGGACATTTGTTGGGGTTGAGGGATGAGTTGTTGAGGGGGTTGAGATGGTTGGACTGATGATGCGGGAGGGACGCCTGAGATGTGTGCTTCGTAGGCTTCACGCACGGTATTAATGAGATCCACAGCCAATTCCTTTGCCCTGAAAACTTCAACCTCATCTGGTCCACTATCATTAGTCTCACTTCAACTAACCCCCCCTCAAAAAGTCTTGCCGGCAAGTATGGATTTGTAAAGGGCTGAGGGGTTTGTAGGGGGGTTACGTTATATGCAGATAGGTCGGCTCATCCGACTCTCTCCCCGTACTAGGTTCCATAAACCCGCTGTTCTGCCCCTTAATCTGTACCCTGGTCC
>Ga0335073_10006661_pt1 | contig 16232 bp, 15 predicted proteins | sample Lox_Sample_22_FD_207093 | JGI IMG/M metagenome (GOLD analysis project Ga0335073, IMG submission 207093) | Soil microbial communities from Loxahatchee National Wildlife Refuge, Florida, United States - Lox_Sample_2.2 | ecosystem: Environmental > Terrestrial > Soil > Wetlands | place: USA... | reverse complement strand
ACCCAGTGGGTCTGCAGGCCGAGCCAGCCGCCGGGACCGAGCAGCGCACCGACCGAGGGGGGGACGAGCGGTACCGGGTCGGGCGACCACGCCGGCCCCGCGACGCTCGGCACGACGACGCCGAACCGCTCGGCGTACCGCCGCGGGGGCGCGAGCGGGCCGGGGACCGGCCGGACGTTGAGCGCTCCGTATTCGGGGTTCTGGGCCCGGGCGAGGTCGTTGACGACGCGCGCCGGGCGCACGAGGGCCCACGGGGTCGCCTCGGCCGCGGTCGTCTCGAAGACGGCGACCGCGGGCCGCGGCGCGAGGGCGAGCGCGTGGGCGAGGGCGTGGTAGAACGAACGTCGGGCGCGGAACGTCGCGGCGCACCGGACAGCGACGGCGTCAGCATCCGCCGGCACGAGCCGCCTCCGCGCGGCCGCTCGCGTGCAGTCGGTCGAGCTCGGCGAGGAGGGCGGGGAGACCGTTGATGCGGGCGAACGAGCGCAAGGTCTCGGTGCGCACCAGGTGCGCGACGGGGCCGTACCCTTCCCAGAGCCGGACGCGCCAGAGGAGCCGGCCGTCGGGAAAGAGGTACAGGCGCGCCCAGGGGCGGTACGGTCCGGCGAGCGGGAGCCTCAGCTCTCCGATGCATCGGACGAAGGAGTTCGTTCGGCGAGGAACGGGTTGGGACGGCGTTCGGACGGCGGAGTGCGCCACCAAGTTTTCCACAGATCCTCCCGTCGCCCGCGGGCCTCGGGCGGCGGGCGTGTTCGGTCGAGCGGGCGCCGCCTCCGTACGGCCCGTCCCGCGGTCGGACCACCGCAGGAGCTCGGGAGGCGGGGGTCCGGCGTCGGGGCCGGGAAATCGCTCGCGCGCGCGTCACCCGGGGAACGGGAGCAGGCCCGACGGTGCCGGCCGGGCGTGCGCTCGGAGGGGGGCGCTCGGGAAGGATCCGGTCTCCTTCGCGACGACGCCGCGCGCTAGTCGGTTCGATCGATCGTCACGGTCGCGGCCGAGGGCTCGAAGAGCCGAGACGGCGGGTTCCGGGGATCGGTCCGGGGGGTCGGGTCGGGTGCGCGTCGGATTCCGTGGGGGACTTCGGTCCGAACGAGGGTCGGAGGAAGTGGGCGAACGGTTCGGACGACGGGGCACCTCGCATGTCGGCGGGCGGTGGCGCCCGACGCCCACATGCGCTCCGGGGCCGTCGAACGGTGAACGGTGCGCGAGCTCCGGAGACTCCGGAGCGGCGATCGGGCTTCGGTCGCCATCCTTTGCGCAGCAAGGTTCAAGTGGCCCCCGCCCGACGGTTCCCCCGCCCACGATGGCTCGACCTTCTGGAGCGCCCGCAGACGACGGTACGGCGCGCGACCTGGCCCGGTGGGCGGACCGGTCGCACTGGTTCGTCCTGCCCCTGACGGGCGCTGTGTCGTTCGGGGTCGGCCTCTCGCTCGTCTTTGGGCTCAAGATCCCGTTCGCGGGGTACGCCCCGTTGCTCCTCGTCGCGCTCGGCGTCGGCGCGATCGCGAGCGCCGTCGCCGGTGTCGCGACGCGGCGCGCCTACGTCCCTGCGGTCGCGGTGGCGCCCGCGCGCGTGATCTCCGAATCGTGGGTGATCTGCCCGTCGTGCTCCGCCCGGAGCTCCGCGACGGCCCCACCCTCGGAACCGCCGCCCGTCCGGGACGCTCCGCCGCTCTCCTGGCTCCTGCCGGCGCACGCGAAGGAATCCGGACCCGTGGGCGTGGGCGACTCGCTCTGGGCGTCGTGGCTACCGAGCGCCGGCACGATGCCGGTCGAGCTCGTCGGCCCGGTCCCCGAAACAGCGTACGTGCCGCACCGCGAGGGCGCCCCCCGGCTGTACGAGGAGGGCGAACCGGTGATCCTGGACCTTCCGACCGCGGGCGGGATCGCGGGCGCGGTCGGCACGGGAGTGACCCTGGAGAACGCGATCGAGGCCGCGAGCCGCGCCGGAAACGTGTCCGCCCTGGTGGAGATCGTCGCCGAGGTCGAAGAGACGATCCCGACCCCGGACCGTAGGGACGCGAGCGACGCTTTCTCCCTCACCGACCTCACGGTGGGCGACGTCGTCCTCTGGGAAGCGCTGAACCCGACGCCGCCGCACCTGAGGCCGAGCACCGCGCGCACCCCGAGCGGCCCGACCGACCGGAGGGCCGCCGTGGGACCGGCGTACGGCGGGGCTCGGTGCGTCGACTGCCGCGGCGCGCTCGCGGAAAGCGCCGCGTCGCTGCGATGTTTCCTCTGCCGACGCCGCCTCTGCGGGGACTGCATGGAGCGGGCGCTCCGGACGACGGAGGGCGGATGCTGCTCGTACTGCTCGACCCTCCAGGGGTACGTCGTTCTGCAACGCACGTCCCGCACGAAGGCCGCGAGCTCGCTCGCCTGAGCGCGACCCGACCCGAGATGAGGTCCGGAGCGTTGCTCTGGGGATGCCCGAGATCACGAACGGACCGTCCGAGGAGGAACGGCGATTCTGCCGGTTCGCGACCGCCCGACGGCCCGAGGAGGGATACTCCGAGCTCCCGCCGGACGGACTGTGCCTCTCGTCCTTCGTGCTGCTGTCGCCGAAGGGGCACCCGGAACGGGTGCTCGTCGGAAAGCTCGACCCGACCGCGCCGTGGAGGAAGATCGGGGCGCTGGACGCGCGGAGGGTGCAGCAGAACGCGACCGGATGGATGCTCCCGTCGAGCCAGTTGATGTTCTTCGAGTCACCCGAGGCGGCGGCCCGCCGGGTCGTCGCCGAGCAGCTCGGTCTCGGACCGGTGCCGCTCGGGCCTCCTCAGGTCGTCTCGGAGGCGTACCGGTCGCCTCGACACCCGGAACGCGCGATGCACTGGGACCTCGAGTTCCTGTTCCGGGGAGCGGTGGACCTGGAACGGGCGCCGAGGCACGCGGCATGGGTCGAGCTCGCGTTCATCGAGCCGGCGCGCACGCCGACGAGCGCGTTCACGCGCTCGCACGAGGAAGTGCTCGAGAACGCGGGGTTCACGATCGGGTGAACCTCGCCGAAGAGAGATCCGGGGTTGTTGGAAGGGCCCCTCGCACGCCAGGAGACGGTGCTCTCCTCTTGCGGCGATGTGAAGGGACCCTTCCGGGGGTGGTTGCGGTACGAATCACGGCGGGTACCCTATTTCAACGACCGCCGGGAGGTCGCGGAACGCCCCCCCGAGGCGGCGTTTCGGAAGGATCACCGCGCGCGCGGGTGCTCGGTCTCGGGCACGGTGATCCGCGGGAGCTCTCCCTGGATCGCCGGCGTGCGGCGCGCGTTCGCGCTCGCGCGCGAGGCCGCGTTCGCTCGCGGGAGCAGCCAGCGCTCGCCCCAGGCCCGCAGCTCGCGGGCGGCGGGGGCGAGGCCGAGGCCCATCTCGGTGAGCGAGTAGACAACGGAGAACGGTCGCGTGCTGACGACCGTTCGCTGCACGACACCTTGCGACTCGAGGAACTTCAACGTCGCGCTCAGCGTCTTCGCGTTGAGCCGCGCGTTCGACTTCAGGATCTCGCTGAACCGCTGCGGTCCGTCGAGGAGGCGGTGCACGATCGCGAGCCGCCATTCGGTGCCGATGACCCCGACCGCCGCGAGGACCGGGCAGAGCGCCCGGCCGTCCGCGGTCTCGCACTCGTCGGAGGCCGATACGGGGGCGCCCGTGGGGTGGGCACTGCGGGTGGTCGACATGCTCGCGCCTCGTCCTAGGGAGACCTCGGAGGCTTTTATAGTTACGGTATGAAAGTTGATGAATTAGAGTAATCGTGGGGCGATTTTCGGCTCGGCCCACGGTCCCGACGAGGGGGCGCGACGGCCGAACGTCGTGTACCTTTTCTCTCTCGCCGACCGTCCGAACGCGTGGCGCCCCGGCGGCGAGAGACCGAGCTCTCCCTCGAGCGGCCGCTGACCCCCGACGGGCCGGCCGGCGGGGTCGTTCGGCTCACGGTCCGGTTCGAACCGGACAGTACCGGCGCGGGCCCGACCCCCCGGGACCTCGCCCTCGCGCTCGACGCGCTCAAGGCCGACATGGACGCGCTGGTCGGGCTTCCGATCGCGGCGGCCCCGGCGCTGCGCCCCGACCGGCCCCTCCCCGAGCTCATCGACACGTACCGACCCCGCCAGCGCGAGCTCGTCGACCTGCTGCTCGACGAGGGCGAGATCTCGAAGACGGAACACGGTCGGCTCGCCGAGTATGTCACCGGCATCCCGGGCTCCGCTCGCGCCCCGGCGGAGCACGCTCCCGAACCCCGGTTCGACCAGCCGATCTCCGCGGTTCCGATCGCGGCCGCGCCGCCGAGCGGCCCGGTCGTTCCCGAGCGGCGGACCGAGTCGTCGCGACCCGTCCCCGAGCTCCTCACCCTCTACCAGATCGAGTCGCTGAAGCAGGCCGGCGCCGTCCGCGCCCGCCGCCAGATCTCGTTCGAGGAGTACATGGCGCTGAAGCGCCACTTCGAACGAACCCCGGCACCGACCGAGAAGCGAACCTAGGCCGACCCGGGTCGCGGGTACAGCGTGACCGCGAGACAGCCGACGTCGGTGATCCCGGCCTTCATCCGCACCGCCCGCGCCCGCCCCGGCGCCACCTTCGCGTCGGGGTCCGTGGCCGCCCCGACGACGGCCCCCGGGGGGAACGACGACGGACCGCCCGACGTCGGGGGGGAGAGGTCGCCCCCCGTCCGGAACAGCCCGACGCTCATCTCGCGCCGGTTGAGCAGCGGCTGGGCGCGGGTCAGGAACGCCCCGAGCGCGGGGCCCTCGTCGAGTCCCTCGGGGAGACCGAGCGTCGTCATGGCGAAGCAGGCGATCCCGCGCGTCCGGCTCTCGGCGGTGAGCGGCTCACCCCGGTAGACCTCCTCGGAGCGCGCGACGAACCGCTCCGCCGCGACGCCCGGCGGCTCGCGCACGTTGAGGAAGGCGAGCCGCGAGGTCCATCCCTTGTCGAAGACGGCGTCCGACGCGGCCCGCAGCGCGTCGGAGGGGTTCGCGATCGCTACGGGACGGGGGGCTCGGGAGGAGAGCGGGGCGCTCGGGTCCGGCGCGAGGGCGTGGACCGCGGTCGCCGGCAGCGCGGACGTGAGGCCGACGCGCTCGAGGAGCGCCCGCGCCTCGATGCGCTCGGCCGGCGCGACCGGCCGCATCGGCCCGCCGCCGAGCACGGCCGGCCCGTCGCCCCGGTCGATGACGAGCGTCACGATGTCGGCCCGCGGCACCGCGGCGGCGAGCCGGCCGCCGACCCCGCCGGTACCCAGCACCCGGGCGAGCAGCCCGACCTCCCGGCCGGTCGCTCCGAGCTCGGCGGCTCGCGCGAGCAATCGAGCGAAGTCGGCCGGGGACATCCCCGGGGGTGGCTCCGCGAGGGCGCGCAGCGCGCCGGGGGAGAGGAGCACCAGGAGGAGGTCTTGCTCCCCGAGGTCGCCGGCGAGCTCGGTCGCCGCGTGCGCGACGGTCGCGGCGAGCGGAGTGCCGGGCCAGCCCGGCGGGACCTCGATGTTGCGGAACGGCAGCTCGGGCGGGGTCGGGTTCGGGCTCGCCAGGAACCCCTGGGTCAACCGGTCGCCGACAGCGTGGAGCGCGCCGAGCGCCATCGAATCGGCCGCGTTCCCGAACGCGAGGAACCCCACTTCACGGTACCGGCCCTCGGGAACGAACCGGTTCCCGAGCCGGATCGTCCCCGCCTCTCGTCGGACCGCGACGCGGACCGCATGGTAGGCGTCCGCGGCCGTCACCGCGGAGCGAAAGGCGAGCGAGTGGACCGGGTCCGGGCCCTTCGGGTCCGGCTCTCCCGGGGGGAACGGGTCCCACGGGTACTGTCCGATCACGGAGCGCCCGAGCGGGGGCCCCATTCAATACCGTAGCGGAGCCCGTCGGGACGTCTCACCCGAGCTGGAGGCGCTCGACCGGCGCGGGGCGTCGGGGGTCGAGGAAGCGCGCCGGCGCGAACAGGTTCGGGTCGAGGTCGGTCGGCTCCCCGAGCACCGCGCGCGCCACCCGGAGCGTCGTCGCGGGGGCGAGCATGAAACCGTGCCCGCCGAACCCGTTCGCGTGGTAGAACCCCCGCTGCCGGGGGTCCTCGCCGATCAACGGGAACCCGTCCGGTGTGTCGTCGTAGAAACCGGACCAGGCGCGCAGGACGCCGAGCGACCCGAGCCGGGGGACGAGCCGCACGAGCGCGCGCGACATCTCGGTGAGGAACCGCGCGGAGCTCGGCATCCCCTGCGCCACTCCCGCCCCGTCGCGCAGCGTGAGGCCGCCGACGAGCTCCCCCCGCATCGTCTGGCTGAAGTACAGCCCGTCGGAGACGCGCGCGACCATCGGGTCGAGGAACGGCTTCATCGGCTCGGTCGCGAGGATCTCGTGACGGGTCGGCGTGTTCGGGACCGAGAGCCCCGCGCGCCGGGAGAACTCGGCCGACCAACCGCCGGCGGCGTTCACGATCGCGCTCGTCTCGAGCCGGCCCGCCGAGGTGAGGATCGCCCGCACGCGTCCCTCGCGGGCCTCGACGCCTTGCGCCTCGACCCCGAACGCCACCTCGACACCGAGCGACCGGACCGCCTCGTACACGCCCCAGACGGCGGGGAACGGGTACAGCGTGCCGTCCGAACCGAGATAGGTCCCGCCGACCACCGCCCCGGGGGCGAGCCCGGGGATGTGCCGCGCCACCTCCTCCGGGGACAGCACCTGGGAGGGGAGTCCCTCCGAGGTCACCAGCGCGTGCACCCTTCGCAGATGCGCGAGCTCCGCTTCGTTCTCGGCGAGGAACAGGTAGCCGCCCTGCCGGAACCACGGGTTGTAGCCGAACTCCCGACCGAACCGCCGGTACGCTGCGACCGACTCGCGCGCGAGCCGCACGGTCGCCGGCGTCTCCCACTGCTGCCGGATCCCGCCCCCGTTCCGGCCCGACGCCCCACTCGACAGGAATCCCCGGTCGATGACCAGGATCGGTCCCGCACCGGCGCGGGCAAGATGGAGGGAGGTGTAGAGGCCGACGATCCCGGCGCCGACGACCACGACGCGGTACGACGGGCGGGCGACCGAGCTCATCGGGCCTCGGGAGGGCGGTCGGTCGACGCGAGCGCGGCGAACGCGGCGAGCGGCGTCGGGACGACGGGCGGACGCTGGGTGATGTAGCCGACGTCGCTCGGCGGTCGCTCCTCGAGCATCGAGAGCACGAGCAGCGCGTCCGGCAGGCAGTAGCGGCCCTGGCAGAGACCGGTGCCGACCCCGGAGTACCGTTTGATCACTTCCATTCCGCGGTACCCGCGCGCCGACGCCTCCTCGATCTCCGTCAGCAGGACATCCTCGCACGGACACGCGACCCACTTGCCCGAACGCGGCTCGCGCCACAGTTCGCGATAGTACCCCTCGAGCTCGGAGGGTCCCTCGGCCGGTACGCGGGCGAGCGCCCCTCCGTCGGAGGCCGGCCGGTCGGTGACCGCGTCCGCGGCGCGCGCCCCGCTCTCGACGCTCGCCGGACCGAGGAACCCGGCGGCCGAACCGACCGCGAAGACCCCGGCCACGGTCGTCGCGAGGGAGTCGGTCAGCACGGGGTAGTACGCGCCGGTCCCGCCGTGCCATTGCATCCGGGCCCCGACCTGGAAGAACAGTTGCGGGGTCGGGAGCCGACGATGGGCGAGCACCACCGCGTCGCAGTCGAGGGAGAACTTCGTCCCGCCCCCGCGCGCCCGAAGGTCCACCGACCGGACACGGGACCGCCCGTGCGCCCTCAGGAGCAACGTGCGCGGGTACAGCGGGATCTCCTCGTCGGAGGCGCGGCGAACGAGCCCGGGTTGGATCGGTCCGGGGGCCACCACCGCCTCGACCCACTCGGCCAGGTCGCCCAGCACCGCGTCCGCTCGGGCATCGCCGCCCACGAGGACCGCCCGACGGAACGGGGGACGGCCCGACGCGTCGCGCATCCCGAGCGCGCCGTCGGCCGTGAGGACGCCCGGGTGGTCGTTGCCTCCGAACAGGAGGGAGGCGTCGTACGCGCCGGTCGCAAGGACCACGCGGCGCGCCAGAACCTCGACGCCCCGGTCCGGTTCCTGGAAGCCGAGCAGGGTGAAGCCGTCCGGGCCCGGGGGAGGGAGGAAGGTCGCGGTCGTCCGACCGAGCAGGTCCGCGCCCGGAACCGGCGCCGGATCCAGATCCCGGTCCACCACCAACGGCCGGACCCCCGCCTCGACGAGCCGGGCGGCGGCGGCGCGCCCGCTCCTACCGGCGCCCACGATCGCGACGTCGACCGAGGTACGTACCGCGGGGAGCTTCGCAGCAATGGGGGCGGTGGCGTCCGGTGGCCGGCCGAACCCCGCGAGACGCCGGATGACGCGGTGGTAGGCGCGCGTGGCCCACGCGGGACGACGGAACCCGTGCAGCGTGTCGAGCCCGCGGGGGAAGAGATAGTCGAACGCACCGTACATATCGAACCGCGGGGACGGCCACGAGTTCTCGGTCGTGACGACGTCGGAGTCCGACGGAACATACCGGCAGGCACGGACGTTCGGCCGCCCGTTCACGCGCACCAGGCAGCCGGTGCAGTAGCCCTCGGCGCAGACCGGCGCGCGCGGGCGGTGGTACCGGATCGAGCGCTGGAGTCGAGGGAGGTCGCCCCGGGTCAGCGCGGCCAGCAGGGTCTCGCCCGAGCGCGCCGACCGGGCCGCCCCGTCGAAGAGGAAGCGTCGCTCCGGAGCGTCCGCCATGGAGAGAACGGGCGGTCAGTTTCGTCCGGCCTATTTAGTGTGGCCTTCCCGGAACGCCCGGAATGTACCGTCCATAGGCCTCCGTACGCCGTTCCGGTCCGCGGTTGCTATATAGACAGTCCAAACTCCGGCGGCCTACATACATGCGCAGCACCGGCGGGTTCCACGGACGCCGCATCCAGAAGACCGGTGGCTCGACGTTCATCATCTCGCTGCCGAAGAACTGGGTCACGTCCCGCGGCCTCGGCGCCGGCGACACGCTGTTCTTCACCCCGCGCGCCGACGGGTCGCTCACCGTGTTCGCCGAGTCCGGCGACCACCTCGAGATGGAACGGCGGATCGTCGAGGTGTCGAACGACACGGAGGTCGAGCATCTCCTGCGCCGCCTCATCGCCGAGTACATCGCCGGGTACCCGTTGCTCGAGATCCGGACGACGGGCCGAATGAACGCGCGGACCCGTGAGGTCATTCGCAACTTCGCCCAGCGGATGATCGGGCCCGAGATCCTGGAGGAGACCGCCGAGTCGGTGATCCTCCAGGACGTGGTCGGACAGAACCCGCTCCCGATCCCGTCCGTGATCCGCCGGATGCACCAGATGGTGCGCGCGATGCAGGCCGACGCGATGGCCGCCTTCCGCGCGCGCGACGTCTCGATCGCGAAGGACGTCATCGAACGCGATTGGGAGGTCGACCGTCTCCACTGGTTCCTCGAGAAGCAGGTCACGAGCGCGCTCCGCGACGCGCGGATCCTCGTGACGCTCGACCTGACGCTTCCGGAATGCTCCACCTATCTCCTCGCGTCGCGCGTCCTAGAACGGATCGCGGACCATGCGGTCCGGATCGGGGAATCGGTCACGATCCTGGGGAAGGAGCGGACCCCCGCGCGGCTCTCGGTCGAGCTCGACCGGATGGCGGCCGCGGCGGCGTCGGCGCTCTCCGACGCGCTCGACAGCCTCGACTCGCGCGACATCGAGAAGGCGAACGCCGTGATCGACGCGGCGAAGCGAATCACGCGCGAACGCGACCACGTCCTCCACGAGCTCACGAGCAAGCGCGGCCGGCTCGCGGTCGGCCTCGCCTACGTCCTCGAGAGCCTCGAGCGGAGCGCGTTCTACGCGAGCGACCTCGCCGAGATCGCGATCAACCGGGCGGTCGAGTCGCCCGCCCGGCTCGACGAGAACGGGAGCCCCTCCGACGGCAAGGTCGCCGCCGAGTCGTCGCACGCCTAACGGCGCGGGACCTCGGGAAGCCCGAGCGCGGCCGCGATCAGACCCTCGACCTCGGCCTCGGTCGGAACGCGCGGGTTCGCCAGCACGGCCGGCGAGCGCATCGTCCGGGCGACGATCGCCGCGCGCATCGCCTCGACCCGGTCGACGGGCACCCCGGCGGCGCGCAGGGTGGCCGGGACGCGCGCGACCTCCTGGAGGCGGCGGAACCGCACCGCAAGCGGGACCCGCCCCGCGTCGTCCGGCGGCGTGACCGCCGCGGAGAGGGACTCGAGCCGGTCGCGAGCGGACGGGTGGTCGAACTCCAGGACCAGGGGAAGAAGGATCGCGAGGAGACGTCCGTACGGCAGCCCCGTGGGTTCGACCAGGGCACGGGCCAGCGCGTGACCGACGCCCCGCTGCGCGTTCGAGGCGGCGAGACCGGCGGCGGTCGCCGCGAAGTGCAGCGCCGATTTCGCGTCCGGGTCGTCGCTCCACCGAACGGCGTGGGCGAGCCGTCGCACGACCGTGGTCGCCGCGTCGACCGCGAGCGCATCGGAGAACGGGTTCGACCAGGCCGAAAGGTGGGCCTCGATCGCCTGGGACGCGGTCTCGAAGGCGCCGTCCGCGACCCGGTCGACCGAGAGACCGGCGGCGAGGCGTTCGTCCACGAGGGCCCACTCCGGTACCAGCGCCCGGTGCGCGACCTCGATCGGGGCGCCGTCCGCGGCGACGAGGTCCGCGGTCCAGCTCGCCTCCGCGCCGCTTCCGCTCGTCGTCGGAAGGGCCACCAGGCGGACCGCCGGGGGATCGGGAAGCTCGACGACTGGCGAGATCTCCTCGACCGGGAGGGTCGGTCGGGCGGCCGCGAGCCGCGCCGCCTTCGCCCCATCGATCGTGCGGCCCCCGCCCACGACGACGAGCCAGTCCGGCCCGTAGGTCGCGATCTGGTCCCGGAGACGGCCGACCTGCGCCAGACCGTCCGGTGCATCGAGGTCCGTGACCGTCTCGACCCGCGTGTCCGACTTCGCGAGCTCCTCGGTGACGCGGCGTTCGCCCGAGCGGCGCGCGACTTCCGGGTCCACGACGAGCAGCGCGCGGTGCGCGCCGAGCCCGCTCAGCTGTTCGATCGCGCCGGGGCCCCACGCGATCCGGGGCGCGGTGAAGAATCCGGTCATCGCCGCGGGGAGAGCGCGTCCCCCGTTCAGGACGGCGGTCCTTCCCGGCATCGGCGGCAGGCGCCGGTCGCCGAGAAGGCGATCCCGTCGACGCTCCAGCCGTCCGGGTGCCGGCGGGCGATCTCGGTCAGCGTATGCCGGTCGAGTTCCGTGAGCTCGATCCCCTGGATGCGACCGCAGTTCCGGCAAACGATGTGGGCGTGGGGGTCCTCGCCGAGCTCGACGCGGACCACGCGCTCGACGGGGGCGGTGTCCGGAACCTGCTTCGCCCGCGTTCGCCTCGGAGCGGGTGCGGCCGCCCGCCGGGACTTCGGCATCCGCCGAGCGACCCCGCCTCGGTATTTAGGCGGTCCGGCGCGGGGCGTCCGCGACGGGGGATCGGCCGAGGGCCCGCAGGTCCTTCCAGCCGTAGCGGACCTCCCGGAGGTTCGGTCCGCCGAGGCGCGATGCCCCGACGCGGTGGCGGACGATCGTGCCGCCCCGGCGTTCGTAGACGCGCCGGTGCGGGTTCCCCTCGAGCGCCCAGACGGTTTCCCGGGAACGGGTCGTGCGCGCGCGCACGGTCGGCTCGACGTGGCCGTCCGACCCCGGGGCTCGCCAACTGCCGTTGCGTCCCGACCGCACCGTCCGGTTACGGCGCGAAAGGGTCTTGGCCCCGACCGCGCCGTGGCCCGCGATGGCGACGCCCCCGCTCCCTCCCCTGCCTCCGCCCCACACGCGGGTCGGGGTGGGGGGCGTGCTGCTTCGCGACGGCCGCGTCCTGGTGAACCGCGCGGTGTACCGGGATCGGTTCACCATTCCGAGCGGCTATGTGGAGGCGGGCGAGACGCTCGCGGGGGCCTGCGCGAGGGAGTTCGACGAGGAGACGGGCGTCACGGTATGCGTGGGCCGGCTGATCCTGACCCGTCACAAGGTGATCTCGACCGAGGAGAGCGATGTGTACTTCGCGTTCCTCCTCGAGCACGTGGCCGGCGAACCGGCCCCGCGACCTCCCGAGATCGCCGAAGTTCGGGAGGTTCCGATCGCAGAGGCGGAGCATGCACCGTGGATCTCGGAGCTGTCCCGGGTCGCGATCCGGCTCGCGGCGCGCACCGGTCCCCTGTGGCCCCGCTCGTCCTGGGTCGGTGGACCGATGCCCGGCCTCTCCACCGAGGCGTACCATCCGGGCGACGACTCGGGCTGAGCATCCCCGCGCCGGGACTCCTCGGGCGCTCCGTACGGCGGTGGGGTGGCACGCCCCTACGGGGTCATCCCCGCCGTCGGCTCGGGGGGCGCGGAGGGGGCGGGGAGTCGACCGAACGCGAGGATGAACCGGACGAACGGCGGACGTCCCCGGGGGGTCTCCCTCGACGACGTATGGGGCGCCCGAAGCGGAGCCGACTCGGACCGGTCGCGTGCGACATCCCACAGGATCTGGTGCCGGCGCATCCACCGTCGCAGGGTGCTCTCGCTCACTCGCAGCCCCCAACGCTCTTCGATGAAGGTGCGCATCCGTGCACCGCTCCACCGGTCCGCGTCGACGCCGAACGCTCGGGGACCCCGGCGCACCAGGTCGGCGATCCCCGCCGAACGATCCTTCGGGATCCGGGCCGGTCGGCCCGGACGCGGGATCGCGCTCAGGCCGGCGGGACCGCGGGCCCTCGCAGCCTGACTCCACAGACATACCGCCGCGCGCGTGACTCCGAAACGACGGGCCACCTCCACTTGCGGGACGCCGGCCTCCACCAGTTCCACCGCGGCGCGTCGCCGCGCCTCCAGGAGCGCCGTCGGCCGCCGGACGGGCCGGTTCGATGCCGAAGGGAAGGAGGGTACGACGTCGGGTCGTGGCGCGGACATGATCGCCCGCGACGAAGGGGTGCAAGATAGTTATCGATTATTGGAACACCGAGATACCATTCGGTACCGTACCTCGGAGCGTCCCAGTTCCGCTCCTCGATTCCTGACGGAAAATCGTGGGAAACCGCACTTAAAGTATATTATTAGTGGACCGACTCGGAGCCCTTCGTGACCCAGGTCTGGTCGACCTCGGCGGACGCGGCCACCATCCCCGCGTCGAAGTTGGTCGGCCTGCCCCTCCGATCGTCCCTGGGTACCCTCGGACGGAAGTGGTCGCTGGTCGTGCTGCGGGACATCGCCTTCCTCCCGATGCCGACGTTCGGGGACCTTCTCCAGCGGAACCCCGGTATGACGCCGAGGGTGCTCTCGCTGCGGATCCAGGCACTCCTGCGGGACGGCATCGTGGAACGGGTCTCGGATGGCCAGGACCGGCGGAAGGTCCGCTACCGGCTCACCCCCCAGGGGATCGACGTCGTCCCGGTGCTCGTGGCCCTGATCAACTACGCGATCCAGCAACAGGCCCGGCAGGCTCCGTCGGAACCGAAACCACGTGCGGTCGTGCGGCCGCGGGCGGACGACGCTCCGGGATCCCGGCTCGACCACTCCACCTACGTTCCCCCGGCCCGATGGGCCTGACCGACCCGCGACATCCGCGCTCGGCTCACGGACGCCGGCCGGCACGAAGGATGCGACGGCCATCGACCCGCACGTCCGCCCCCTCGAGGAGGGCATACTCGCGGAACGTGCCCCGAGTCCGGCCCCCGAAATCGTCGTTGTGGCCGATGTAAACGCTCACGACGCCGAGCTCGTGGTCCTCGACGATCGGGAAGTCGTGCAGCTTGGGGTTGAGTCCGATCTCGATCAGGGCGGGTCGGTTCCGCTCGGGGCCCGCCCGCCCGAATCGTCGTTCGAACGCGGCTCGGCCGGGCCCGACCGCGAAATCCGTCAGCCGACCGCCCCGGAACGTCCAGCGCGCGTCGCGAACGATCCCGCGACCGTCCCGGGAGGGACGGTTGGCGATGAACGACCCATCGGCGGTCGACTCCTCCACCGCAACGGCGACCCAACCGGCCGGCAGCACCGTGTAGGTGCGCCCCTGGGCGCGGTCGTGCGCGTCGACCGCTCCGTCCTCGATCACCGGAGCCCGCCCGTAGAGTCCGAGCTCGAGTTCGGTTCCGTTCGGGTGGGAGATCGTGACCTTGTGGCCGTCCTGGAACGCTCGGGCGAACGGCGTCGCTTCTCGCCGCAGGAGCTGCGGGTCGACCAGATGGCCCGCGAGGCTCTCGCGGCGCCACACCTCGAGGTCCACACCGAACTGCTCGGCCGCGCCCCGCGTGACGGGGGCGCCGAGCACGCAGACCGACGGGACGGCGTGATGCTGCAGAAGGCGTCGGCGCTCGGCGATCCCCCGGTCGTGCGCGCGGCGCTTCGCCGCCGGCAACCGGTCGAGCATGCTCAGGTCTTCCGGCCCGGGCAGCAGGATGTAGCCGTCCACAGCGGCGATCGCCGCCAGCTCCGACCGAACGCTCGCGGCGGAGCCGTGGGGATGCGACTTCTCCTGGGCCTCGAGGAACGCCTGTTCGGAGACGAAGAACGTGGTCGGCCGGACGCCAAGGCGGACCGCCGCCGTCGTGAGGAGTTCCGCGAACGGGAGCGTGTGGGTCCACGCCTCGATGATGACGTTCTGGCCCCGTTTCAGCCGCAGCGAACGCCGCAGAATCCCCGACGCCACGCGGGACCACGCGGCACGGTCGTCGGGCACGTCGGCTCCGAGCGGGCCGCGGCGTATTTCACCCTTTGGAAGGCCGCTCGCCCTCGGGGCGGGTCGCGAAGAACGAGCACGGCCACCGGCGACACACATTTCCCTATACTCGCAGTGTATGATGTTGAAAGGTACATATAGAGGCGGGCCCGGGGTTGGGCCCCTGTTTCTCGGGGGCCGGGTCGGTGTTCTCACGTCGTCGTTCGTATACTTTTCGTGTCAATTTCTAGGGTTTATACGGGGCACTCGGCTGGGTAACCTTCAGTCGGTCCGCCGACCAACGGGATGGAAGTCATGAACGCGTCAAGTGGATGGGCGAAGCGAAGACTCTGGATCGGGGCCGCGATCGCGGTCGTGGGCGTGCTCCTCGTGAGCATGGTCCTTTCGACGGCCGTGGCGAGCACGGCGGTCGTTCCGACCGGTAGCAGCACCTCGCCAACGGCGACGCCCGCGGTGACCTCGACGGCGGCCGCACCGGCCGCCTCATCGAATACGCCCGCATCGACCGCCGAGGAGCACCTGTTCTACGAGAGTCCCCAAACGAGCGGGGGGCCCCATCCGGGAACCCTCGAAGCGTACGAGATCGCGCCGTCGGGGATGACGACCGAAGACCCCGCCGTCGCCTACGACACCGTCAGCTACGAACCGATCCTCAACGTCTACCAGACGCTCATCACCTACAACGGCTCGAGCACCTCGAACTTCGTGCCCGAGCTCTCGACGTGCGTGCCGGGCGGCCCCTCGAACGACCTCTCGACCCCGTCGGTCTCCTGCCAGGACCTCTACGGGCAGAGCCTCATCGTCGACAACTCCCAGGGAGAGCCCCAGTACTGGACGTTCCCGATCGCGAACGCGAACTTCTACGACCCGTCCACCGGGGCCAGCTGGCAGGTGTACCCGTCGGACGTGATGTTCTCGCTCGCGCGGACGATGAGCTTCGCCGACCTTCCCGGACCCGGCGTCCTGAACGGCTGGATCGCGACCCAGTCGCTCCTGCCGGTCGGGAACTCCGCCTGGGACGGCGGCATCCACGCTCCGTTCAACAACACCCCGGGCAACATCATGACCTCGATGCTGATCAACGACAGCACGTACTGCCCCGCCGCGGCACTGGCGGCGAACGGGTGCATTACGTTCAACGCGCTCGGTGAGGGGACGGACTGGCCGTTCTTCCTCGAGCTCGTCGCGGACAATCTCGGTTCGAGCGTCGTCCCGTGCGGCTGGTTCACGGCGCAGGGCGCGGGGATCCCCGGCTGGAGCGGCTCGGCCGCGTTGCACGGAGACGGGCCCTGCCTGCTCCCCGGTGGCGCGAGCAACACCCAGGCCCCGTCGTTCACGACCTATCTGAGCACCCTGACCCCGACGGCGTGGGACTCCTTCCAGATGCTCGCGCTGAACCACCCCGCCGTGCAGAACGGCGTCCGGTTCAGCATGGTCGGCTCGGGCCCCTACTACGGTGCGAGCATCGAGCAGACGATCGGCTACACCCTGAAGGCGAACCCCGCCTATGTGGAGCCGAGCGGATGCGTGGGCGTCGGCGGAGGCTGTGAGCCCGTACCCGGCGACTACATCGGC
>Ga0335073_10006660_pt1 | contig 16235 bp, 16 predicted proteins | sample Lox_Sample_22_FD_207093 | JGI IMG/M metagenome (GOLD analysis project Ga0335073, IMG submission 207093) | Soil microbial communities from Loxahatchee National Wildlife Refuge, Florida, United States - Lox_Sample_2.2 | ecosystem: Environmental > Terrestrial > Soil > Wetlands | place: USA... | reverse complement strand
GCCCTCCCGCGCCGCCACACCGGTCACGGTGGCGACGTCGGTGGTCAGCGAGATGGCCGGGAGAGCCCGTTTGCCGACGATCACCGGATGGACGAACTCGACGGCGACGTGCTGGGCGTCCGTGCTCGACCCGCCGGTGCCGAACGTGATCAGCTTTCCGCCCTGATGGAACCGTACGGCCATGGCGTGGCACGCGCCGGCCACCGCTCCGGCCTGATCGGCGAAATCCCGGGCCGGTGCCTCCCGGAGCCCGAACAGCCGCCCGGCCTCGCCGTCCGGCACGGCCGCATCGGCGGCGGGCGGCGGCTGCCTCGGCAGGTCCGGGTTCGACGTCAAAGCTGTTGCGCTCCTGCCCCGCTGCCCGGCTCGGCGAGATCCACGTCTACGTCGACGTTCACCGCGTCACGGACCCGGAGTGCGCCGAGAAAACCGGTATAGGGCTTAATCCCGTATTCGGACTGCACCACCGAAGAGGTGGCGTGATAACGGTCCTCCCCCGTCGCGGTGACCTGCAACCGCACTGGCCTGGACTGGCCGGCCAGCGTCAATGTCCCGGCGATCATTCCGCCGCCATTGTCGGACTCGAACTTGGTCGCGGAGAACGTGGCCTCGGGGTGGCGATCGGCGCGCATCGTCTTGCGCGCGGTCACGGCGATCTCGCGGCGGTCGCGATCGCTGAGCGGCTTGAGCCCGCCGGTGCCCTCGCGCACGATCAGAGAGCCCATGTCGATCCGCACCTCCAGGCTCGCCGGGCTCAGGTCGTCATTGACGGTCAGCTCGCCGGACCACCGCCCGATCTCGATGATCAGGTCGTGCCCGGCCTGCGCCGCCAGCCCGTCGCGGTAGGTGTGCAGCACGATCCGGCCACGCTCGGTGCTGAGTTGGTGGCGACCAGCATGTACCGCCATGGGAGCACCGTAGGACACATGTGGGGGGACGTCCAGTAGTCCGACAAGACAGGGTTGGCCATGTCGCACCCGGTCAGGCGGCTGCGGCGACATTAAGCGCGGTAGCAGCGGCCCGCCCGCGCCTGCCAAGGGAAAACCCTAAGGAAGCGGTACCTGGCCGAAGACCTCTTGGATCCGGCGCAGATCCCGCATCCGGGGCTCGGTGGCGCCGCCGACCCAGCGGCTCACGGTCTTCACGGACACGCCGAGCTGGCGCGCGGCAGCCTCCTGGGTCAGCCCTTCCCGGCGAAGCGCCGTGGACATCCATTCCGCGAACGTGGCCGGCTGGCCGGGCGCGCCCAGGGCCACGGGCTCGACCGGGGTCGGCGCGGAAGCCTGCCCTGGCGCAGCGGCCTGCCCCGGTGCCGGCGCGGTTGCTCCGCCGCCGCTGGCCAGGGGTTCAGTAGTGTCCGGCGCGGCACCGTCACGGGCGGCCACGGCGGCAAGGGCGGTCGGGGCGGCCGGCGTCTGACGGGCGGTCTGCTTGGCCGGGCCCGGGGCATTGCCTAGATAGTTGGCCGGGGCCTGGTTGTCCGAGTGCAGCACGTCGACCTCGACGTGCTCAGGGAAGATGCGGAACGCCACCTGGATCGAGCCGGTGGGCCCGGCCGCGTCGAGCAGCGCGCGGAACACGGTCTCGCCCACCTCGCGGTTGCCCTCGTCGGTGAGCGGCGATTCGGCCAGGCAGCGCCGGACGAAAACACGAATGTCCGGGATTGACGACGGCCGCGCGGGGAACACCTGGGAGAGCACAACGACGGGAACGACTTCGATCGGGTCGACGCCGTTCACCTCGGCTGGTACAGCCACGGTTGTCTCCCTTAGCCGTTGGTCTCGAGAATCCAACGGCGCTGCGGCAGGTTGAGGTCAGCGTACGTGAACTTGCCCGGAAACGGGAATCCCCCGTGTGCGCGTCCCGTCACTAAATGGGTAGGAAGATCACAGAGAGTACACATTTGTTATCGAGGACACGGACAGAACTGTCCGGCTGAGTGACTGTTTCGTCTTGTGACCCGTTGTTCGCCGGTCTAGCATGGCGGCGTCCGCGCATCACGAAGGCGAGGTGCGGGCATGGTCACCAGCCGACCCGGAAGCGAGGAGGTGGCCTTGCCATGGCCACTGACACACAAGCCAACGACGCGGCGCAGACTGAGGCGGGAGCCGAACCCGTTGTGCACATCCTATGGATGAACGGCGGGCTCGGATGCGACGGTGACTCGGTCGCGCTCACGGCCGCAACCCAGCCGAGCATAGAGGAGATCGTGCTCGGCGCGCTTCCAGGCCTGCCGAAGATCGCGGTGCACTGGCCGCTTATCGACTTCGAGTGCGGCCCGGAGCAGGGCGCCGACAACTTCATCGAATGGTGGCACAAGGCCGACCGCGGCGAGCTCGAGCCATTTGTCCTGGTGGTCGAGGGGTCGATCCCGAACGAGGCGATCAAGCCGGAGGGCTACTGGTGCGGGTTCGGCAACAACCCGGCCACCGGCCAGCCGATGACCACCAACGAATGGCTGGACCGGCTCGCGCCCAAGGCGACGGCCATTCTCGCGGTCGGCACGTGTGCCACCTACGGCGGCATCCACGCCATGGCCGGGAACCCGACCGGGGCCATGGGCGTGCCCGACTATCTCGGCTGGGACTGGCGGTCGAAGGCGGGCCTGCCGATCGTCTGCGTGCCGGGCTGCCCGATCCATCCGGACAACCTGTCCGAGACCATTCTCTACCTGCTGTACCAGGTCGCCGGCCAGGCGCCGATGATCCCGCTGGACGAGGCGCTGCGCCCGACGTGGCTGTTCGGCGCGACCGTGCACGAGGGTTGCGACCGGGCCGGGTACTACGAGCAGGGCGAGTTCGCGACCGAGTACGGCTCGCCGCAGTGCCTGGTCAAACTGGGCTGCTGGGGGCCGGTCGTCAAGTGCAACGTGCCCAAGCGGGGCTGGATCAACGGCGTCGGCGGCTGCCCGAACGTCGGCGGGATCTGCATCGCATGCACCATGCCCGGGTTCCCGGACAAGTTCATGCCGTTCATGGACGAGCCGCCCGGGTCGAAGGTATCGGCGACCGCGAGCACCCTCTACGGCACGGTCATCCGGACCCTGCGCGGGTTCACGGCGAAGACCGCCGACGAGGAGCCGAAGTGGCGCAAGAAGGGCGATGAGCTGCTCACCGGCTATCAGAAGAGCTGGTGAGGGTCCCAGGGAGCAAAGAAAAGGGGAAGACAGTGGCGACGGTCGAAGATACCGGCCTGGTGGAGATGTCCTGGGACCCGATCACGCGGATCGTGGGCAGCCTGGGCATCTATACCAAGATCGATTTCAAGCAGAAGAAGGTCGTCGAGTGCCATAGCACCTCGTCGATCTTCCGCGGCTACAGCATCTTCATGAAGGGCAAGGACCCGAGGGACGCGCATTTCATCACCAGCCGGATCTGCGGCATCTGCGGTGATAACCACGCGACCTGCTCCGTTTACAACCAGAACATGGCATACGGTGTGCGCCCGCCGCACCTTGGCGAGTGGATCATCAACCTGGGCGAGTCCGCCGAGTACATGTTCGACCACAACATCTTCCAGGAGAACCTGGTCGGGGTGGACTTCTGCGAGAAGATGGTCTCCGAGACCAACCCCGGAGTGATGGAGCGGGCCAACCAGACGGAGGCGCCGCACGCCGCCGATCACGGCTATAGGACCATCGGCGACATCATGAAATCGCTGAACCCGCTCGAGGGCGAGTTCTACCGCGAGGCGCTCCAGGTGAGCCGCTCCACGCGGGAGATGTTCTGCCTGATGGAGGGGCGCCATGTGCACCCCAGCACGCTCTACCCGGGCGGTGTGGGCACCACGGCCACGGTGCAGTTGTTCACCGACTACCTGACCCGGCTGATGCGCTACGTGGAGTTCATGAAGCGCGTCGTGCCCATGCACGACGACCTGTTCGACTTCTTCTACGAGGCCTTGCCGGGGTATGAGGAGGTCGGCCGGCGGCGCGCCGACCTGGTGTGCTGGGGCAGCCTGAACGACCCTGAGTTCTGCGACTTCAAGTACGAGAACATGACCAACTGGGGCCGGAAGATGTTCGTCAGCCCCGGCGTCATCCGCGACGGCGAGCTGCTCACCAACGACCTGGTCGAGATCAACCTGGGCATCCGCATCCTGCTCGGCAGCTCGTACTACGAGGACTGGGAAGACCAGGAGATGTTCGTGACCCGCGACCCCCTGGGCAACCCGGTGGACCGCAGGCACCCGTGGAACCAGCACACGATCCCGCGCCCGGCCAAGCGAGACTTCGACGGCAAGTACAGCTGGGTGATGTCGCCGCGGTGGTTCGACGGCACCAACCACCTTGCCGCCGACACCGGCGGCGGGCCGATCGCCCGGCTCTGGGCCACGGCGCTCGGCGGCCTCGTCGACTTCGGTTACGTCAAATCGACCGGCAGCAGCGTGCTGATCAACCTGCCCCGCACGGTCACCAAGCCCGAGGTCACATTCGAGTGGAAGATCCCCAGGGACTCCGCCGGGCGGCCGCTGTCCAACGCGATCGAGCGGGACCGTGCCCGCACCTACTTCCAGGCCTACAGCGCCGCCTGCGCGCTGCACTTCGTGGAGAAGGCGCTGGCCGAGATCAGGGCCGGCCGGACCAAGACCTGGGAGCCGTTCAGCGTCCCCGATGAGGCGAACAGTTGCGGGTTCACCGAGGCGGTTCGTGGTGTGCTGTCGCATCACATGGTCATCCGGGGCGGGAAGATCGCGAACTACCACCCGTACCCGCCGACCCCGTGGAACGCCAGCGTCCGCGACAGCTTCGGCACACCAGGGCCCTACGAGGACGCGGTGCAGAACACGCCGATCTTCGAGGAGAACCCGCCGGACCAGTTCAAGGGCATTGACATCATGCGCGCCGTCCGCAGCTTCGACCCGTGCCTGCCCTGTGGGGTGCACATGTACCTCGGCAACGGGAAGATGCTCGAGAAGGTGCATTCGCCGATGACGGTGACGTTGTCGACCTGAGGGCTCAGGCCGGCCCGGACCCGCTTCCGGGCCGGTCCAGCCCGCGCAGGGCAGGCTCGGTCACCGGCTCACAGAGCCCGGTGACCGGCTTACGGAGGTAATTCATGAGCGGCGTGCGAGACGTCGGCACCCGGGTCGAAGAGCTGCTCGGCGCGCTGCGAGCCGGTTCGGCCAAGGATCCCGGCCGGACCGCCGAGGAACTGGTCCGGCTGCTGGTCGGCCTGTACGGGGACGCGCTGAGCCACATCGTGGCCGTCCTGGCCGAGCAGGGGCCGCAGGGCGCGGCGATGCTGGACCGGCTGACCGAGGATCCGCTGGTCGAGAGCCTGCTGCTGTTGCACGACCTGCACCCCCTGGACGTCGACGCGCGGGTGCAGCGTGCGCTGGACCGAGTCCGGCCGTACCTGGGCTCGCACGCGGGCGGCGTGGAGTACCTCGGCGTCACCGACGGGGTGGCGCGGCTGCGGCTCGAGGGCAGTTGCCACGGTTGCCCCTCCTCCACGGCCACGGTCGAGCTCGCGATCACCGGGGCGGTGAAGGAAGCCGCGCCCGAGGTCGACGACGTGGTGGTCGAGGGCATGACCGCGCCGCCCGAGCCGCGGCTCCTGCAGATCGGCCGTCGCCCGGGGACCGAAGGAGCGGGTGCCGAAGGAGCGGGTGCCGAAGGAGCGGGTGCCGAAGGAGCGGGTGCCGAAGGAGCGGGTGCCACAGGAGCGGGTGCCACAGGAGCGGGCGGCGAAGGTCCAGGGGCCGAACGGGCCGACGGCGGCGGCGTCGGCTGGGTGACCCTGCCCGGCATCGGGCCGCCGAGCTCGCGGCCGGTCATCGCCTCGGCGGGTGACCTCACCGTGCTGGTCTGTGCGGTGCGCGGCACGCTCTACGCCTACCGTGACGGCTGTGCGGCGTGCGGCAGCTCGCTGGCAGACGGCACCCTGGACCGCGAGGAGCTGTCCTGCCCGGGGTGCGGCAAGCGTTACGACGTACGGCTGGCTGGGCGCGGTCTGGACGACCCGGCGCTGCACCTCGACCCGCTGCCGCTGCTGACCGACAGCCAGGGCGTGCGCGTCGCGGTCCCTGAAGCGCGCGTCGCGGTGGCGGAAGCGGCTGTGCCGTGACCGGGAACACCGGGCTCCGCCGGTTCGTGGCCGGCTCCGCCGCCGCGCCGCCGGCTGCCGCGCCGCCGCCCGCCGCGCCCTCGGCAGGGTCAGCGGCAGAGGCACCGGCGGCCTCGGCCCCGCCCCGGCCCGGTGAGGAGACCTGCGAGTTCTGCGCCGCCCAGATCCCCGCAGACCACGGTCACGTGGCCGATCTCGAGCAGTCGATGCTGATGTGTTCCTGCCGCGCGTGCTACTTGCTGTTCACGCACTCGGGCGCCGGGCAGACCCGCCAGCAGCCGCCACAACCAGGGGACGACCGGCACCTGGGCAGGGCGCGTTACCGCTCGATCCCCGATCGTTACCGCAACGACCCCGGCCGGCCGTTGACGGTGGCCGACTGGGACGCGCTCGAGATCCCGGTCGGGCTGGCGTTCTTCCTGCGCCGCTCGGCCGACGATGCGGTGACCGCGTTCTATCCGAGCCCGGCGGGGGCTACCGAGTGCCGGCTCGACCTCGAGGCCTGGAGCCGGATCGCGGCCGCTCACCCGCTGCTGAACGCCGCGGAGCCCGATGTCGAGGCGGTTCTGATCTCGCGCGGCCCGGTCGACAGGGACGTCATCGACTGCTTCCTGGTGCCGATCGACGCGTGCTATGAGCTCGCCGGGCGGATGCGGCTGCAGTGGCGCGGCTTCGACGGCGGGGCCGAGGCCCGGCAGAGCATCGCTGACTTCCTTGACCGCGTGCGCGAGCGGTCCCGTAACCTCAGCCAGGAGCCGTGACGTGGCCGAGCTCGCCTTTGACTGCGTCGGGGCTCACGCCGAGCGCTACGCTGTCTCGCCATCGATGTCGCTGACGTTGCGGATCGCCGAGACAACCGGCGTGAAGGTGGACGCGATCGCATTGCGCTGTCAGATCAGGATCGAGCCGACCAGGCGGCGCTACTCCGAAGCCGAGGCCGAGCGGCTGAACGACCTGTTCGGTGACACTCAGCGCTGGGCCGACACCCTCAAGCCGCTCCAGTTCACGATCGTGTCCATGATGGTGCCCGGCTTCACCGGCAGCACCGAGCTGGACCTCCCGGTCATGCTCAGCTACGACCTGGAGATCGGTTCGACCCGGTATTTCGCTGGCCTGGAGGACGGCGAGGTCCCCCTGTTGCTGCTGTTCAGCGGTACCGTGTTCAGTTCTTCCGACGGCCGTCTCCAGGTCCAGCAGGTGCCGTGGAGCAAGGAGGCGTCCTACCGTCTCCCGGTCAGCATCTGGCGTGAGGCGATCGAGGCCCACTTCCCGAACACCGCCTGGATCAAGATGAGCCTGCAGACGCTCGACGCGTTGCAGCACTTCAAGACCAGTCAGGCGCTTCCCACTTGGGATGCGACGATCACGTCGCTCCTGAAGCAGGCCGGCGACGACGCGGAGGGTGCGTCATGAGGCTGGACTCCGACCATCTCGAGCACGCCCGCCGGGTGGCCGACGCCGTCCTGTACGAGGGTTACCTGCTCTATCCGTACCGCGGGTCCGCGCAGAAGAACCGTGCCCGGTTCCAGTTCGGCGTCCTGGTACCGCCCGCCTACCGGGCGGTCGACGACTGCGAGCTGGCCGCCAGCCAGACCGAGTGCCTGGTCGAATGCGGCGACGAAGCCGAGGTGCTGGTCGTGGTCCGGTTTCTGCAGATGCAGCGCCGGACGGCGCAGGCCGCCACGTCCGATGGCGAGCAGTACCGCGACGTCGAGGCGTTGCTCGTCGACGACCGCGAGTACACGTCCTGGGATGAGGCTGCCGAACGGCAGCAGAAGCTGTCGGCAGTCGTCTCCGCGCTGCTCGGCCGGGACCGGAACCTGGAGTTCCACGTCGGCGGCGGCGAGTCCGCCGAGGATCTGACCGGTCCCGACGGCGCCCCCGCCGGGCGGCTGCTGCGGAGCTGGGCCGCGCTCGACGGGCTGATCCAGCTCAGCGCCGAGCGCATGGCCGGCCCGTACGGCGCGCTGCGACTGCGGGTCCGGCTGGAGAACCGCACCGAGCCGCAGGCCGCGCCGCGCACCAGGGACGAGGCGTTGCGCCATTCGCTGATCGCCGCGCACGTGCTGATCGGGATTCCGGGCGGAAGGTTCCTGTCGCTGACCGATCCGCCCGAGTGGGCCGCGGCCGAGGCGGCCGCCTGCGTGAACACGGGCACCTGGCCCGTGCTGGCCGGGCCCGCTGAATGCCAGGACCTGGTGCTGTCGTCGCCGGTCATCCTCTATGACCATCCCGAGGTCGCGGCGGAGAGCGCAGGTGACCTGTTCGACGCGACCGAGATCGACGAGATCCTCACGTTGCGCACGCTGGCGCTGACCGACGCCGAGAAGCGCCAGGCGCGCGCGACCGACCCGCGCGCGGCCGAACTCATGGACCGGACAGACAATCTGCCGCCGGAAATGCTCGAGCGGATGCACGGTGCCATCAGGTACCTGCGATCCGTCCCGGGCAGCGGCCTGCCTGGCTGGCCGCCGGAGCCGGCCGGCGGCGCGGCGCACGAAACGATCCGCGACCCCCGGGGGCTCCCCGGTGACCCGTTCCTCGACCGGCCCCAGGTGCCGTGGTGGGACCCGGGAGCCGACGCCTCGGTGTCGCCAGAGACCGACCACGTCGTCATCGCCGGGGTCCGGGTTGCCCGCGGCACCCGGGTCAGGATGCGCCCGGGCTCGCGGCGCGCCGACGCGCAGGACCTGTTCCTGGTCGGCCGCACCGCGCTGGTCGAGGCGGTCCTGCATGACGTCGATGGCCAGGTGCACGTGGCGGTCAGCCCCGACCAGGACCCCGTGGCCGACCTGCAGGCCAGCCACGGCCGGTTCCTCTACTTCGCCCCCGATGAGCTCGAGCCCATCGATCCCGCCGACCCCGCGGATGCCGCGGCGTCCATCGAGCCGGCCGGGCCCGCAGGGCCCGGGCCGGGGCCGTCCTGAGCCTGGCGCCGCCGGCGGCCCTCCACCCCCCGCCCAGAGGAGGCAACAAATGGTCATGAACCTGATCAAGGCCGTCGCGCTCGCCGCGGTGCTGGCGGCGATCGTCCAGTCGCTGCCCGACATCAAGCGCTATCTCGAGATCCGCGAGATGTAACCCCCGGTCAAGACGCTAAGGCGGAAAGCATGGAAACAATTGTGGGATTCGTGGCCGGCTACCTGGTCGGGGCGCGCGACGGGCGGGAGGGCATGGAGCGGCTACGTTCCTCGTGGCACGCCATCAGGACCTCGCCCGAGGTGCGCAAGCTGGCGAGCGAGGCGATAACGGTCGCCGAGATGGCCGTACGGCGTACTTCCGGCCGGGGCAACATTGGCGGTGCGGTAGGCGAGGTCACGGACATGCTCGTGCGCCGCGCGGTCGGCTCGCGGGGCTCGCGCGCCGCCTGACCGCCCAGCCGCAGAGCTATCACCGTCCGGCCCGGCGCCGACCGCGGCGCCGACCGCGGCGCCGCGCCCCGTCATCGCCGGGCCGACCGCGGTCACAGCCGGCTCCTGACGGCCTGGGCAAGGCGCGACGGGGAACTGTCGTCGGCCTCGAGTACGCCGGTTTCAGCCATCAGCGCGTAATATTGCCGCCGTCATAGGGCACTCCGGAAGGGCACTTTTTATGGGGCCGGCACAAGTTACCGCCGCGCACGGGGGAACGTGGAAGCTCGGTGACCTGGTCGTGAACCGGATCGGGTTCGGCTCGATGCGCCTGGCGCAGACCGGACGGGCGTTGATGGCGGACGCCGTGCCGCGCGATCGCGACACCGCGATCGCGGTGCTGCGCCGCGCTATCGAGCTGGGGGTCAATCACATCGACACGGCGGCGTTCTATTTCTCGCCGCTCAGGTCGGCCAACGAGCTGATCAACTCGGCCCTCGCGCCCTACCCAGACGACCTGGTCATCGCCACTAAAGTCGGACCGGGCCGGGATCCGTCGGGACAGTGGGTGCCCGCCGCCCGGCCGGATCAGCTTCGCGGCCAGGTCGAGGAGAACCTGCGCCAGCTCGGGCGCGAACATCTCGACCTAGTGAACCTGCGCGTGATGTCGAGCATGACGTCGATTGCCGACCACATCGGCGCGCTGGCCGAACTGTGCAAGGCCGGGCTGATCCGCCATCTGGGCGTCTCGGGCGTGAACCCGCAGATGCTGGCCGAAGCCCGCGCCGTCGCACCGGTGGTCTGCGTGCAGAACCGCTACGGCATCGGCGAAGCCCGCGCCGAACACGCGTTCGCGGATGCCTGCGGGCAGCAGGGCATCGCGTTCGTGCCGTACTTCACGATCGCGGGTGACGGCCGGGGCGCCGGCGTCACCGGCACCGAGAACGTCGACGTGGTTGCCGTCGCGCGAGCACACGGGGCGACGGCCGCGCAGGTCCGGCTGGCCTGGGCGCTCCAGCGCGGGCCGCACGTCCTGGTCATACCGGGCACGGGCAATCCGGATCACCTGGCGGCCAACCTCGCGGCCGGTGTGCTGCGGCTCACGCCCGACGAGATGACCCGCCTCACGGCCGTACGGAGCGCGAAGAACGAGCGCTAAATGGTCGGCGTGGCCCGCCCCTGCGTCGCCGCTCCATCGGGGGCGGCGGCGCCGTTCTCAGCGCGGCCGTCGCCGTTCCCGCCGGTGACGCCGTCGCCCGCGGTCTCGTCCGGCGCGGTCACCTCAGCCGCCGCAGCCGCGCGGCGCCTGCGGCCGCCCAGCCGGGCCAGGATCAGCGCGAGCCCGAGCGCGCCGGCCGGGGGCAGGGTCTCGATGGCGGGTAGCTGGTAACGCCAGGAGAACTCGGGCACATCGGAGAACAGCAGGAGCACCGCCCCGGTCAGGAAGAACAGGCAGCAGGCCAGGGCCAGCTCGCGGTCGCGGTCACGGGACCGGATCCGCCGCCGCAGCAGCGCCAGCGACCCGGCCAGGCCGAGCACGGTCGCGGCCAGGTACAGCGGACCAGGCGTGTAGCCGCCGTTGAGCTGATACGAGCGCAGGAACGCCGCCAGCGGCCGGATCACGTCGGCCTTGCCGCCCATCGAGGGGTCCAAGGGCTGGTAAACGTAGTCCGGCGGCGGGTTCTGCAGATGCAGCCCGACGATGATGACGTTGTCGCGGTTGGTGCGGATGTAGTTCTGATAGCTGGGATAGCCGTCCTGGAACTGCCACCGCGAGATCGGCGTGTCGCCCGGGCTGGTGACCCGGGTCACGGCGAACAGCCTGGCCGCGTCGGCGGCGTACGCGTCCAGCACTCGCAGCGGTTGCTGCGTGATCACCGCCTTGGTGAAGTCCTGGACGATCCCGGTCTGGCTCATCCCCGGCGGCGCCAGGTAGAGCGTCAGCGGTGACGTGGTGGCGTGATCCAGCCCGTCCGGGCCGAGCTTCTTCTCCTGCGGGGTCGGGCACAGGTCGCGCTCGTAGGACGGCAGCTTGAGCGTGGCGCAGTCGGCGGCCTCGGCCACCCGGCCGTAGATGCTCGTCTCGCCCGAACGCGACAGCCAGAAGTGGCCGCTCACCGCGTCCGAGATGCTCATGTAGGCCAGGATCGGCACGGCGAAACTGACGCACATCAGCGCCACGCCGCCGACCGCGCGGCGCCAGCTTCCGGCCGCGATCACCGCGTAGATCGCGGCGGGCAGGATCAGGATCTCGCCGGCCTGTGCCACGGTCACCGACAGGCCGAGCGCCAGCCCGGCCAGCGCGATGGCCCGCGGTTTGGGCCTCGGCCGCCACAGCAGCAGCACCAGCGCGGCAACGATCAGCGCCTCGAACCACACGTCCGGCATGATGGTCTGCTCGGTCTGCAGCTCGTAGCCGTCCAGAAGGACCGGCGCGGCGGCCAGCGCGGCCAGCCACCGCGGTGCGCCCCGGCGCACCAGCACGAGGTAGATGCCGACGCCCATGGCCAGGCCGACGAGGTGCTGCACGGCGGTGACCGCCTGCAGGTTGCCGACAAGCAGGATGGCCTTGAGCACGCCCTTGTAGCCGAGCGGGTCGGTGCCCGGCCACGCGTTGTACAGGTACTTGAGCGTGTCGATGTACAGCAGCGCGGGCCGGTACGCGATCTGCGCCAGCACCCGCAGCACCAGCCCGGCCAGCAGCAGCGCGGTCATCAGCCAGTGCCGTCGGACGGCCGGGATGATGCCGCCTCGCAGTCTCGCCCCGGCGCGCAGCCGGCTGCCCGGCGCCGCTTGGGTCAGCGACGGCGCGTCCCCGGCGCCAGCCGGCCGAAGCCCCGACCGTCCGGTGGCTGACTTTGGCATTCGCATCAAGTGCATCCGCTAGGTGTGGGCCTGAGGTCCGGCCGGCCGCGATCAGCTCTCGCCCGGACGTGTTTCATCCTGCTCGCTCGTCCTGAAGATTGCCTGAGTATCCCGCCCGGGCACACAAAAGTGCCCTGGTGAGCCTACCGGAGCCCCGGCACCGCCGCAGGCACGCCCGCCGCCCGTCACCGCACTTTGTCAAGTCGTTACAGAAAGTAAGATTTAACGCTCCGACTCACATGCATCCGGGCTCGTGTACCGGTCGGCCGGGTGCGGTGACAACCGCCGGTGGCCGGGCGGCCTGGACCGGTCGGCCGGGTGCGCGGAGACCGCCGGTGGTCCGGCGGGCGCGTCGGCGGAATCTGGTCGCCGGGAAACGTCGGTGGCCGGGCGTACTCTCGTCCTCATGCAGGCCCGGGACGACGCGGCGGCGTGGCCTGGGCTCCGCGCCCGGGTCGCCGTCCAGGCGACGCGGCTGACCGCGCCGGATCCGACGGCGGCCAGGGGCCTGTGCGCGCTGTGCCGCGGGCCCGGCCAGCCCGGCCTGGCCCGCTGCTACCGGTGTGACCGCTACGCCCAGTACCTGCCCGGCCTGCTGCCCGACGTGGTCGTGCCCGTCGCGTACGCGCCCAAAGGCGGACCGCACGCCACGAACCTCTGGCGCTACAAGTCCCAGCAGCCTGGCGCCGACGACGCCCGGGCGGAGCTTCGCGCGCTGCTGCTGGTGTTCTTACGCGATCACCGAGCCTGCGTGTGGCGCCGGGCCGGGATGACGCGGGCGAGCCACGTCGCGGTGGTGCCGAGCCGTCGCGGCCGTGCCGGGCCGCATCCCCTGCAGCAACTAGCCGCCCCGTACCTGAGGCTGAGCTGGGTGCCGATGACCCTGACCCGCCCGGACGACCCGATGTCTCATGATCCTGACCCGGGCCGGTTCGAGGCCGGACCGTTGGCCAGGGCGTCGGTCCTGCTGCTCGACGACACCTGGACGACCGGGTCCAGCGCGGTGAGCGCCGCCGCCGCGCTCCGGCTCGCGGGCGCGCGTTCGGTCGCGCTGGTCGTGCTCGGGCGCCATCTGGACACGGTCTCCCCGGGCCCGGACGACCGCTCGCCCCTGACCATGCCGCTGCGACCCGGGCTCTGCGCGGTGCATACACCGGGCAGCAGTCAATAGGCTGAGGCTGTGCCCAAGGAACCTCCGTCACGTACGGCGCTGGTGCGGCGGGCGCGCCGCATCTACCGCGAGCTCGACGCGCTCTACCCGGACGCGCACACCGAGCTGAACTTCACCACGCCGCTCGAGCTGCTGGTCGCGACGATTTTGTCCGCTCAGACCACCGACAAAGGGGTCAACCTGGTGACCCCGGTGCTGTTCAAGCGCTACCCAGCGGCGGCCGACTATGCCTCGGCCGAGCGCGACGAGATGGAAAAGATCGTCCAGCCGACCGGCTTCTTCCGGGCCAAGACCAACAGCCTGATCAACCTCGGCCAGGCGCTGTGCACCCGCTTCGGGGGCGAGGTGCCGCCGCGGATGAAGGATCTGGTGACGCTGCCCGGCGTCGGCCGGAAGACGGCCAACGTGGTGCTCGGCAACGCGTTCGGGATACCGGGGATCACCGTCGACACCCACTTCGCCCGGCTCTCCAAGCGCTTCGGCTGGACCACCGACACCGACCCGGTCAAGATCGAGCAGGATGTCGCCTCGCTCTTCCCGCGCAAGGACTGGACGCACCTGTCGCACGTGGTGATCTGGCACGGCCGGCGGGTCTGCCATTCCCGCCGTCCGGCCTGCGGGGCGTGCGTCCTGGCCGCGCTCTGCCCGTCGTACGGGGAGGGCCCGACCGACCCGGAGATCGCGCGCAAGCTGGTCAAGCCCGGGCCGTTCTCGTGACCGGCCGCGGGCGGCCCGCCGGCGAGGGGGAGGTTCCCGGCTGGCTGACGGCTCTCGCCGACGCGGCGGCGCGGATGTCGATCCCGGCCCCGATGCGCCCGCCTCCGGGCGGTGGCCGTCCCTCCGCCGTGCTGATCTTGTTTGGCGAGGGCCCCGAGGGGCCCGACCTGCTCCTGGTCCAGCGCAGCCCGTTCCTGCGGCGGCACGCCGGCCAGCCGGCGTTCCCAGGCGGCGCGATCGACGAATCCGACGGCGGCCCCGTCCCGGCGGCGCTGCGCGAGGCCGAGGAGGAGACCGGGCTCGATCCGTCGGGCGTAGAGGTGCTCGCGGTGCTGCCGGAGTTGTTCATCGCGCGCAGCGGGTTCTCGGTGACTCCGGTGCTGGCCTGGTGGCGCAGCCCGGTCGCGGTGGGGCCGGGTGATCCGGGGGAGATCAGCTCGGTGGCCCGGGTCTCGGTCGCGGACCTGGCCGATCCGGCCAACCGGCTGATGACGCGCTATCCGTCGGGGATCGCCGGGCCGGCGTTCCGCGTCGGCGGGATGCTTGTCTGGGGCTTCACGGCGATGATCGTGGACCGGCTGCTGGCGATCGGTGGCTGGGAGCGCCCCTGGGACGCCGGATCGGCCGAGGACCTGCCGCCCGAGGTGCTGCGCGCGGCGGCGGGCGGCGCCGATCGGAACGCCTGACTTCGCTGAGAAGTCGCTGGGCTGTGGCACGAGTCCCCCACGCACTCGCAAACGCGCTATACGGTTGGGCTCGTGCCGGGTGATTTGCTTGACCTGATCCTCATCGTGCTCCTGATTGCCTTCGGTGTGGCTGGCTATCGCCAGGGCTTCATCATTGGCGTTCTGAGCTTTGCCGGGTTCATCGGCGGCGGCGCGATCGGCGCGCTCTTCGGCCCTCATATAGCGCGCGCGGTGACGACCAATTCCGCCTGGCAGGCCATCGTGGCCATCCTCGTGGTCTTCCTCGCCGCAATGATCGGCCAGTTGCTCGCGTCCGCCGTCGGCGTGGCCATGCGCTCCCGGCTGACGTGGCGCCCGGCCACGTTCGTGGACGCCATCGGCGGCGCGGTGGTCAGCGTAATCTCCGTGCTTCTCATTGCCTGGCTGATCGGCTCAGCCGTCGCTTACGCGCCATTCCCGGTTATTTCCCGTCAGGTCAACAATTCCGCCCTGCTCCGTACCGTGGACCGGTTGATGCCCGCCGAGGCGAGCGTCATGTTCTCCGATTTCCGCAGCCTGCTGGAGAGCGGGCCGTACGCGCAGGTGTTCGGCGCGCTCGGCGCCGAGGGCGCGCTGGCCGTCGGCCCGCCCAACCCCACCGTGGTCGACGCGGCCGGGGTCGGCGCCGCCGCGCCGAGCATCGTCAAGGTCGAGGGCGTCGCGCCGAGCTGCCAGGAACGCATCGAGGGATCGGGCTTCGTCTACGCGCCGGACCACGTGCTCACGAACGCGCACGTTGTGGCGGGCGTGACCCAGGGGCCGGAGGTCATCACCAATCAAGGGACGTTGAACGCGCACGTGGTGCTCTACGACCCGCAGCGCGACCTGGCCGTCCTCTACGTGCCCGGTCTGAACGCGGGCCCGCTGCGCTTCGCCGGCCAGGCCCGCAGCGGTGCCAGCGCCGTGGTGGCCGGGTACCCGCTGGACGGCCCGTTCACGACAGCGGCCGCGCGCGTAGGCGGCATCGAGCAAGCCACCAGCCCTGACATCTACCAGACGGCCCAGGTGACCCGGCAGATCTACTCGATCAGGGCCGTGGTCAAGCCCGGTAACTCCGGCGGGCCGCTGCTCACTCCGGGCGGCGCCGTCTACGGCGTGGTGTTCGCCGCGGCAACGTCGGTCCCCGACACCGGGTACGCGCTCACCGCGTCCGAAGTGCAGTCAGATGCTGCAGCCGGCGCGAACTCCAGGACGTCCGTTTCCACCCAGGGCTGCGACTGAGCGCAACTCCGACAACTCAGGAGATACCCCCGCGCCCGGCCCCCGCGCTCCCCGGCCCCCGGACTCCCCGGCCGCCGGACTCCCCGGCCGCCGGACTCCCCGGCCCCGCCGACCCCCG
>Ga0335073_10006659_pt1 | contig 16237 bp, 14 predicted proteins | sample Lox_Sample_22_FD_207093 | JGI IMG/M metagenome (GOLD analysis project Ga0335073, IMG submission 207093) | Soil microbial communities from Loxahatchee National Wildlife Refuge, Florida, United States - Lox_Sample_2.2 | ecosystem: Environmental > Terrestrial > Soil > Wetlands | place: USA... | reverse complement strand
GCCGCGCACGGCCAGCACCGCCAGCGCTGCCGCTGATGAGGCCCAGGCCCCGGCCCGGCCGCCAGAGGCGGCAACCCGCGTCGCCCAGCGCGCCCGCATGCCAGCCCGGATGTCCCAGCCGGTGTCGCCGCCCGGGTCCCCCCATGCTGAACCGGTCAGCTCGCGCCGCAGCTCCGCAGCGCTGCGAACCGCACGCAGGCGTGGCCACGCGGTCGCCAGGGCTCCGAGCTCGAACACTGCACCCGACGGCTGGCCGTCGAGCACTTGCAGCAGTTCGTCAACGTTCGCTATCTCAAACCAGCCAGCCAGCAGGCGCAGCAGGCTGACTCCCTCGCGCGGCAGCCAGCCGGCGAGCACTCGCAGGTCCCACAGAACCGACTCGGCGACCGCGTGCTGCGCGGCAGCCAGGGAAAGGCCAGGTTCGGCTACGCCCCGCAGCGGCGTCGACCGCAGCAGCCGCTGCGCTTCCTCCAGCGACTGGCAGGCGGCCACCTGGCGTGCCGCGTCGGCGCCTAGTACGCGCCTGGCCATCGCCTTCGCGCGCACTGTACCGGCGACCCAGCCCGCGGTCATGAGACACCGTCGGCAAGGTCACGCACCATGACGGCGGCCCGCTCAGTCAGAACCGGGAGCCGCTGGCTGGAGCGCTGGGCGATGGCCGTGGCCGCCGCGGTGCCGGCCGCCGAGATCGCCGCTGCCTCGGTGCGAGCAGCGGCGAGCGCCGCCTCGACCAGCCCGGCGATGCTGGCTGCGGCACGTTGTTGCGCAGTCGCCTTGATCTCGTCGGCTTCGCTGCGGGCGTCGCGAAGAATCCGCTCTGCATCGCGCCGCGCCGCGTCGAGGATGCCGGAGCACTCAGCGCTCGGTGCATCCAGCAGCATCAGCACCGGACCGAGTTCGGACTCCAGCTCGCGACGCCGGTCTGCGGGCACCGCCACCGGGCCAGCACCAGGTGCCCCGGCCGGCCGGAAGCGGCTGAGGAAATCTCGCATGTGCGGCACGGCTCAGCCTCCTTGACATCGCTGATGGGAACCGGCCAGCGGCGCCTGACCTCAGGCTCCGTGTGACATCTCACTACCCCGGCCGGGCAGGCGGTAGAGCCCAACGTCCCGGCGGCGGCATCCGGGCTGCCCGGCAGGGCCGCGCGAGGAATGATGCGCGCGGCAGAAGCGGGGTAAGGCTCGGGGAAACCGGCAGGCTGACGGCGCCCGATAGTCAGTATCAGAGACGAGCCGCGGCCGGTGCCGGGTTAACGGGGGAGGGGATTCGGGCAAATGAGCACTACTGTCCGGGATGTCATGACCACCCGGGTGATCGCCGTCTCCCAGGATGCGGACTTCAAGCACATCGCCCACGTGCTCCGGGAGTTCCGGGTCAGCGCGTGCCCGGTTGTCAGCGATGGCGGTGCTGTGGTCGGCGTGGTTTCGGAGGCCGACCTGCTCACCAAGTCCGCGGATCCCGATCTTCCAACCGGGCTGACCCGGCTGCGATGGAAGCTGGCCGAGGAATCCAAGGCGACGGCCGCCACCGCGGAGCAGCTCATGACGTCGCCGGCGGTGACGATCAGGCCGGAGGTACCGGTGACCGTTGCTGCTCGTGTCATGCAAGACCGGTGCCTCAAGCGCCTGCCTGTGGTAGACGAACGCAACCACCTGATCGGCATCATCAGCCGCGCTGATGTACTCAGCGTTTACGACCGGGCGGACTCCGATATTGGCGCTGAGGTGCAGGAGACCATTGCGGGCGAGTTCGGCCTCGATCCCGCTGAGGTAGCCGGGACTGTCACCGCAGGCGTTGTCACGCTCAGCGGGCCGGCCGGCCAGGAGAGAACCGCGCTAGAGCTCATGGCGCGCGTCCGGCACATCGAGGGTGTCGTCGCGGTACGCGACCGCCTGCTCCGCGACGAACGGACATGACTGCTCACCGGGACCCGTGGCATCTCGTCTACGACCAGTACATGCCAGCTGAGGAGGCGCTGCGCGAGGCGCTGTGCACCACAGGCAACGGGTATTTCGCCAGTCGCGGCGCCGCGCCGGAGTCCCGCGCCGACGGCGTGCACTACCCGGGTACCTATGTCAACGGTGTCTTCAACCGCCTCACCACGCGCATTGCCGGTGAAACGGTGGAGAACGAGAGCCTGGTCAACCTCCCGAACTGGCTGCCGCTCACGTTCCGCATCGATGGCGGTGCGTGGTTCAGCGTCGACGACGTCGAGTTGCTGAGCTATCAGCAGGAACTTGACCTGCGCAGCGGGGTTCTCAGCCGGCGGCTGCGCTACCGCGACCAGGCAGGTCGCCGCACCGGTCTCACGGAGCGGCGCCTTGCCAGCATGCACGACCCGCACCTAGCGGCCCTGGAGGTCATCGTCACCGCGGAGAACTGGTCCGGGCCGGTCGTGGTCCGCTCCGGTCTTGACGGCGCGGTGGCAAACACCGGGGTTCCGCGCTACCGAGAGCTGGCCAGTCGTCACCTTGATGCACCCGAACTTGAGGAGATCGACGCCGCCACGATCGGGCTGCGCACCGCGACGAGCCAGTCTCGCATCCTCATCGGGCTGGCTGCGCGCACCCGGGCGCGGGTCACCGGCCGGCCGTCGCCAGCCGGCCTGGTGGTGCGTGAGGGCGGCCAGATCAGCCAAGAGATCCCCGCCCGCCTGGCCCTGGGCGAGTCGCTGGTCGTGGAGAAGACGGTCAGTCTCTATACCTCTCGTGACCCGGCGATCTCCGAACCTGGTATGGAAGCGCGACGCGCACTGGTACGGGCCGGCGGCTTCGGCGCGCTGCTGGCGGACCACGCCGTGCGGCTAGGCGGCCTGTGGGAGCGCCTGCAGCTCAGCCTCTCGGGGGACGAGCGGACGAGCCTCATCCTCAACCTGCACATCTTCCACCTGTTGCAGACCATCTCCGGACACACCGCCGACATGGACGTCGGGATCCCGGCCCGCGGATTGCACGGCGAGGCCTACCGCGGGCACGTGTTCTGGGATGAGCTGTTCGTAGTGCCGTACCTGACCCTGACGATGCCCGAACTGACCCGGTCCTTGCTCCGTTACCGCTACCGGCGGCTGCCCGAGGCGCGCCGCGCTGCCCGCGACGCCGGCTACCAGGGGGCGATGTTCCCCTGGCAAAGCGGGTCTGACGGCCGCGAGGAAAGCCCGACGCTGCACCTCAACCCGCTCTCCGGCCGCTGGCGACGCGACCAGTCGAATCGCCAGCGCCACATCAACTCCGCAATCGCCTACAACTTGTGGAATTACTACCAATGCACCGGCGACGTTGAGTTCATGTCCTTGTACGGAGCGGAGGTGCTGCTGGAGATTGCGCGGTTCTGGGCCAGCATTGCCCGGCACGACCCGGTTCGCGGCCGTTACGTGATCGAGGGCGTGATGGGACCTGACGAGTACCACGACGGCTACCCGTGGCCTAGCGAGCCAGGTCTTGCCAACAACGCGTATACGAATGTTATGGCGGTCTGGGTACTATGCCGCGCTCTCGAGGTCCTTGCCGAGATTCCGGGCCAGCGACGCAAGGCCCTGGAGCGGGAACTGGTCCTGAGCCAGCCCGAGATAAGCCGCTGGGAGGACATCAGCCGGCGCATGTACGTCCCGTTCCACGGCGACGGGATCATCAGCCAGTTCGACGGGTACCCGCAGCTACCGGAATTCGACTGGGACAGCTACCGCGCCCGCTATGGCAACATCCAGCGCCTGGACCGGATCCTGGAAGCCGAGTCGGATACGCCGAACCGGTACCGGGCCGGCAAGCAGGCTGACGTGCTCATGCTCTTCTACCTGTTGTCAGCAGACGAGATCCGCAGCCTGTTCACCCGGCTGGGTTACCCCTGGGACCGTGACCTCATCCCGCGCAACGTCGACTACTACACGAAGCGAACCTCGCACGGGTCTACGCTCAGCCGGCTCGTGCACTCCTGGGTAGCGGCCCGCGCCAACCGCCCTGGGTCCTGGGAACTGTTCAGTCAGGCACTCGAAAGCGACATCGCCGACATCCAGGGCGGTACGACGGCCGAAGGCATCCATCTCGGGGCAATGGCGGGCACGATAGACCTCGCTGCCCGCGGTTACACCGGGATCGAGCCGCGAGGAAATGTGCTCTGGCTCAATCCGTGCTTGCCGCACCAGGTCCGGGCGCTCGCGTTCACCGTCCGGTACCGCCGGCACTGGGGCATCACGATCCGCATTGCCGATGGTCGAATCCAGGTCGCGGTTCCCCTCTCCGACGCCCCGCCCGTGACCATCGGCTATCAAGGAAAGCTCAGCTCCGTGCGGCCCGGTGAGAGCTTCGACGCGCCGCTTCCGGAGCAGCCGCTCCCGCGGTGATCAGGCCGCCTGACGGACCGGGAGCAGTTCGCCGCCGGAGCCGGTCCTGGCTGGCACTGCGAGAGAGAAGTACAGGAAAGCGCTCAGATCGCCGGTGAGCTCGCGGATCCACCGCATCCGGCCGGTTGCCTCGAGGGGGTGGTCGCCGAACTCTTCAGCCATGCGGCTGGCGCAGCCGGCCTGGCCGAGACGCCGCAGGGTACTGCCGATCGCGTCGGCGACCGCCTCGGCGGTGAGGGTGTCGGAGGGCTGCAGCGATGAGGCGAACAGTGCTTCACAGACGGCTTCGTTGACGATCATCGTGGTCACGTCGAGCCTCCTGGGGGGTGGGGGGTTAGGCTCCGGCCTTGGCCTTCAGCGCCGGGAGTGCGGATTCAATTGCGCTGGCCGGGGGTGGGCCGGTCATCTTCGTCGGCTCCAGAGCTGGCCTCTTGTGTTTACTTATGGTTAGGACGCTGTCACGCACGGTATCCGTTGCGTGATCTGGGTCACAGTCTGGGCCGTCTCGAGGACTGCATACCCATGGAACGCCGGGCCGCCTGCGTTGCCATCCATCACCCGGAAAGTGAATGCCCTAGCAGGTCAGCCCGCTGACTCGGGCGATCACCTCGCGGCAGAAGCGGCCGACGCCGGCCGGGTCGTCGGTGAATTGCGACGGCTTGATGCAGAACGTGGTGAAACCCGCTTCGATTTGCGGCTCCATCACCGCCAGCGCCTGGCCGAGGTCGGCGGTCCGGTGGCTGTCCGGGAAAATCGCCCGGGTGCCGCCGACGAGCTCCAGGCTGGCCATGTCCCGGCCCGCCGCGCGCATCGCAAGGCGCAGCCGCTCCAGTTCCGCCGGACTCGGCCGCCCGAGCGGGTTGAAGCCGTTGCCGTAGGTCACGATCCGCTCGGTCATGCGCCGGTGCATGCCGGCGCCGCCGAGCCAGAGCGCCGGGCCAGTATTCCGGAACGCCTTCGGCTCGAAATAGACGTCGCGGAACGCATAGTGCGCGCCCTCGAAGCTTGCCGGGGTGTCTTGCCACAGCACCGCCCATGCCTGCAGGTGCTCGTCGAGAAGGTCGCCGCGGGCCGCGAACGGCACGCCGAGCGCCTGGTATTCCTCCGCCAGCCAGGACACGGTCGGCAGGACGACGAGGCGGCCGCCGCTGAGCAGGTCGAGGGAGCCGAGCTCGCGGGCGAGTAGTAGCGGATGCCGTAGCGGGGCAATCACCGCGCCGGCAACCAGCCGGATCCGCTCGGTCACGGCGGCAATCGCCGACAGCAGAACCAGCGAACTTGGCCACGGTGTGGCCGGGTCCTGGTTACCCGGAAGCGCGTACTCGCGAGGGTTGGCCATCAAGCCGTTAGCCCCCGCAGCCGGGCCGAGCACGATGTGCTCGCTGATCATCACCGAGTCGAAGCCAGCGTCCTCCGCCTGCCTGGCCCACCGGACCAGCACCGGCAGGTCGCGGCCGGACGTCATGGTCCAGTTCTCGCTGAGGATCAGGCACATCCGCGGCGGGCCCGGCCGGCGGGCCGGAGCCAGGTCCATCATTACCGCCGCGGCGGGCGGATGCCGCGGAACTCCCAGTCGCCGCCCAGCGCGGTCGACACGACCTCCTCGCTCTCGGTCGGCTGGGCGCCGAAACCGGCGGCCACCGGCAGCGGGCCGGCCACCACGTGATTGCGAAGCCTGCCGAGGCCGTCAGCCTCGACCTCGACGATGTCGCCCGGCTGGACCGGTCTGGAGTTGGCTGGCGTGCCAGATAGCAGAACGTCCCCCGGGCAGAGCGTTATCGTCCGCGCGATGTCGGCGACCAGGTAGTGCATGTCCCACTGCATCTCGTCGGTCGATCCGTCCTGGACCAGCACGCCGTTGACGTAGGTGCGCAGCCCCTTGCCGTGGAAATCCCAGCCCGTGACCAGGCCGGGGCCGACCGGCGCCATCGTGTCCGAGCCCTTGACGCGCAGCATCGAGCCGGAATCGGTGTCGCGGAAGTCGTGCAGGCCGAAGTCGTTGGCAATGGTGTAGCCGGCGATGTAGTCGCCTGCCTGGGCGGGCGACACGTTGCGGCAGGTCTGGCCGATGACGATGGCGATCTCGCCCTCGTAGTTGAGGTACTTGCAGCCTGCCGGGCGCACGACAGCGCCGCCGTGGCCGACCAGTGCCGAGACCGGCTTGTGAAAGTAGGTCGGGGCCGGCGGCAGCGTCGCCCCGAACTCGGTGACCCGGCTGCGGTGGTTGAGATGGACCGCGACGATCTTCGAGGGCACGACCGGCGGCAGGTGCACCGCGTCGCTCTCGGCCACCGTGCGGCCGTCTCCGGCTACCAGGGTGTCGCCGTCGCGTACCACCTGGACGGCTGCACCGTCGAGCAGGATCCGCCGGTACTCAGGCACCTGACCAGCCTTTCTCCGGGCAGTCGAACCACAAGTGGATCTGACCGGTGCCGATGGCATTTTCGTAGTCGCTGTACCGCCGGGCCCGCGCGGTGACCGCGTGCTCGCCCAGCGCGGCAACCATCATGAGGTAGTGCGCGAACTTGGCCTCCGGCCGCACGGCCAGAAACTCCGGCATGGTGTCGAGCACCCGCGCGTGATCGCCGGCCTCGAGCCAGCTGATCCGCTCCAGGTCGGCCACTCGTGCCTGCGGCGTGCGGATGTGAGCCGGGTCGCTCGCCTCGTGCTGGCGCAGTTCCCGGAGCGGCCAGAAGGTGTGCGACAAGGCCCCGGAGGCCAGCAGGATGACCTTGCGGTCAGTCTGCGCGATCGCGTCCCGGAGCGCCCGCCCGGCCCGCAGGAAGTCCTCAGTGTCGCCGGTCTGCGCGGTGTTGCTCATCGTCACCCAGCGCTTGCCCAGGCCGCGGCCGAGGTAGACCCACAAGTTGACGGTCGCGTAGTACAGCGGCAGGTACGGGTCGTCGATCGCGGTGATCCATGTGCTGTGCTTCTCGCCGTTCGCCGCGACCGCGCGGGCCAGCTCGGGATCGCCCGGCCAGTCATACGGGATGCGCGACATGCCGCGGGGCAGTTCCTCCGAGGTGAACAGTCCGGCCCGCACGTCCTGGGCGGAGATCACGAACTCGACAGTGGTGAACCAGTGCGAGTCCAGGACCACGACTGTGTCGTAGTCGAGCGTCTCGAAGACGTCGCAGCGCAGCCGTTCCAGACCCGGCACCAGGCTGATCTCCTGTCCGTCGTTCAGCGCGAGGCGCTCTTCGCGCGGCAGCATGATCGTCGGCACGTGCGCGAGCAGGCCAGCTCCCACTACCTCACCCATGGTGGCGCCACCCCCTCGGTGCGTAGACAGTGTTTTTCACGTCGGCATAGAAATCGAAGCTCCACGTGCCGCCTTCGCGGCCGACGCCAGACTGCCGCGCGCCGCCGAACGGTGCCTGCAGGTCCCGTACGAAGAAGCAGTTCACCCAGACGGTCCCCGCCACGAGCCGGGCAGCGACCCGCTCGGCGCGCTCAAGGTTGCCGGTGAACATCGTCGCCGCGAGCCCGAACCTGGTGTCGTTGGCCAGGCTGACCGCCTCGTCCTCGGTAGCGAACGTCTGTAGCGTCAGAACCGGCCCGAATACTTCCTCGGTGAGGATCTCGGCTCCCGGCCGGGCACCGGTGAGTACGGTCGGCCGGTAGTAAAGGCCGCCAAGGTCAGGGTTAACGCCGCCGCCGGCCAGCAGGCGTGCGCCGTCGGCGATGCCGCGCTGCACGAACCCGTCCACCCGCCGCAGGTGCTCGGGGGTGATATTCGGGCCGATGTCGGTCGCTTCGTCGCGCGGATCACCCTGGCGCAGCGCCGCTGTCCTGGTCAGCAGGCGCGTTGTGAACTCCGCGGCGACCGGCGCCTGGACGAGCAGCCTGGTGCCAGCCAGGCAGACCTGGCCGGCGTTGTCGAACTGCCCGACCGCGTTCTCGACGGCCAGGTCGAGGTCACAGTCGTCGAAGACCAGCAGCGGCGACTTGCCGCCGAGCTCGAGCGATACCGGGGTCAGCTGGGCGCCGGCCGCCGCCGCGACGAGCCGGCCAGTCGGCACCGAACCGGTAAACGAGAGCCGGGAGACACCGGGATGCCCCGCCAGAGCAGCGCCCGCTTCCTCGCCGAGACCCTGCACGACGTTGAACACGCCAGCCGGCAGGCCGGCATCGGAGGTGATGTCGGCCAGCACGCTGGCAGTGAGCGGCGCCCATTCCGGCGGTTTGGCGACCACGGTGTTGCCCGCGGCCAGGGCCGGCGCGATCCGCCAGGTCGCGAGCATCAGCGGAGCATTCCACGGGGTGATGACGCCGGTCACGCCCGACGGGCACCAGGACACCCGCTGCCGGTGTTCGCGCACGTCCGGCAAGCCGGGATCGAGCTCGCCGAGCCAGTCGGCAAAGAACCGGAAATTGTGCGCGACCCTGGGCATCACGCTGCGGCGGTGCGAGCGCAGCAGCGAGCCGTTGTCCAGCGTCTCGAGCTCGGCCAGGTCGGCGACCCGTTTGTCGATGCCGTCCGCGATTGCGTGCAGCAGCGCGGCGCGCTCCGGTGCAGGAGTGGCGGCCCATGCAGGAAAGGCCGCTGCAGCGGCCTGGACGGCTGCATCGACCTCTGCCGCGCCGCCGCGGGCGACCTCGGCAAGCGGGGTCTCGTCAATGGGGGAGACGTCGGTGAAGGTCGCTGGCGAGCTGATGCGCTGGCCCCCGATCCAGTGCCGGGGGTCGGCCGTCTGCCCAGCGCTAGCTACGCCCGTGTTTGTAATGACAGCGCTCCTAACCTCACCGCGCCAGCACTCAAGTCGTTTGGTACCAAATTATCAAGCGCGACTGGCGGCATCGTCAAGGACGGTGCCGCCGTCCCAGGTCACTCCGACCTGACGGTAGTAGCCGCCGATGACCTCCTCGACGCACAACCGGTCGAGTTCCTCGGTGGGAGAGCCGAAGAGTTCCAGCGCAGCGTCTCCGCGCCAGGCAGGACCGCCTTCAAAGCTCGCGCTGCCGGACCGGACCAGCTCGCTCAGCGCATCAGGCTCGCCTTTGGCTATCGACGGCAGCCAGCGATGATGCGCCATCGGGTGCGCGTTGACAAAGCCGTTGGATGGCGACTCCTCGCGCAACGTGACGACGGCCTGGGCAAGGCGCCGGTCCGCCGCGGCCAGCGTTCCCGCGAAGCGGCCGCCCGGTCCGATCCTGGGCGCGGCACGGCCGAACGGATGCGGCCGGGTCTGCCGGATGGACCCGAGCTTCTTCGGGTAGCCCTGGTGCAGGCCGCGCGCGAGCGCGAAGTCAGCATCGACCCAGATGTACACGCAGCGAGAATAGATCTCGCCCCGGAAGCTGCACCGCACGACCGCGAAGCACTCCCGGTACTGCGCCAGGACCGGGTCGAGAAGTTCCGCGCCGGAATCGCCGCAGGATTGCCAGTCAGCCCAGATGAGCGCCACCGCACCAGGATCGGAAGGCGCGGGCTCCAGCGGCGCGGGCAGCAGCTCGGCGACGCGGGCCGGGTCGGTGCGGTACTCGACGGTCAGCAGGTCGCCGGAGTAATGCCACGGCGGCGACGGCAGCAGCGACGCCCGGCCGGTCGCGGTCCGCGGGTAGAAGAATCCGGTCACGTCAGCCACTGCCCGCCTCCCGGCCGCAGATCGTTTGCCTCCGCACGACTTGCGATGGTAGACCACCGCAACCGGGGCTGACATCCCCGTGGTCTTGCCGGCCTGCCGGTCCGGCGCATACGCTGCGAAAGCGATTGTTCGTCCCCAAACGTTTGATCCCGGCCGGGAGCTGCTATGACACCGGACGCAGGCGTCGTCGCCGCGCAACTCCGCGAGCAGGGCGTCGACGTCGTCCGGGTGTCGTACCCGGACCTCATCGGCGTGGACCGCGGCCGCGACGTGCTGGTCGGTGAGCTCGCCTCGGCGGCCGGGCATGGCCTCGCGTTCTGCCGCGCGATCTATCACACCTCGCCGCGGGGCGACGTGGTCCCGGTCCAAGGCGGCCTGGAGGCAGGGCTGCCTGACATCACCGTGTATCCGGACCTGTCCACCATCACCCCGCTGCCGTGGGAACAGGGCGCGGCCTGGTGCCTGGGCGAGGCCTACGCCGACGATGGGAAGATCGCCGCCGAGTCACCGCGATCGGTTGCCCGGAACGTCGCCAGCCAGCTCGAATCCGCTGGGTACTCGCTGGTCTGCGGACCGGAGCTGGAGTTCTTCGTCTGTGAGCAGGGGCCGGACGGCCAGTGGCGCCGGTATGCCAACGAACTAGGCAACGTCTACGTCGTCGGGCGCAAAGGCGACCCGCAGGGGCTGCTTCTGCACATGCTGCGCCAGCTCCGCGACGCCGAACTGCGCGTCACGGCGGCGAACCATGAGTTCTCGCCCGGCCAGTTCGAGATCAACCTCGGGCACTCCGGCCTTCTCGACGCGGCAGACCGGTCGTTCCGGCTGAAGTCCGCAGTGCAGGAGATCGCCCGGCTGCGCGGACTGCTTGCCACGTTCATGGCCAAGCCGTTTAACGACGAGGGCGGCTCGGGCTTCCACGTGCACGTGTCGCTCGGAGACGAGGCCGGCGCCAACGTGTTCGGCGATCCGGACGAGCCGGACGGTCTGTCGGCACCGGGCCGGCACGCGATCGGCGGCGTGCTGCGGCACGCGAAGGCGCTGAGCGCGCTGCTGAACCCGACGATCAACTCGTACAAGCGGTTCGGCCCGGACACGCTGGCGCCCTGGCTGATCGACTGGGGCCTGGACAACCGGAGCGCCATGGTCCGCGTCCCGCCTGAGCGGGGTCCGGGCGCGCGCATGGAGGTGCGGCTCGGAGACGCTACGGCGAACCCGTACCTGGCGATGGCCGCGATCGGCGCGGCTGTCCACCTCGGCATCCAGGACAAGGTCGAGCCGCAGGCCAAACTCGAGGGGTACGGCTACGACCCGGCGGGCGCGGACATGCTCCCGATGCGACTCGGGGACGCTCTGGACGCCCTTGAGGCTGATACTGAGCTGGCCGACGTACTCGGCCGGTACTTCACAACCTCGTTTCTGCAATATAAGCGGAACGAGATCGAGCGCTTCGAACGCTACGTCACCGACTGGGAATTCGGTGAGTACGCCTATCACCTGTGATGCGTGACGATACCGTCGCCGCGTTCGCCGCCTGTCTGACAGTCGGCGAGCTGGAGGCTGACCCGTACCCGGTCTACGCCCGGCTGCGACGCGAAGCGCCGGTCTGCTTCATCCCGGCCGTCGGGCTGTGGTTCGTCACCAGGTACGAGGACGTCGAGTACGTGGTGACGCACCCGAAACAGTTCACTGCCGAGATGTCGGACTCGCCGGTGGACCGCACCTTCGGCTCGCCGACGATCATCACCGTCGACGGGGAGCGGCACCAGGACCTGCGCCGCGGGCTGGACTCGAAGTACCGGCCGCGCCAAGTCAGCGCTTACATCGATGGCCTGGTCCGGCCCATAGCCGAGGGGATGGCCGGCCGGCTCGCAGGCCGCGACCAGGCGGAGCTGATGGCTGAGTACTTCGAGCCGGTCTCAGTGCTGAGCCTCGGCAGCGTACTCGGGATCGACGGCCTCGGTGAGGACCGGCTGCGGGACTGGTTCTGGCGGCTCCACCAGGGCGTTATCAACTTCGAGGGAAACGCAGAACGCGAGCAGATCGGATCGGCTTGCTCGCGGGAAATCGACGTAGTGCTGGGCCCGGTCTTCGACCGGCTGGAGGCCGCGGGCGACGACAGCACGATCTCACATCTGCTGCACAGCGGCGTGCCGGGCGGTGGCTGCCGCGCGCGCGATTACGTGCTGCCGACGCTCAAGGTGATCCTGCTCGGGGGCATGCAGGAGCCCGGCCACGGAGCCGGCTCCACGCTCGCCGCGCTGCTGGCAGACCCCGTTCAGCTCGACGCCGTCCGCGAGGACTCCGATCTGCTTGCCGCGGCGGTTGACGAGGGCTTGCGGTGGATGTCGCCCATCGGCACGCAGACGCGCCAGGCGGTCGGCGACGTCGAGCTCGGCGGCGCGGTGATCCCGGACGGTGCTGGTGTCGGCGCGCTGGTCTCAGCCGCAAACCGGGACGAGAGCAAGTTTGCCGACCCGGACCGCTTCGACATCTTCCGGCCGCGCCAGGCCAGTCTCGCCTTCGGCGGCGGACGGCATTTCTGCGCCGGGCACGCGTTCTCGCGTGCGCAGATCCGGATCGCGATCGACGTGCTGCTGCAGCGCTTTCCGCGGCTTGCGGCCGATCCCGGTCGCCCGGCGGAGTTCCGCGGCTGGGAGTTCCGCGCTCCCCGGCGCCTCGACGTCCTGCTGCGCGGCTGAGCTGTCAGTCGCTGCTGGCGCGGCGTCGGCTAACGGCTGCCGGCGGCGCTCAGGTCGGCCAGCGCAGTGCTGGCCGACTGGCGAGCGCGGATCACGAACGTCGACCCGAAGCCGATGACCAGGAGCGCAAGCGCGTAATACGGTGCCTCGATCGTCGGGCTGGTCACCTTGTAGAAGGAGCCGAAGATCGCCCCGGCCGTGATCGCGATACCGATGATCGCCGCGATGGTGATCGATGTCCGGCGTTCCCCGGCCGCCAGCGTGCGCAGCGAGCCGACGCACATCAGCAGGTAGACCACCACCAGCGCGAACCCGCCGAAGGTCGAGCCCCAGGCGAACAGCGAGAAGTAGTGCGGAGTCGCGGGCAGCGCGAACAGGCTGGGCCAGAGCTGGTTGGCCAGCAGCGTGAGGACGCAGAAGCCGACCACGAATACCGCCGCGCCGAGCGGTGAGCCGTGCTTCTTGGAGGTGACGGCGAGCGGCGCCGGGATCCGGCGGTCGCGCGCCATCGCGAACAGGCCGCGTGACGCCGATACCGCGCAGCCGATGGCGACCGCGAGCATGTCGAAGAACACCACTAGTTCCAGCAGCCGGTCGATCCAGGTACTGCCGTATCCGCCGGCTGCCTTCGGCGCGCCCAGCGCGAACAGCGGGGCGCCGGCCGCCGCTGCCACGGTCTTCAGGCTGTAGTGGAAGCCGGCGACGGTCACGTAGGTGGCGAGGACATAGATGACGGTGGCGATCACCGCGGTTGCCATGACCGCGATCGGGATCTCACGGCGCGGGTTCGGCGTCTCCTCCGCCAGGTTGGCAGCCGTCTCGAAGCCGACGAACAACAGCACGCCGTACAGCACGCCGAAGAATATTCCTGACCAGCCGTCAGCTGCCGAGGACGGCTCGAACGGCCGCACGCTGTTAGCAGAGCCCAGCTTCACGATCACGGTGATGAAGAAGATCGTCACCACGACGATCGAGACCAGCGCGAGCGCCAGCTGGCTGCGAGTCGACAGCCGGACGCCGAAGTACAAGATGGTGGCGATGAGGACGATGAGCAGCAGCGTCCAGGCCCACGACGGCAGCGGGTCGACCTTGAACTCGGACAGGATGGTGCTTTGCAGGTAGCCGCCAATGAGCAGTAGCAATCCGGCCAGCAGCACGACCACGCCGCCGTAGTAGAGCCAGCCAGCCGCGGTGCCGACGCGCTGGCCGAGCCCGCGCGTGACGTAGTCATAGAGCGAGCCAGCCGAGTGGATCTCGCGCGCGAAGTTGGAGACGATCCAGCCGAGCGCGAACACCCCGATGGCAGCGATGATCACCGACAGCGGCGCTGCCACGCCACCGCCTTTGCCGGTCGCGCTGATCACGCCGACAACCAGCGGGATGACAAAGGCCGACGAGAAGATCGGGCCCATGAACCCCACCGATTGCGCGATAACGTCGGGCAGCGAAAGCACCTTGGCGCCCAGGCGCTCGTAAGCCGGCTCGGAACTCATCGTGTCCTCCACGTGCCAGCGGCTACGGCCAGATGATGCCGGGATCGTATGGAAGCAAACGATCTGCTGTCAAGGCTTGGCCGCGCTGTGTCGCAGGCCGGCAGATCACGCCGCGATCACCCGGACGGGAAGCTCCTTCAGCCCGTTGGTGAAGTTCGACCGGATGCGCCGCGGCTGCCCGGCGAGTTCGAACCTGGTGACCCGGCGGGCGAGCGCAGCGAGCATGATCCGCATCTCAAGCCGTGCGACGTGCACGCCCAGGCACAGATGCGGCCCGCCGCGGCCAAAGCTCAGGTGCCGGTTGGGCGTGCGGCCAACATCGAAGGTGTCCGGGTCGGGAAACTCCGCCGAGTCCCGGTTACCGGACACGTACCACAGCACGACCTTGTCACCCGCGCGGATCCGCGCGCCGCCGAGCTCGGTGTCAGTCATCGCGGTCCGCCGCATGAAGTGCGTCGGGCAGCTCCAGCGCATGACCTCGTCGGTCGCGGTGTCGAGCAGGCCGGGATCTGCGCGCAGCCGGTCCCACTCCTCGGGCCGCTCGCTGAAGGTGAGCACAGCGTGCGCCATCGCGATCCGCGTCGTCTCGTTACCGGCGATCACCAGGATGGAGAAGAGATTGTCCAAGTCGGTCTCGGTGAGCGCCTCGCCGTCGACCCGCGCCGACAGCAGCCTGGACAGCAGGTCGTCTCCCGGTGCGCGCAGCCGATCGCGCACGATCTCGCGGCCGAGGTCCCACAGTTGCTTGCCGTACGGGCTCCGGAACGGGTACAAGCGGTAGGCGTCGGTGTCGTCCCGGCCCCACACGATGTCGGTTAGGTCAGGGTCGGTGTTGGCGATCAGCCGGTCGCCGAGGTCAATGAACTGGTCAAGGTTCGCCTCCGGCAGGCCCATGATGCGGGCCAGGACCCGGATCGGTATCTCCTTGGCGACTGCCGCCACGAAGTCGAACGGCTCGCTGGCGAGCCCGGCGTCCAGCACCTGCTCAGTGAGTTCGCTGACGAAATGCTCGTACACCCCGACGGCGCGCTGGGAGAAGCTGCCTGACATGACCTTGCGCAGCTTGGTGTGATCCGGGGGATCGGTGTCGATGATCGTCCGCCGGGCGGCCATGTCCTCATCCGTCGGCTCCTCGAACGAGACGCCGCGGCTCGATGAGAACGTGGCGGTGTCACGGCTTGCCGTGACGATATCGGCGTACCGGTGCACTGACCAGAACCCGGAATTGGGCGCGGGCTCATCGAACCAGGCCACCGGCCGCTCGGCTCGCAGCCGGGCGAACTCCGCGTAGGGGACGCTACGCGCCCACATGTCGAGGTCGGTCAGGTCAACGCCAGTCGTGGCCGTCATGAAGTTAGTTTGGCACCAAACGACCTGCCCGGCAACGGCATGCGGCCGGGTTTCAGTCTTCCTCGACGGACCGGACGATCTTGCGCAGCAGGCCGGCCAGCTGGCTCTTCTCCCGGTCCGACAAGGCGCTGCTGACCTGTGCTTCGCCGGCATTGAAAGCCGGAAACAGCCGCTCGATCACCGCCTCGCCCTTGGGCTCAAGGCTGACCAGCACGAGCCGTCCGTCCTCGTCGTGTGCTTGCCGCCTGGTCAGCCCGCGCTTCTCCAGCGTCTTCAGCACGCCTGTCAGCGTGCCCTTAGTCACGCCCGCTTCGACGGCCAGGTGCCGGGTCTGCTGTTCACCCCAGATCCACAGTACGAACAGCACGGTGAACGCTGCCCAGGACAGGTCCTCGTCCGCGAGTACCTTGCGCTCCATGTGGTTGCGCACGACGTTGGCAGCTCGGTAGATGTTCGACACGGCAGCCATAGCCGCGAAGTCGAGGTGCTGGTCACCGATCCGGTCACGGATATCACGCTCGGCCTGGACGAGGTCGCGGGCGCTGCCGGTAGCGAGGCGACTGGGCATGCCACGATGGTACGTCCCCGGTTGGCGTCCTTGTCAGCCCAGGTCAAAGGCAGTTGTGGGCAGGTCGACGGCCGTCGCGCCGGCATCGACCGGTAGCGTCACCCCGGTTACCGCGGCAGCGTCCGGGCCGGCCAGGAACGCGATCACCGAAGCCACTTCGGCCGGCCTGCAGGGCCGCCGGAGCGGTACCTGTGACGTCGCCA
>Ga0335073_10006658_pt1 | contig 16238 bp, 14 predicted proteins | sample Lox_Sample_22_FD_207093 | JGI IMG/M metagenome (GOLD analysis project Ga0335073, IMG submission 207093) | Soil microbial communities from Loxahatchee National Wildlife Refuge, Florida, United States - Lox_Sample_2.2 | ecosystem: Environmental > Terrestrial > Soil > Wetlands | place: USA... | reverse complement strand
GCGCGCCGCTTCTTCGAACTTATAGGTCCAACGGCCGTAATAGGTGAGGGCTTTGCCCTGAAAGAAGTGCTCGTCATTGGAGGGCGGCTCGTTGACGATCGCGAGCACCATTTTTCCCTTCACGTCGATGCCCTGGTAGTCGTTCCAGTGATACTCAGGGGCATCGATGCCATAACCGACGAACACGATGGGCGCGTCAAGATCGACGCTGGGAGCGCCGGTCTGATCCTTGGTTACATAGTCTTCGCCATACTTCAACTTAATAGGCGCTCCGCTGGACGGAAGGAAGGTGAAGCTGGTCTGCTCGACATCGGTGTGTACGGCCATCAGGGGGACAGATTGGAAATAGGTGCCGTTGTCGCCTGCGGGACGCGCTCCCGCCAGAGCGAATTGCGTGGCGATATACTCCGCGGCAAGCTGGCCGCCTCGCTTTCCAGGACCCCGGCCTTCGAGCAGGTCGCTCGAAAGAAAGCGGACGTGGGCGCGAATTTTCTCCGGGTCGATGCTTTCTGCCGCCTGGCGAGCTGCCTCTGGAATTCCCTGCAGCGCGGGGACTTCGGGCATTTCTGAACCGTGATCGAGTGCCTGGAGCAGCGAAGCCGTAAGCAGAAACGTCAGGCAAAGAGTAGGGTTGAAAAATCTCTTCATCTCACCTCATGGGGCATGATTTGCAACCGCCGCAGTACTTTGCGCGCAAGCCCTGTTAGTGGCAGGCTGCTTAACTCGGAACTCTTCATCCACTGACGCGGATTGGCCCCAGCTGGGAGGCGGCATTCGATTTCGCGTTCAGAAAATCGGAGCACCCGCACTTCGTAATTGGTGACGGTAATGGCGTGGCGGACGGTGATTTCCACCCGGTCGTCGTCATCTTTGAACATTGCCACTTCGGGCAACTCCCACATGCCCGGCATCAAAGAAGCTGATGAGGACCGCTGCTCCAACAAAACCTGATTTGTTCCGGTTCGCTTGCGGCACAGAAGCGCATAGGCAACCTGGCGCTTGCGCATCTTCTTCGGCGGAGGCGCCTGGTGCTCACCTCGGGTAAGGCAATGCGTTTGCACCGGGCAGTGAAGGCATAAAGGACGCTGCGGCAGACAGACAGTCGCTCCCAGTTCCATCATGGCCTGATTGAAGCGTCCGGGACTTTCCGGATCGAGGAGTTCCGTGGCGCGTTCACGAAACCATTTGGGCGAGGATGATTCTTCATTGCCTGGGAAGAGACGCAATACAACTCGCTCTACATTGCCGTCCACCACGGCAGCCGGCTCGCCGAAAGCAATGCTGGCAATTGCCGCGGAGGTGTAGTCGCCGATACCCGGCAGCTTGCGCAGCTCTTCCGCGGAACGCGGGAAGATTCCCTGGTGATCGCGGACGACTACCTGCGCCGCCTTGTGCATATGCTTCGCGCGACGGTAGTAGCCGAGACCGCTCCATGCGGCAAGGACGTCCGGTTCGGCTGCCTGGGCGAGCGCGGCAACCGTGGGGAAGAGAGTCAGGAAGCGGGTGTAGTAGTCGATGACCGCGGAGACCCGCGTCTGCTGGAGCATGATCTCGGAGACCCAAATACAGTACGGGTCAGAAGTTCGACGCCAGGGGAGGTCGCGCGCGTGGGAATCAAACCAGGCCGATAAATCCTGCTGAAATTTCCGGATCGTAGCCGGATGGGTGACCACGCTTTGAATGTACCAGAGGGAACAAAGCTCGCCGTACCGCGCCTCCGGCGCTCGGAGTTCACGTCTCTCAATGAACAAATGCATAGCCGGGAAAGAAGGTCAGTCCCGCAGGGACTACTGCGGGTGTTCGCAATAGGCGGTCAGAATCCAGCCGGAGGAGACTTGTTGCCAGACGGCAATGGCCTGCAGGGTTTGTGGCTGGCCTCCGGTATTGGGGAGCTGCAGGGTGTAGCTGAGGGTCATGTCAGGGCCGTTTGGCTTGACTACCATTTGGGTTATGGCGAAGTCGCTTACGTTCAGCCCCTGAAGGTAGGCCAGCACCTGATCCTTGCTCATCACCTTGCCGCCGGCACTGTAGACGACATTGGCGGCCAGCATGCCAGGGAGCTGCTGCCAGTTCTTTGCTTTCACAGCACCCCAGAAGAGGCGCTGATATTGCTCGGCACTGGTGGTGGACTTCAACGAGGGGTTTTTCTGGGGTCCGTAAAGGGTGCAGCCGCTCAGAGTCACGGTGATCGCCAACAGGCTTATGAACCAGCACTTGCGCATCGATCCTCATTGGAGCACAAAACCCGGGGTCCCCGGCAGCTTTGCTGCTGGGGTGGAAAAAAGGCTGCCATAGTGGCAGCCTTTTTGCCTTTCGGAACCAGGGCTAGTCGCCCATGACGGTCTCTTCACTGGCCGCCGGAGCCGGCTTGGGTGCGGGCGAAATCAGCGTGTCGACCGGGATGAAGCCTTCCTTCGGCTTCTCCCCAAGTACGTGCTCACGGTAGAGCCGCGCCATTTTCGCGTTTTCCGCATCCTGCTTCAGCTTCGAATCGCGCGCCTTCAGCTTTTCTTCGCGGGCGTTCTTGGCAATTCCCAGCTTTTCGAAGGTGTCGTTGGCGGCTGCCGTCACGTGTTCCTGATTGAGCAGCAGGTCGTGCGTGATGTTGCCCATTCCGACCTTCTTGCCACCGGCGAAGATCTCGTGGCGGCCGTGCTCCTCGTACCACTTGGTGAGGGTTGCCGTCATGTGCATCTTCTCGATGATGTTGCGCCAGCCCACACCAGTGTTGTAGGCGCAGAAGGAGATTTCACCTTCCTGCGTGGCGTAGGGAATGATGCACTGCTCGGTGCGGCGGAAGTCGTAGTTGAAAAGGTCCTGGAACCACATGCCGGCGATGAACAGGAAGTTCCAGCGATCGGCGCGGCGCTTCTCGATGTCGGCCATCGTCCGGTCCGCCTTCACAGATCCGTAGTTCCGCTTGGTAGAACCGGAGAACTTGTCGAACTTCTGCAGCAGATCGAGGATCCGCATGTGGGTCGGCGCCTTCAGCGGATTGTAGTTCCGCATAAGGGCGAGGCTGATCCCAACCAGGGACAGGAACCGGCCGCGGGCGGCGTCGTTCAGCTTGGCAATGTCCTTGGCCAGGCGATCGGCATTCAGAAATGCGGTAACCGGGACCGCTTCCTTGGTTTCCTTGTCGATCATGATGGCCATGCCGATGCCGCAGTTGGGGTGGCAGCCGCAGGAAATCTGTCCCCACTCGCGGTTGGGTCCGTGCACGAGATCGGCAAAGTCGGAAAAGGTGCTCATGAAGCTGATGGGAAACCAGTCGCGAGCAGGCTCGCCCAGGCCGGTCTGATTTTTGACGTCGTGAGCCATGTGGCTCAGGGTGTAGCGCTGCGCGGTCCGGCGTTCGTCGCTGACCGCTTCATCGCGGCCGGTAAACGAAACCGGCTGGAAGCTGAGGAAGTTGATCTTCTTGGGGTTGTCGAGGGCGAACTGGATGATGTGCCCAACCTGCTCGTTGTTGATGCCGTTGATGATGGTGGTGACGGGAACGATATCGACGCCGGCTTCATGCAGGTTGTGGATGGCCTGGAGCTTCACATCGAAGAGGTTGCCGACCTTGCGGTGGGAATTGGCTGCGTTGCCGATGCCGTCAAACTGCAGGTAGGCGTAGCGCAAGCCGGCTTCAGCTGCGGCGCGGCAGAGCTCTTTGCTCTTTGCGAACTCGATGCCGTTGGTGGCGGCCTGCACGGACTCATAGCCGACCTTGCGGGCGTAGGCAATGGCGTCGAGGAAGTACGGGGAAAGGGTCGGCTCACCGCCGGAGAACTGAACCGACATCTGGCGCCGCGGCTTGATGCTGACCGCGTTGTCCAGCATGGTCTTAATCTCATCCCAGGTGAGCTCATGGACGAAGCCAACCTGGTTGGCGTCCATGAAGCAGGGGTCGCACATCATGTTGCAGCGGTTGGTCAGGTCGATGGTAAGCACCGAACCTCGGCCATGGGTCACGGTTGAGGTTCCGTGGTTGTGCAGCTTCTCATCGTTGTGGGCGCGGATGTCGCGGCCAGGGAAAACCTCTTCCAGATGCTTGAAGAACGTGGGATCGATGGACATCACGTCTTCGAAGTGCCCGTGCTTGGGGCAATCCTTCACCATCAGAATCTTGCCGTCACGCTCGATGATCTGGGCCTTGATCTCGCCGACCTTCTCGTTCAGGAGAATCTCGTGGGGCAGCTTGCCGTCGATGATCTGCTGGCGAATCTCAGGCACACACTTTGGACAGAGAGAGTCCGTGGTGCGCGGCCACCCGAGAGGCGGCTTCTCTTTTTGATAGGACTTGAGCAGAGGCTTGTCGGACCACTTCGGGGTAAAGGAGGGGTTGGGGCTGATGCGGTTCGCTCGCTCGAAGACAAACCACGCTCCCTGAGCGAGGATGGTGACCGCTCTCTCTGCGTATTTGACGGATTTCGACATGGGGGTCTCCTGGTCTGACAGACTCTGTACTGGGGCCGAAAAGCTGTTCAGGTTGGTTGTCCCAAATGTAGGCGGGACCGCCAAAGTAATAGGTTAAAAGCTTCACTTCTGAAGCAGAAATGAGTCTCGGCGAACGGCGATAAAAGCAAGCCGGACGGCAAAGTATCGATTTGAATGGGTTTGAGGACGGCAGCGGTGGTATCGATCTGGATACCTTCGGCGTGACCTAAAGGCTGTAGGTCGTAGGTGAAAAATCATTCCTATGAATGGTGCAACCGGGTAACAGGACAGTGTCCGTTATTCCTGGGCCGCGCCTCCTTCGGCGATGGCGACCCGATTGATGATCCTTTGGACGATGACGACCTGGACGTTGATGCGGCGCGCCAGGTCGGGCACAAATTCGGTGATGGCGTTGCCGATCGGGTCGGTGGCCAACGAGGTGGAGATGCGGGCCGCGCTGGCGCCGAAGCTGTGCTTTCGTCCGGGCACGTAAACATTTCCCAGCGTGTTGGTGCAAATGGTGCCCACGACGGTTGCGTAGTTGAACATAGGAACGCCCTGATCGCTCTGGCCGATCACGACGGCATCGAGGACATGCAGGATACGGCGGCCCGGGGAAAGATTGGGCATGCGGTGATAGTGGGGATCCTGGTGAAAAATCGACGGAATCAGAAAAGTGCTGAAGAATTCACCGGTCATATCCTGCGACAGGGATACACCGGCGTTCTTGGCGAATCCGGGGAATCCGGGCCCATCCGCGGTATGAGAATCGGTCATGATGGTGAGCGCGGATAACCCGCCGATGGTGAGTAGATTGCCAGGATCGGCGACATTTTTTGCCGCGAGGATGAATTTTTGCTTTGCCGTCAGGGGCAGGGGGGTTGCGGAGTCGAGGAAACGGGTGAATGTCGCGATCTTTTGCTGGCAACTCATGAACCTTTGGGCCGGGCTGCAGGCATCGGGAACACACCGCGGGCGAGAACCGGGGAGGTTGAGACGGGCAGCCGGCGGTATCGGCATGAGACCAGGCGCAGGCGGACTGACGGGCGGGAATCCAGGACTGCGATTGCTTTTCTGAGCCTTATTGTGGCCGGGTCCCTCGGAGGACTGGTCGGTTGGAGAGGTATCCTCCGGCAGAGGCTCCTGAAGGGACGGGTCTTGAGCCGCACTGGAGGCAGACGGCTGCGGCGCATCCGGCAGGATTTCGGGCGAACCTTGTTGCTGTCCGAGAAGAAGATGCCGGCCGGCGAGGAGAATCGCCAGCAGGAGGATTCTGTTGACAGCGCTATTCAAATCAGTCCCTAGATAAAGAACAGTTCGCTGCTACTCCAGACGAAGCTTCTGCATGATAGGAAACTTACGAATGACATTGGGAAGAAATTCGAGCACCAAATTGCCGCCCATGTCGGAGGCGATAGAAGTCGCGAAGGTGAGGCCGACGACCTTGCCCGTCCTGCTTCGACTAGGATAGTAGCCCAACACGGTGACAGCGGAAAGGGCCCGCCCGGCAATGCCCGAATAATTGAACTGATGGATGCCGTCGTCGCTGCGGCGCACGAACGCCTGTTCGGCGGAAAGCAGACCCCGGTGGACGAGGCTTCCTTGGGCCACGCGGTAGTACCGCGGATCCTGATGGAAGGCTGCGGCGAATATTCCGTCGGTGTAAACCCGCAGCGTCGCTCGGCGTAAGAGAGCCGCACCTATCTTCTCTCCGTAAGCACCGGAATCGTTGCCGTATTTAGGGTCTGTCTGAAAAAGTTGTTCATAGCTGGCAGAGTAGAGGGCCGGAAGAAGGGTGATCGGCCGGGCCACCTCGGTAAAGGAAAATATCACTTTGTCGACAGAATTGAACGGGTGCGGTGTCTGTCCTGGTTCAATCACCTGGGCGTACTTTCGTGGAGGGCGTACGGAGCCAAGGTTCATTTGCTGCGTGCCATGTGCGAATTGTTGGGGTGAGGTTTGCGCCTGCGGCGCGTCGGGCAAAGCTTGCTTCGCCACTATCCCTGGGATCCCGGTTGCCTGTTGGGAAAGAGCTGAGACGCTCAAAATCAGAGAAATACAGAACAGGCGGCATGGGTGTCGCAAAAATTTGGTCAAACTCTTATTTCCCGTTTGCAAGGTAGTGGCGCCTCCGGTCTATGCGAGCGGGTGAGGGTTGGATCCAAAAGCCGGGTGGTTCGTTCCTCACGCATTGCCGGTGCGGTACTCTACCAGTGGACACACTCCCGCGACACATTGTTTAGGGAGAGATGCTCCAGCGAGGGGTTATGGTTGACCAACCGGGCCAGGGAAAGGGCAGCGGCCGTTTCGAGGATTTCGGGAAGAAAGTCGACGAGCGCTTCAATCAGGTCTTGCCACGGGTCGAAGAAGAGGTGAAGAAAGTAATCACCTATCTCAATGACCAGGTCGTGCCTCAGGTACGCCAGGGCTCAGCGCAGGCGCTGCACACAGCGGCCGACCAACTGCGAAAACTGGCCGAACAGCTCGAAGATCGACCGGGCAGCGGAGCACGGTAGGTGTTGCGGGGGCACCGAGCGCTCTGCCCTCTGCCGCGAGTTGTGCTGTTCTGCGCAGCAGTGATCCTTACCGCCGGATGCCGGCATAAACAGCCGCAGGTTGCTGTTGCTCCGCCGCCTCCGCTTGCGCCACCACCAGCTGCGAATCCTCCGCCTTCGACAGCCCCGATGGAGAGCCCCACTGCGCCGGCACCCAGATCGACAGCCATCGCCGATACCCAGGCGGATGCGGATTTTGTCAACTCACACCCTGTGATCTACAGCGAAGTGGGATTGGCAAGTTGGTATGGGCCCCCCTATGACAAGCGGCGGGGGGCCAACGGCGAAATTTACGACAAAGACGCGCTCACGGCAGCTCATCGGACTCTGCCCATGAACTCCCTCGTCAAGGTCACCAATCTGTCGACGGGGCAGTCTGTGATCTTGCGGATCACGGACCGTGGGCCATTTGTTCCTGATCGCATCCTCGATCTCTCCCTGGGCTCGGCAAAGGCGATCGGGGTATGGAGACCCGGCGTGGCGCGAGTACGAGTAGAGGTTTTTGCCGCTCCTGCGCCACTGGAAAGTGGCGGCCGATGGTGTGTACAGATCGGTGCCTTCAAAAGCGAGCGAGGCGCTTATAAGCTGCGGGATCAGCTTACGCGCAAATATCATTCGGCAAATGTGATCGAGTTCACCGGGCCTACGGGCCACTGGGTGCGTATTCGTCCTTTGGGGGACGATAAGGGACGCGCAGTGGAGATTGCTCGCGGGATTCAACCCAGCGAGGGCGAAGCGTATTTGGTTCGGCTGGATTGACGATTGGTTGATAATCGGATGCGCTGCGGCGCCATGTTTCCGACCTGTACCCAGGACTTCGTCCTGGGCTATGCTCAGCAATGCTCAGCCGTCCCTACGGGGACTGCATGAACCTCAACCTGATTCTCGGGATGGATTGCTGTTTCTCTTTATTCCTTACAGGAGGCCCTGAAGCGTGATTCTGCTGCAGACGTACACGCTTCCCCCCGGGATGTTGGAGAAGGCCCGTTCGCTTTATTACTGGCGCACGGCTCTGGACTTTGGCTCCAGTTTCTGGAGCATTCTGGTTCTGCTCGCCTGGTTGAATTTTCGCTGGGTCTCCAGGCTTGGCTCATGGGCAGCGGCCATTGCTCGCAAGCCGTGGCTTCAAGGGCTTTGCTTCGCACCGGCATTCCTTCTGCTACTGTCGCTGTTTCATCTGCCGCTTTCCATCCTGGGCCACCACATTTCACTTGCGTATGGTCAATCCGTACAGGGATGGGGCAGCTGGTTCCTGGATTGGGGGAAAGCTTTGCTGCTGGACCTGCTGTCGGGGACGTTCGTCCTTTCGGTGGTCTTTGCACTGATCCGTCACTCGCGGCGATGGTGGCTTTGGCTTTGGATTATTTCGCTGCCCTTGCAGGTACTGGTGGTGTACGTGCTCCCGCTGGTTGTCGACCCCATGTTCAATCATTTCGAGCCGCTGGCGAAGACCGATCCGGTGCTTGTGCAGCAACTGGAACAAGTAGTGAATAAGACCGGCGTTTCCATTCCGCCATCGCGCATGTTTCTGATGAAGGCCAGCGAAAAATATACGAGCTCGAATGCCTATGTTACGGGGTTCGGCTCCTCCCGCCGGGTCGTGGTTTGGGACAACACGCTCAAGAACTTACCTCACGATGAAATCCTGCTGATCTTCGGCCACGAACTGGGACACTATGTGCTCCATCACATCGAGCGCGGCCTGATGATCGGTGCGGTGCTGTCGCTCTTCTTCCTGTGGATTGGCTCACATTTCGCGTGGATGCTGGTGAGACGGTATGGGCCGCGGTGGCATATCGCTTCTCTCGAAGACTGGGGAGCGGCTGGGGTGCTGCTGCTCGTGCTGTCTATTCTCACATTCCTGGCGGAGCCGATCGGCAACAGCATTAGCCGCGCCCAGGAGCATCAAGCGGATGTTTTTGGTCTCGAAGTGGTCCACGGCATCGTACCCGACCCGCAAAAAGTGGATGCGCAATCATTCCAACGCCTGGGGGAAGAGTCGCTGGACTATCCTTACCCGTCGCCCTTTGTGGTTTTCTGGACGTACACCCACCCGCCGATCGCGGAGCGCGAAAAGTTCGCCGCAAGCTACAATCCATGGCAGCCTGGGTCCCACCCCCGATACTTCAAAAAGTAGGATGTAGGTATGGCCTGTTTATTTTGCAAAATCGTCGCCGGTGAGATTCCTTCAAAGAAGGTTTTCGAGGACGAATTGACTTATGCGTTCCGGGATATCAATCCCCAGGCGCCCACGCACATTCTGGTTGTGCCGCGGAAACATATCGGATCGCTGGCGGAGACAGAGGCGGGAGATGGTGAAATGCTGGGGTATCTTCATCTGGTCGCGGCGCGGATTGCGAAGAGCGAGGGGTTGAAGAGCGGCTATCGCACAGTGATCAATACCGGGCCGGATGGCGGGCAGACGGTCGATCACCTGCATGTGCATCTGCTTGGTGGTCGCGGGATGAGTTGGCCTCCGGGATAGGACAGGACGCTGAGGAAGGACACCATGAAAACGACACCATCCCCGGTTTCCAGGGTGCAGTTCGAGGAGTTGTTTCAGTCTGTCTGCAATTGGGGACGTTGGGGTGAGGATGACGAGAAGGGGACGCTGAACTATATCCGGCCGGAGCACATTCGCCGGGCTGCGGGTTTGGTGCGGTCTGGGCGTTCTGTCTCGATGGCGATTCCGATTAACAAAGTGGCGGGGCCCGATAATCCGCGTCCTGCTCTTCACCACATGGTGCGGGGCTATGACATCCACTCGGCGTGGGGAGAGCCTCAATACTCTGCGGATTTTCTCGCGACCGAGTTTCATGGTGACTGCCACACCCATATCGACGCGCTCTGCCATATTGCCGTAGGAGGAAAGCTGTATAACGGCAAGCCGGCGAGCGCAGTAACTTCTTACGGACCGACTATTCAGGACATCACCGCATATGCGCATGGCATCGTGGGCCGCGGTGTATTACTTGATATTCCACGCCTGCGCGGGGTGAAGTGGCTGGAGCCCGGAGAGGCGGTCACGACCGCGGAACTGGAGGCGGCGGAGAAGGCGCAGGGCGTTCGTCTCGAGCAGGGCGACATTTTCGTTTTCCGCACTGGGCATCATCGCCGGCGGCTGGAATTGGGTCCCTGGAAGAATAGCTACGACGGTGAAGGAAAGGCCGGCCTGCACGTGGAGACCATGCGCATGCTACACGAGCGGCAGGTGGCCGCCTTTTTTCCGGATGGCGACGGAGAAACGGTCCCCAGCAATGTCGAGGGATTTGCTGGTCCGGTCCATGCCCTGCAAATCGGATCCATGGGAATGGCCTGTGCCGACAGCCTGCAATTCGAAGAATTGATCAAGGTCTGTGAAGAAGAGCGACGGTGGGAGTTTCTCGTGGTCGCTGCTCCGCTCCGTCTACCAGGCGGTACGGGCTCACTCTTCAATCCCATCGCGATCTTATAGAGAACCGGATCCTTGTAGGCCGCGAAGACGACACGTGTTTTCGCAACAAAAAAAGGGCGAGATCCTTATAGCCTGCCGGAAAAGGGGGTCGTACGCTGGACAACCATGAGCGGCGGCCCAAAGGATGCGAGTCCCAACCTGAAATGGGCCGCGCTGGCAGTCGTACTCATCACTTTAGGATCGGCTGGCGCCATGTGCCCAGCCGTAGCGGCACAGACTTCGGCTGGGAGTGGAGGTTCTGCTGCTTACCCTCTTAAGCTGAGCGCAAATCGGCGCTACCTGGTTGATCGGAACAACGTCCCTTTTCTGATTACCGGGGACAATCCTCATGCACTTCTCGGCATGGCGTCCACAGCAGAGGCCGAGGTTTATTTCGCCGACCGCCAGGCGCTCGGATTCAATGCGGTATGGATGAATCTGCTGGTCGCCACGCCGTCTTACTACGACAGCCGCGACGATGGCAGCACCCCGGATGGTATTCGTCCGTTCACCGGATATGTCGCGGGCGGGACAGACGCGGCGCACTACGATCTGACGAAGCCCAACGAAGCATACTTTGCCCGGGTCGATGAGATGATCACCGCTGCGGCAAATCACGGACTGTTGGTTTTTCTGGACCCGATTGACACCTGCTGCCCACCCGCACCCGGCCGCGGAGTATGGCTCCGAGCGATGCTCGCGAATGGCCTGACGGCGGCGGCAGAGTATGGCAAGTACCTGGGAGAACGCTACAAGCGTTTCGACAACATCCTTTGGCTGAGCGGGGATGATTTCAATACCTGGAAGACTCCTGAAAATGACGCCGTCGTGCAAGCCGTGGCCAAAGGGATCAAGGAGGCCGATCCAGGAGCTCTGCAAACGGTGGAACTGAATGTCTTTACCAGTTCGTCTCTCGACGATCAGACCTGGGCGCCTCTCATTTCTCTGAACAGCATCTACACGTATTCGCCCACCTATATCGAGATGTTGCACGGTTACAATCAGACGCCGGTCATGCCGACCTACCTGGTGGAAGGACATTACGACCTGGAGAAGGTTGGCGATCCCACGGATTACGGAACTCCCTGGGTGCTGCGACGGCAGGGCTATTGGACCATGCTGAGCGGAGGCACGGGACAGCTTTACGGCAACGCCTATACATGGCCTTTTATCTCTGGGTGGAAATTCCATATCGACACGATTGGGGCGCGGCAGTTGTTGGTGTGGAAGGTGTTCTTTCATTCGCTACCGTGGCAGGATCTTGTTCCGGATCAGGATCACAAAGTAGTGACAGCAGGGCTGGGCGATTACGGCAGCCTGCAGACGCGGGTCAGCAAGAGCGATTTTTGCACGGCTGCGAAAACGCCGGACGGATCATTTGTCGTCGCCTATATGCCGACGGTGCGGACGATCACGGTCAACATGGCGAGTTTGAAGGGCCCGGCGATCGGCAGGTGGTTCGACCCGACGAACGGAGCTTACACGCCAATCAAGGGAGGACCGTTCCTCAACAGCGGGATGAAGCAATTCACTCCGCCGGGGAATAACCAGGACGGCGACGGTGACTGGGTTCTTGTACTGTCTGCCTCGGCCGCTCAACAAGCAGCTTTGCACAGCAGGACGCAGTTCTAGCTGAGAGGGTGGTGAGAGCTTGGGTGACGCGCCGACCGGTGTGCCGAATGGCGAAATTCCGCGATTGCGGCGAGTGCTCTCGCTCTGGGACCTGATCATTTTCGGCATTATGGCGGTGACGCCGAGTGCGCCCGTGACCGTATTTGGGCTGGTTTCTGTGAGAGCCCGTGGACATACGGTCGATACCATCCTGTTTGCCATGGTGGCGATGGTTCTTACCGCGATCAGCTATGGGCGCATGGCGGCGCTCTACCCCGCGGCGGGTTCTGCGTACACGTATGTCGGACGAGGAATCAATCCGCACCTTGGCTTTCTGGCGGGATGGGCGATGTTGCTCGACTACTTCACCATTCCTCTGTTCTGCGTCGTTTACGGGTCCCTGATTGTCCAGCGCATGCTTCCGGGAGTTCCCTACGTGATTATTGCCGGGGGATTCGCCTTCGGAATCACCTATCTGAATGTGCGTGGAATCCGGGCGACCGCCAGGACGAATGACATCCTGCTGGTCTTCATGGGCGTCGTGCTGCTGTCCTTTATCGTTCTTGCAGTGCGTTACCTGTTGTTTCACCAGGGCTGGGGCGGGTTGTTCTCCACACTTCCGTTTTATGATCCGCGCGAGTTTCACTTGGGGGCGGTAATTCATGCCACCTCGTTTGCGGCACTCACCTATATCGGGTTCGATTCGGTAACTACGCTGGCGGAAGACGTTCATAATCCGAAACGGAATGTGCTGCTCTCATTGGTGATTGTCTGCCTGTTCACGGGAATTTTCGGAGGGCTGCTTACCTATCTTGGGCAGCGGGTCTGGCCCGACTTTCGGACCTTTCCTGATGTAGCGACGGCCTTCATGGATGTTGCGCGGCGCGTGGGCGGAAGCTGGCTTTTCGAGGCCATGGTTGTGTTGCTCGCTATCGCCAACCTGGGGGCAGGGTTGACGGGCCAGGTGGGAGCGGCGCGGCTCCTCTTCGGCATGGGAAGAGACAACGTCCTGCCGAAACGATTCTTCGCCCACTTGAGCGATAAGACGAACACTCCGTCCTTCAACATTGTTTTGATTGGAGCTCTGACCTTCGCGGGATCGCTCAGCAAACGTTACGACCTGATTGGTGAGTTGCAGAATTTCGGCGCTTTTCTGGGCTTCATGGGCGTGAATATTGCTACCATTCGCCAGTTTTATTTTCTTCCGCTTGCCGGCCGGCAAAGGAGCTTCTGGAAGGATTTCCTGTTGCCGGGCCTGGGTTTTTTGATTTGTACGGTGATCTGGCTGGGGCTGGGAAAGCTGGCAAAGATCGTTGGCGGTCTTTGGTTTCTGGGTGGATTGATTTACTGCGCAGTGCGAACACGAGGATTTCGCCTGGAACCAGTCATGATCGACTTCAGGGAAACGCCGTAGGACTTCACGGAAGCCAGGCGGGGGGGGAAGAACTACATGCGATTGAACAATCAAATTGCGGTCATTACCGGTGCGGGAGCGGGGTTGGGAAAAGCCGTGGCGCTGCGTTACGCGGCAGAGGGGGCGCGGGTCGTAATCGCCGAGGTCGATGCCGCGGCCGGCTGTGCGGCTGAGAAAGAGATTCATGACGCGCAGGGGGATGCTTTTTTTGTCGCAACGGATGTGGCGGAAGAAACAGAAGTCCGCGCCATGGTGAAAGCGGCCCTGGAACGATATGGCCGCATCGATATCCTTTTCAACAACGCCGGGATCCAGATGTACGGCAAGGATACGCGGCTGCATGAGCTGAGCTCCGAAGTCTGGGAGCGCACCATGGCGGTAAATCTCCGCGGCCACTTTCTGTGCGCGAAGTACGCGATACCGTCCATGCTGCAGCAGGGGCGAGGATGCATCATCAACCTGGCTTCGCCCACCGGCATGAGAGGATACCAGCGCCTGACAGCCTACAGCGCCAGCAAAGGGGGCATTGCAGCAATGACCCTGGCCATGGCCGCGGATTATTCCCGATACCACATCCGGGTGAATGCCATTGTCCCAGGATGCATGGATACGCCTATGAATGCGGCACGGTTGTCGGACGAAACGATGCGCCAACAGCGGATGGCCATGATTCCCTGCGGAAGGCTCGGCGCAGCGGAAGACTTAGCAGGGCTCGCCGTCTTCCTGGCCTCGGACGAAGCTGAGTACTGTATGGGCGGTTTCTACGCAGTCGATGGCGGTTTGATGGCAATCTAACCTTATGCCCCCTTTGTCATCCCGCCTGTCCGGCGTGCTCAGCTACGGCTGTAACCGGAGGGATCACGGGCGACGTTCACCGCGGCGGGGCGGACTGCCATCCACCCTCGCCTAACGACATTCTCTTAAAATGTCGCCTCTCTTTAAATACAAGGGATCTGCAGTTTCTTTCCCCTCTGATGGCCTTTCCTCCCCAGACCGTTCATTAGGAGGCATCGACTGCGCGAGAGCGCGGTTTTTGGGGAACCGGCCCACCCGGCCGAAAGCATTGCTATGGCTTTGTATCGCCTCTCATCGCCTGCGTTTGATCCGCAAGGCAATATCCACGGAATACTCCGGACTGGTGAGGTTCTGGTTGCCTCCCTGATGCGTGAAGGTTGTGGTGCTGATCACCGACCCCGACACAGGATCGACCCAATCGGCCTCATAGGTACCTGGCGGGAGGTCCAAGACCAGTGTCTCATGGTAGTGCCCTGGTTCCACAACGTAGTACTCGGAGTGCTCTTCCAACGCGCTGTGGTGAAGGTAAAGAGCATACTGCTCGGCTGGCTGGCTGATACCGCGGCAGTAGACCCCTCGCGGCACACCGGAGAGCACGAAACCCTGGTCCGCGTGCATCTTTTCGAATTCGAAACTGTAAATGAACTGTTTCAGGTTTCCGAGGGCGCTGAGGATTTGCTCGTTATCAGGTGTGTTGCCCGCCGGGTTCTCAGCAGTGAAACGTGCATTCAGATGATTGAAACTTGCGCCACCGCCTACGATAAACTCCCAGGCTTCCACGCGAGAAGCCGCTATGGGATCGCCGACCCGGTACTGATATGGATAGTAGGGAGTTTCGTTGAGCTCAATCGGCTTGTCCCAGTGGTACTCGTAGTCGAGCCCTTTCATGCCGCCCATCTGTTCCCTTCCTGCTTCGCCGCCCCATACATACTGGCCAACGATCACTGACAAAATTGGGTTGCCGGAAAAATCGATGGGCCCCCCGATGGGTCCCTGCACCATCTGGGCCAGCAGATGTTTTTTGGGTAGCGTGCTTTCCGTGTTGTGCACGACCTCGAGCAACCGGCCAACCCAGGGGCCGGCGTCCTCATAGGCGGTAAACAGCGCCGGCTCATCGCAGACTTCAAGAATTACATTGTCGTATTCGTTCACTTCGCGAGTGATTTTGCTGACGTAGTCGCTTTCACGCTGGACGAGATCCGGTTGTTTCAGGGTTTGCGCGTCTTTGAAATCACACTTACCCACACCCTGGATGTTGTTCTCGTAGTACAAGGGAGAGAGCGGCCAGCGGTGAGTGTATTGGGAATTGAAGAAACAAATCTCCACCACAATCCCTCGCTCCGCAGCCTTGGCGATGAAGTCCTTGAGCCGGGCGAAGTACTGCGGATTCCACTTGTCCAGATCAAACTTGTTCCCCCCGTATACGTAACCGGGTTGGTTGCTTCGCGCCCACGGTACGATGGTCCGGTCTGGTCTCGGACCCATGGTGTTGCCGGGACAAAACTCTCCCACCATCTCGAGCACCGCGCCTGGCCACACGCGCGTGTAGTTGAGTCCGTGGGCTTTGAGAGCGTCGAGATACGCAACGTAATCGAAATCCAGATTGACAATGGCGCCATAATGCTCGGCGGAAGTGATCAGTATGGTCGGTTTGCCGTGGAAGAGGTAATAGTGGGGATTTGCGGGATCGACCGCGATTGGCTCAGCACAGGCGTGGGATAGGAAGAGGACGATGGATACGGCCAGAAAGGCGGCTCTTTTAGTCATGGCACCCCCGCTTGTGGGCTGAGCAGCGTGCCCGGCCGCACAAGGCTATTCATGCGATGTTCGCGTGGTCGAACTTTTCCCCGGCGTATTCGCGGCGGCAGTGCATCACCGTGCTGGTGATGCTTTTGAGGACAGTTTCATCGGCAAGTTCGAACGGATAAATGATCTCGATAAATGCCGGTACCTCTTCTAGACCCGCAGCGCGGACTTCGCGCGCAAAGCCGGCGACATCGAACCG
>Ga0335073_10006657_pt1 | contig 16238 bp, 11 predicted proteins | sample Lox_Sample_22_FD_207093 | JGI IMG/M metagenome (GOLD analysis project Ga0335073, IMG submission 207093) | Soil microbial communities from Loxahatchee National Wildlife Refuge, Florida, United States - Lox_Sample_2.2 | ecosystem: Environmental > Terrestrial > Soil > Wetlands | place: USA... | reverse complement strand
CGCGCTCGACGTGCTCGCGCCGGGAGGAGGGGACGGCGTGCCCCTCCCGGCCCGGGTCGTCGCCCCGGTCGTAGTCGCGAGCCCCGCCGACGCCCTGCGGGCCGCCGCGGACAGCCTGTTCGACAAGGGCTGGACGAGCCGCCTCGGATTCCTCCAGATCCACGACGCTCCCGAGCTCGCCGCGGACCGGTTCCACGCCCGCAGCGAGGAGCTCATCGCGGCGGAGCAGCTCTCACCGCAGAGCCAGACGAAGGGCGTGGGAGTGTTCGCGATGACCACGCTCGGCCTTCCCGAAGGGGTCGACGAGGGACCGGCCCTGGGGCGGTTCCTCGCCCGCTCCCAGGCGCAGCTGCGCCGGCGCGAGCTGAGCGTCGGGCTGTTCCGCACCGCCGGGGCGATCGGCGCGCCCGACTACCCCCCCGGCGCCGTGGTCGGCGCGCCGACGGACCCGAGCGCGAAGCCCCGGCCGGGCCGCGCCCGCGCGGTGCCGATGCGCAGCGGGATCACCGACGTCGGCGTGCTGGCGGTGACCCTGTGCCCGGTGCCGGGGGCGGATGCGTCCCCGCGCCGCGGGCGCGCCTAGCCCGGTGCCTTCGAGGCCCGGGCGGCCGCGCGGGCCTCCTCCTCCTCGAAATGCCGCTTCAGCGCCATGTACTCCGCGAACGAGATCTCGCGTCGCCCGCGGACCGCGCCCGCCTGGCGGAGCGACGCGATCTGATAGGTCTTGAGGAGCTCGGCGACCGGTCGCGCGCTCTCGAGGGACTTGACGGCGGCACCGGGCGCCGCGGGTCTCTCGGGAGCCGCGGGCGGCCGGTCGATCGGGACCGACGCGATCAGCCGGTCCGTCTCGGCGATCGCCCGCGGCCCCCCCGGAGGGGTCCGGGCCTCCGCGCCGGACCCGAGGTACTCGACGAGGCGCCCGTGCTCGACCGCGGTGAGCTCGCCGTCCGCGAGCAACAGGTCGACGAGGTCGCGCTGGCGAGGGCGGTACGTCTCCACGAGCTCGGTGAGGTCGCGCTCGACGCGACCGAGCGGCGCTGCCGCGATCGGGGGACCGAGGAGCGCCGCGAGCTCCTCCGTCAATCGGTCGAGCTCCCGCGCGAGGTCCGCCGGGGAGGGGCCCTCGCCGCCCTCGCCGACGTCGAACCGTGCGCGGAGCCGCACCGTGCCACCGGACCGCTCGGGACCGAGGGCACGCTCGACGCACAGTTCGACCTCGCGCCGGCGGAGCGACACGCCGTCGGACGAGCGAGGGCGAAGAAAACGTACGCCAACCGGCGGGCGCCCCGGGCGATGACCGGAGCACTTACTGTGGTTCACCTACTTTCATACAGTAACTATAAAAGGGTCCGCGCGCTCCTTGGCGGAGAGGACACGACGATGGAGACGGAACGCACCCGCCGCACGCCCGGCGGACCGGTCGCAGGCCCCGATGAGTGCGACACCCGCGACGGTCGGGCGCTGTGCCCGGTGCTCGCGGCGGTCGGCGTCATCGGCACCGAATGGCGGCTCGCGATCGTCCACCGCCTCCTCGACGGGCCCCAGCGGTTCAGCGAGATCCTGAAGTCGAACTCGCGTCTCAACGCGAAGACCCTGAGCGCGACCCTGAAGTTCCTCGAGGGCCAGGGCGTCGTCCAGCGCACGGTCGTCAGCACGCGCCCGTTCTCGGTCGTCTACTCGCTCACGGAGATGGGGCTCGGCCTCGCCCCGGCGGCGCGAGAGCTCCGAGCCTGGGGCGAGCGATGGCTGCTGCCGCGCTCGAGCGCGGCGAACCGCGGCGCCTCCTCCGTACGTCGGCCGCCGGCGATCCAGGGCGAACTGCCCCGCATCGTGCTCGCTGAGAGCGAGAGCCACGGTCACCGGGCCCACTAGGGCGCCCCCTACCACAGCAGCGAGAGGCAGGTCAGGCTGCCGTCCATCTTCCGGAACTCGCCGAGGTCGAGGGTCACGACGCGGGGCGCGTAGCGCGCCGCGAGGGCGTGGGCCGTCGGGCTGCCCGCCAGGACGAACAGGCTGTCGTTCACCGGCAGCACGTTCGCGGCGTACCCCTCCGCGGCCGGGAGCCAGTGGACGGGCGCCGGTAGCCCGGATCCGAGCCGGATCGCCGGCTGCCCGAGGTAGGCCTCGGGTCGCAGCGCCGTGATCCCGCTCTTGAGGTGGAGCACGCCCCCGAACGGGACGAGGTGGACCCGGAGGCCGGCGTCGACCTCCCGGAGCCGGTCGGCGAGCGCACGGGCCCCGGCCCGGTTCGTGCGCTCCGACACGCCGATGACGGCGTGCCGACCGGCGATCAGGACGTCGCCGCCGTCGAGGCGGGCCTCGGGATCCGTACCCAGGTCGCGGACCTCCATCTCCCGTTCGAGAGCGGGCCGGATCTCTTCGACCTCGGGCCGGCGCGCCGCTGCCCCGGGTCGCGTGAGGATGGCCACCCCGCGGTGGAGGACCGCCGCGTCCTCGACGAAATGCGAATCCGGCAGGTCCGCCCGGGCGGGCAGGGTGCGGACCCGTACTCCCTCGCGCTCGAGCGCGGCGACATAGGCCCGGTGTTGGTCCCTCGCCCTCGGTAGGTCCGGCGGGCCGAGCGTCTGGGTCGTCAGCCCAGCGCCCATCGCGGGCGACGGAGGTCGCACGATCGCGTTCCGCACCCGGGGAGAGCGGTCCGCGAGACCCGAGGAGGGTTCGGTCGTGCCCGGGGCAACCCGCCGGACTCCGTCAAGCCTTCCTTCGGGGTCGGTCGGTTCGTCCCGACGGTCCGAGCGCCCAGGGGAACCGATTTAGTTCGGGCCCGGATGGTTCCCCGACCTCGGATGACGAGCGAGTGGGTCGAGTGGCATCGAGGGTACGAGGAGGGCCGGCCCCTGACCGAGCGACTGCGCGTGGTGCAGGATCGTATTCGGGAGGCGCTCGACGATCACCCGAGCGGCCCGATCCGGATCTTGAGCCTCTGCGCCGGGGACGGGCGGGACCTCCTCGGGGTACTCGAGGGACACCCGCGGGCCGGGGCGGTACGCGGGCGGCTCGTAGAGCAGACGCCCGAACTGGTCGATGCCGGTCGGGAACGAGCGGCCCGGGACGGCCTCACCGGCCTCGAGTTCGTGCAGGGCGACGCGTCGACCACCGACGCGTGCATCGACGCGGTGCCGGCCGACATCGTGCTGGCCTGCGGGATCTTCGGCAACATCTCGGACGAGGACGTCCGGTGCACGATCGACCACCTCCCCGAGCTGTGTGCGGAGGCCGCGACCGTGATCTGGACCCGCGGCCGGTTCGCGCCGGACCTCACGCCGACGATCCGCCAGTGGTTTGCCGAAGCCGGATTCTCCGAGCGTTCGTTCGTGGCGATCCCCGACACTGCGATGTCGGTCGGTTCGCACCGCCTCGCCGTGCCGCCGCGACCGGTCCCGCCGCGTACGAGGCTCTTCACGTTCCTCCCGAAGGCAGAACGGCCCTCCCAGCGTCCGGAGGCCCGCGGGACGCCCCCCGCATCCCGTTAGCCGCTCGACGGCCGACACACTCTCCGAGGGAGCGTTCCAGCACCTCCCGGGCGCGACTCAAATACCGCCCGCCGCCGTAGGTCCTTTGCAACCACCCCCGGAAAGGTCCTTCCAGATCGTCGCAAGGGGACAGCACCGTGTCCCGGACGTGCGAAGGACCTTTCCCAACCCCGAATTCTCAGATCCCATCGTTCACGGAAGGCGGGCCGAACTCCTTGGCCCGACGCTCTGGCTGACCGAACCTATGAACGGCCCTCGGCCCCCCCTGCCGTCCGCACCGACGTCGAATCTCTCGATTCCTCCTCGGACCCCGACGGAACCGGGCACGGGAGCGCCGTTTGCACCGGTCGGCCCCGCAGGCCACGCTCGGGAACGCATCGTGTCCCGGGAGTGTGCCGCGCCCTCGCCGACCTACACCGTCTAGCGCGCCGCGTCGCTCCGGGATCGGGAACCCCGGAAGCCGCCCCCTGGTGAGCGGACGCTCGGCCGGACCGGCCTAGCGGGCGCCCCCCGGAGAGGACGATCCCGCGCGTTCGACGTCTTCCCGGCGCCCGCGCCGGAACCCCGCTCGTCCGAGTCCTGCGGCGGTCCGGCCGCGGGAGCGGGCTCTCGGCCGACGGTGGCAGGCCCCGCCCCGGGTCCTGCCGGCACGCCTCGAAACCTTCTCCGTCGCGGCCCGCCGCCGGGGGGGAGGATCTGTGCAACCAACTTGGAGACCGAAACGGTCGTATCGAAGCGAGTCGAACCCGTTCTTCCCCAACCCGTTCCCGACCGCGCCCTGCCGGCGGGCCGACGGATCGGTGCGATCCGGCTGCCGATCGCCGGGCCGTATCGACCGCGGGCCCGCCTCTACCGTCTCCCGGACGGCCGGCTCACGTGGAGCGTTCGCCTGTGGGAGGTCGACCGGCCGGTCGTCCGGTGGGTGGGGACCGACGTCCTGCGCGCGTTCGCCCGGGCGAACCGGCTCCCCGCTCTGCTCGCCGAGATCGACACCCTCGTTCGGCGCGCCGAGGCCGAGGAGCGACCGTGAGACCGGCCGACGCGCTCACGGTACGCTGCCGGGCCCCGCTCGCGCTGCGCACGCGCTGGTACCGGTCCCTGGCCCTGGCGCTGGTGGCCACCGATGCCCCGGGCGGGGTCGTGTTCGAAGCGACCGCGCGCGAGGCCGTGCCCACCGTGACGGTGCGGCCGTTCTCCCTGGTGGAGACCGTCCGGGCCTCGCCGAGCGTCGGGGAGCTGCGGCTGGAGCATCTCGCCGAACCGCCCCCCTTCGAGCCGCCGCCGGGCTGGGCCGGGGAGATCCGAACGGTGGTGCCGCGGGCCCGGTGGGCGGGGCTCCGGGGACCGTTCGAGGTCGGCGCGGACCCGCCCGACCTCGAGCCACTGCTCGGACCGCACGGCTGGGTCGGCTTCCAGACGGCGTGGGTCCGCGGGGCGCACGGGGAACTCCGGACCTTCCGGCGCTTTCGCTTCGCGACCGGGCTCGCCGCGGACCTCGCTCCGCGGACGGACGCCCTGTCGGCCGCGGTCGCGGAGGGCTGGGAGGAATCCGTGGGGATCCCGATGACGACGCGTCGCGCGCCCCGCGGCGCGCTGCGGGACTGGCGTCGCGGGACGTTCGCCGCCGTCCCTCCGGACGCGTGGGTCACTCCGACCGACCGCCCCATCGAGCGGACGGCCGAGGTCCTCTCGAGCCATCGGTCGTCCGCGGCCGGGCCCGACGAGGGCCACCGCGTGGTCTTTGGGGCCTCGGGCGCCGGCAAGACGACCTTCCTCGCTCGGGAGGCGGCCGCGACCGCGAACCGGGGAGGCGCGGTCGTGGTCCTGGACCTGCACGGGGACCTCGCCCCCCTCGCGTTCCTCGCGCTGGACCCGCCGGCGCGGGCTCGGACGCTCGCGGTCGATCTCGCTGCCCGTCCGGTACCGGGGATCGCCGCCCTCGCCCCCGGCGGGGTCCCGGAGGACCGGGCCGCGGCGCATCTGGTCGCCGCGCTCAAGCGGCTGAGCCCGGACGGGACCGACCTCCACTGGGGGTTCCGGCTCGAACGCATCTTCGACTCGTTCGTCCGTCTCGTGCAGGAGTCGGAGGGGACGATCCTCGACCTCTACGGGCTCCTCACGGAGGCGGACCGTCGGGACGCGGCGCGACTTCGCACGCGGCGGCCGGACCTCGCCCGGTTCCTGGAGGAGCTCGGGCCGGTGCTGCGGCGCCAGCCGGATTTCCTCTGGTCCGCCGCGACCCGGCTCTCGAAGGTCGTCCTGGTGCCCGCGCTCCGCGAACTCCTGGCCCCGGCGGACGGAGGGCTGAACGTCGAGGACGTGCTGGGAGAGGGGCGCTCGCTCTTCGTGAGGTTCCCGTTCGCCGTGCTCGGGCCGGAGGCGGCCTCGTTCGCGGGGACGCTCGTGCTCGCCCGGATCTATCTCGGCCTCGCGGCCCGACGCGGACCGGGGACCGTCGCGCGGCCGATCCTCGTCGTCCTCGATGAGGTCCACGGGTTCGCGCCGCGGCTCGTCGCCGAGCTCCTCACGGAGAGCCGAAAGTTCGGGCTCCGGGCGCTCGTCGCTTCCCAGTACCCCGACCGGCTCGCGCCCGAGCTGCGCCTCGCGGCGGGAGGCGCCCTGACCGAGGTGCTGTCGTTCCGCGTACCCCGGCGTTCCGCCCGGTCGGCCGGGGAATGGGTCGGCCTCTCCGGGGACGAGGCCGAGCGCTGGCTCCCGGGATTGCCCGCGGGGCACGGCGTGCGCTTCGACCCCGACGCCGGAGTGGTCCGCAACGTGCCCGCGGTCAACGCCCTCCCCTGCGACGGAGCGGCCGAATGGTCGACCGCCGTGGCGTCGACCCGAGCCGAGCTCGGGGTCCTGCCGGAACCCACCGACCGGGCGCCGGACGACAGCGAGACCCTCGACCGGCTGCTCCTCGCGGTCCTCGCGGCGGAGGAGGGGGGGCGCGCGCTGCGGGAGGATTCCGTGGTCGCCGCGGCGCTCGAGCTCCCCGGTGCCTCCCCGCCGGCCGACCTCCTGTGGACCCGATGGCAGCGCGCGGGGCGCGAGGGGTACGTGCGCACGGCGGCGGACCGGGTGTCGCTCACGGTCCTCGGAGAGCGGCGACTCGGACTCACCGCCCCGACCGACGCGCCGCGGGAGACCGGGGAACATCGCGCGTTGCTGGTGGGGACGTTCCGCATCTTCGCCCGGCGCGGGTACCGGATCGAGATCCTTCGCCAAGGCCGGTTCGACACGACGCTGCCGGACGCGGTGTTCCGGCAGCTCGCGTCGTCCCGAGGAGGCGTTCCGTCCGAGCTCGGCGAGGAGATCGACCGCGCCCGGCGGGGGTGGGCCTGGCGATACTTCTCGGGCCGTGACGTGCACATCGAGGCGGAGGTCTCGGGAGCGTCCCGGGCGGAGCGGATCCGCCACGGATGGCGCAAGGCTCGGGCGCGCGGGGCGTTCGTCCTGTTCGTGGTCGGAGACGCGGGGCGCGCACGTCGGGTCCGCGGGACCCTCGCCGCGCTCGGCGCACGGGGCGACCGGGCCCGGGTCTGGACGCTCCGGGTGCCCGGAAACCCCCCCGTTCCGCGCACCCGACCGAACGAGTAAGAGCCTCCGACCCCTCGGGTCGAACGTGCGGCTGTTCGTCGGGATCGAGGTCGCCCCGCCGAGCGCCCGCGCCGCGGGCGCGCCGGACCACCTCACCGTCGCGTTCCTGGGAGAGGTCTCGGAGGAGTCCCTCGACCGGATCTCCTGGGCCCTCGACCGGGCCGCTCGCGCGACCCCGCCGTTCGACCTCGTGCTCGAGGGGGTCGGGGCGTTTCCCTCCCGGGAGCGACCGCGCGTCGTCTGGGTCGGGGCGACGACCGGCGCGCGCGAGACCTGCGCGCTCGCCGCGCGGGTGTCGGCCGAACTCGCCGAGGAGGGGGTGCACGTCGATGCGGACCGGTTCGTTCCGCACGTCACCCTCTTTCGCGTCCGCTCTCCCGAGCTTCACCGCCGGGCCCTCGCGCTCCTGGAGGGGGCCGAACCGGCGCCCCCGCCCCGAAGTCTCCGGGTCGCGACGATCGCGCTGAAGGAGAGCACGCTCACCGCGCACGGCGCAGAGCATCGGACGCGGGCGAAGTTCGTCCTCGGTCCGAAGGGCTAGCCCTCCGCGGCCCGCGCCCGGTCGGTCACGAGCTTCCGCCAGAGGTAGAGGGTGGCGTAGCTTCCCCACCCCGGGTACCATCGGTCCCCCCACGCCCGGGCGGCCTCCTCGGGGGCGGACCGCGGGACGACCCCGTACTCGTCGAGCGCCACCCGGATTCCGAGGTCGCCCGCGACGAAGACATCCGTGCGGCCGACCCCGCGCAGCAACGCGTTCTCGGCGGTCCAGCGGCCGACGCCCGGACGCTCCCTCAGGCGGTCGAGCGCGACGGCGAGCGGACCGCGGCCCGCGACCCGCCCGTCCCGCTCGACGGCGGCGACATCCGCCGCGAGCGCCCCGACCGCGTTCGCCTTGGCCCGGCTCATCCCGAGGGCGCGCAGCCCGTCGGGGCCGAGCGCGGTGAGGCGGGCCGGCCGCGGCGCACACGGCACCGAGATCCCATCGACCTCGAGGAAGGCGCCCGACGCGTCGATCAGGCGACGCTTGATCGCCGTGGCCGCGGCCACCGAGAGCTGCTGGCCGAGGATCGCGTGCAGGAGCGCTTCGTACAGATTCGCATCCCGCGGAAGGCGGAGTCCGCGGAACCGGCGCTCGGTCCCGTGAAGGATCGGCTCGTCCCGCACGCGGCGGTAGAACTCCTCGAGCGGATGGTCGAGGGAGAAGAGCGCCCGGGCCGCCGCGCGGGCCGCGCGGGGGTCGGCCCCCCACGCCTCTACGCGCCAGCGGTTCCCGCGCGGCTCGACCGAGAGGACCCACGGGCGCCCGGGCGTTCCCCAGGCCCGGAGCCGACGCGGACCGTCCCGCGCGAAGGAGATCGCGCGGGAGGAGTACTCGAGCTGTTCCCACTCGGCGGGAAGAGAGGCGAGCCGGGGGGGCGTGAGGTAGGTCACCGTCGCGCGGGGCACAGCGAGGGGACTCGGGGTCGGCTATGAACACGTCGGCGCGCCATGTTCCACGGACGAACCCCGGGGGGCCGTCTTCCGATACGATTATGGACCCCCACTCCGCTGGCTCGGCGCTCTCGCCTTTCGGGCGAGCGAGCGGAGCTCCGGTGGCCGCCCCCCGTCTCTTTCCGGTCGGCTTCGCGGCGGTCGGGGGCCTCTTCGTGGCGCTGACCCTCCTCTCCTCGAGCGTCGGCGGGACCGCCGTTCCGGGCCTTCCCGCCACCGGCACGGTCCTGCAAGTGAGCGGGAACGGGCCCTGCACCACTCCGACGCTGCCGGTGGGGTTCTCGGGAACGGTGGGCATCGAAGGGGGACCGCTCGCCGCCTCCTCGGTGGAAGGGATCGAGATCGCGTACTCGTACTTCGTGGAAGTCAATGTCACCGACGAGCCGTACGGCACGCTGGCGTCGGAGAACTGCACGCTCGAGACCGGCAGCACCCTCACGAACGCGAGCGGAGGGTTCGCGGTGCGCCTCGGTCTTCCGCCGACGACGTGCAGCTCGGGGAGCCCCTCGGGAGAGACGTGCACCTCCTACTCCGGCCCGTTCCGCGCCCTGTCGGTGGGGACCCCGGACGTTCCGGACGGGTACGGGCTCGCCGCTTCGGAGTCGGGTGCGACGTTCGCGCTCGAATGGGTAGCGGACCTCACCGCGCTCTCGATGTCACCGGCTCCGCCCAACGCGACCCTCGCGAGCGGCGCTTCCGCCGACTTCGTGGCCCGACCGGAAATGGCCAACGGGTCGACCAGTCCGGTCGCTCCGACGTTCTCCTGGTCCCTCGGGGGGGCGGGGTACCGATTCCTCAGTTCTCCCGACGGGGATTCGGCGACGGTCGTCGCCGGCCCGGGCTGGTCGAACGGGTCGCTTCGGGTCCGCGCTTCGGTCACGGTCGGGACGTCCACGTTCTCGACCGCGAACGTCACCGTGGCGCTGACGACCGTTCCGCTGGCGATCTCGGACGCCGTCGTCAACCGTACGGTCGTCGACGCCGGAGGGACGGTCGCGCTGAGCGTGAACGCGACCGGGGCGGCCGCCTACTCCTACACGCTCTCGGTCGGCCCCGGCCTCGCCCGCGCGTCCTCCCTCCTCCCGTGCCGCGTCGGGACCTCGGGGTCGGCGAGCGCGACCGTTCGCTGCACGGCCGAGCTGGCGTTCCCGACCCCGGGGACCGGATCGGTCTCGGTCAACGTCTCGAACGGGGTGGCCTCGGCGACGTGGGTCTCTCCCTCGATCACGGTCGCTCCGTCCCTGACGCTGGCGCTCTCCCCGGCCGCCCCCGTGGGCTACGCCGGCGCCTCCCTGCCCGTCGTCCTGCGCGCGGGGTCCGGGGTCGGTCCGTACCTCACGGCCTGCTTGGCCCCGGGATTTGGGGGCCCGATCTGCCTCTACGGCGCCGGCCCCTCCTATTCGTTCGCTCCGACCTATCCCGCCCCCGGCAACTACACGGCGCAGGCGTGGCTGATCGATGCGACCGGGGCGAACTCCTCGGTCCCGGCCGACGTGCGGGTCGTCGGTCCGTTGACGGTCGGGACGCTGCGGACGAGCAACGCTTCGCTCTCCGCGGGAGTTCCGACGCTCCTCTCGGCCTTTGTCGCCGGCGGCGTGCTGCCGGCCACCGCCTGGTGGAACCTCTCGGGATCGTCGGGGCCGATCGCGACGGCGGTCGTGACGGCCGACGGCCCCCTCTCCGCGGAGTTCGACCCGCTCGTCGCGGGGACGGCCGTCCTCTCGCTCACCGTCGCCGACGCGCTCGGCACGGTCTCCCAGACGCGGCTCGCCGTCCGCGTCGGGCCGGGACCGGTCGCCGCCGTGACCCCGGTGCCCTCCCCGACGAACTCCCCGACCGAGGTCGGGCGGCCGGTCGGCCTGCGCTGGCAGGCGTTCGACGCGTTCGGAGAGGCGGTGCCGACCTTCGCCGCGCCGGTGGACCTGGTGGTTCGCACCGCCTCCGGGGTCGCCGCGCTCTCCTGGGTGAACCTCTCGGGACTCGGCCCCCTCTCGCTCTCCCCGGAAGGCTCGTTCGCGATCCCTTCGTCCGCATGGGTCGCCGGCGAGCTCTCGCTCACCCTCGCGCCGGCCGAAGCCGGGACGCTCTCTGTCGCCCTGGAAGGGAGCGCGCTTCCGGGAGGGGCCGCGCTCCTGAACCTGACCGCGACCCCGGACCTCGACCACTTGCGACTGTACGACCCCGAGGTCGTCGTTGCCGGCACGTGGTCCAACCGGACGTTCTGGCACGTGACGGACCGCTTCGGGGACCCGGCGCCGGGCGCGTTCGTCACCGTCCAGTACACCGCGCCGGGGGTCGAGCGCGACCTCGTGCTCCCGGTCGCCGGGTCCGGTGCCGGCGGAACCGGTGTTTGGGTGAACTACACGATGCCCGCGGACCCGTCCGCGAGCCTGCGGATCCTCGACCAGGCGGGCGATGTGCTGTACGGTCCGGTCGCGCCACTGGCGGGCGCCGACCGGACGGCGCCGCTCGCCCCGCTCGCCGACGCGGTGGGAGCGGTCGGTCTCGTGGTCGGGGTCGGCGCGGGCGCGAGCGGCTACGTGCGGCGACGCCGGGCGCTCCTCCCCCGCCCCCGGAGCGAGGAGGAGGAACTGCTCCGGCTCGCCGAGGGTCGGGCGGAGCTGGTCGAGATCCTCGGGGGAGTGGGCGTCGCCGACGCGGCGCGCCTTCGTGCCGCGTGGACCCGCGACCCCCCGCCCGTCGAGGAACTAAGAGAGTGGCTCGCCTCCCTGGTCGCGGACGGGACGCTCAGCGAAGCGCCGGGGCCCGGCGACCGGCCGGAGTATGCCCTCCGACCCCCGTCCGGCGACGCCCCGCGCGTGGTCGTGGACGAGGCTGCGCTCGAACGCGCGGTCGCCGTGCGCGACGCGGCGGTCCGCGAGGACCCGACGGACGCGACGCACTAGGCCGGGGGACGACCGACGAGGTCGTAGTACCGGTACGCCGCCTCGCCGGCGGCGAAGCAGTACTTAAGGGTCGTGAACCCGGACTTGAGCTCCGCGGCGTCCTGCAGGACCTCCTGCGGCGGTCGGCCCCGGTGGAGGAGCGCGTCGAACAGGTCGGCGATCCGCGCCATCTCCTTCGGCCCCATGCCGACCCGCGTCACCTCGGGGGTGCCGAGACGCACCCCGCCCGGGCGCTTCGGGCTCTTGTCGCCGGGGAGGAGGTTCTTGTTCGCGATGATCCCGGAGTCCGCGAGGCGGCGGGCGACCGCCTCGCCGCCGCCTTCGTTCTCGACGCGGACCGCGATCGTGTGCGAGCGCGTGAAGCCGAGGTCGGCCGCGAGGACGTCGAACCCGCGGTCGTGGAGCGCCTGCGCGAGGGTCCGGGCGTTCTCGACCGTCCGCGCGGCGTACTCCCGGCCGAACTCGAGGTGCTCGGCGAGGCTGACGGCGAGCGCGGCCATCGCGTTCAGGTGGTGGTTGCTCGTCACGCCCGGGAACGCGCCGCCCTGCAGCCGCTTCACGAGGTCCGGGTCGTCGGTCTGCCCGAGGAGGATCCCGTGCTGCGGGCCGGGAAGGGTCTTGTGCGTCGACGCGCTCATCACGACGCAGCCCTCGTGCAGCGGGTCCTGGAACTGGCCCCCGGCGATCAGGCCGAGGACGTGCGCCGCGTCGAACCAGCCGCGGGCGCCGATCTCCTCGAGCGTCGGGCGCAGCTCGTCGAGCGGCATCGGGAAGAGGAAGAGCGAGAGGCCGAACAGGCAGAGCTTCGGGCGGACGGCCCGCAGGATCTCGCGGGTGCGCGCGACGTCGATCGTCATCGCCTCCGGGTCCCAGGCGTAGTAGACCGGCTTCACGCCGCGCAGCCCGAACGCGCCGAACGACGCGCTCGAGATGTGGGCGCCGTCGGCGAGGCGGCTCGTGCCGACCAGGTCCCCGACCTCGGTCATCGCCTTCAGGACCGCGAGGTTCGCGACCGTGCCCGAGGTCGGGCGGACGTCGGCGAACGAGCATCGGAAGAGCCGGCGCGCGAGGTCGAGGCAGAGGTTCTCGACCTCGTCGACCTGCTCGTTCCCCTCGTAGTACCGCTCGCCGGGGAGGCCTTCCGCGTAGCGGGAGTGGAAGTCGCTGATGAGGAGCTCCTTCGCGTACGGCGAGAGCAGGTTCTCGCTCGCGATCAGCGGGATCGCGCGCTCGAACCGGGCCGAGTGGCGCTGGACGATCGTGCGGACCTCGGCGACCTTGCGGGCCATCTCCCCCGGGGCGGGGGCCCCCGGCTCCCGACCGGACCCCCCCACCCCCTGGTTTCCACTGGAACCCTCCCGACCCGACCCCATCCGAACCACCGGGTCGCGCACCCCCTCGAGCCCATATATGGAGCGTGGACGTCCGCCCCATCCCATGGCGGTCCGGGCATCGTCCTCGGGGGAACCGTGGCGGGTACGTCGTCGGTTCTACGTGCCGTACCACGACCTCGACGTGCTGAACCACCTGAACCACGCGGCGTACTTTCCCTACATGGAAACGCTCCGCTGCGACTACTACCTGCCGCTCCTCGGCCCCCTCGACCCGGCGCAGCTCGACATCATCATCGCCGAAGCGACCTGCCGCTACCTCGCCCCGGTCGCCTACGGCTCCGAACTCCTCGGCGAGGTCGCTCCCGCCGCTCCGCTCGGCCGCACGAGCTTCTCGCTGCTCTACCGCTTCACGGTCGTCGGCCCGGGGACCGTCGCCGCCCGCGGCCGGACCGTGGTCGTCTGCTACGACTACGCTCGGAACGAGAAACGGGCGATCCCGGCCGACCGCCGGGCGCGGCTCGAGCGCGACCTGGTCGACCCCGCGAGCGAGGGCTGGTAGTCCGTCTCCAGTGGAAATGGGGGGGTGGGGGGGCCCGGGGGCGCCCGACGGGCCGCCTAGTACGCGGGGTGGACCGGGTCGTTCCGCGGGAGCGGTGGGGGCCAGGGGATCGGCTCGATGAACGTCGGGTCCTCGGGGATCGTCTCGACGCGGTAGAACACCCCGGTCCCCTTGAGCGCCCCGTGGACCTTCGCGATCCGGTCGTGGAACTCGGTCTCCGTCTTCCACTCGAAGGCGAGGTCGTGCGGGCCGATGATGAACGAAAGGCCCGCGGCGTGCTTCAGGCGCTTCGAGATCTCGAGCGGCGAGAGGCTCTCCGGCGTGAAGAACAGGTCGATGTAGCTGTGCATGGGGGTCGCGGTAAAGGTAGAAACGCGAGGTTCGTGTATTTAAGGGCGGTGGCGAAAACGGCCGGCCCGGCGCCGGTTCCGCCCGGCTCCGGTGCTAGGCCGGCAGGATTGCCGCCCGGACGAACCCCGCGGTGACCCCGGATGCTCCTCGGCCCCGTCGCCCCGCCAGCGTCGACGGGTCACGGTAAGGCTGCTCCCGTCAGGACCTGACCCGATGCCCGTGATGGATAACCGCTAGGGCGCTCCTCCGAGCGCTCGTCGCGATGCCCGCGGCCCAGCGGAACAGAGCGTCTACGAAACACCTCGAGACGCGTGATTCGCCCGAACGTCGCTCCTGCCTGTCACCCCCGCTAAGGACGGTTTCGGTGTGTAAGGGGACGCCCAACCCCCCGGTCTAGCCTAGCGAACGCACGAGGTCCGGTCCTCTACATAGCCCTTGGGCCCGCCGGCCGGCCTGGCCCCGGGGCCCGCCCTTAGCGGATGTGCTCGAGGGAGAACGAGCCGAGGTTGAACGCGCGCTTGTTGAACGTGTAGCCGATCCAGGCGCGCGCCTGGGCCTCGCCGACGCCGCGGACCGAGAGGAACGTCTTCATCTGCTCGACCTTGAAGTTGAGCGAGCCGTCGACCATGTGCTCGAGCGTCTCGAGGTCCGACTCGGAGTGCATGCCGCTGTCGAGGACGTAGTAGGCGACCGCGCTGTCGAGCTTGCGGCGGCCGATGAACGGCTGCAGGAAGCGGAACGCCGACGTGCTGTCGAGGTAGGCGGTGATGGTCGACACCGACTCGAACACGAGGCGGTAGGTCGGGTAGTTCTCCTTGAGCTCCTCGGCGAAGCTGTTGACCGACTGGGAGAGCTGGTCGAGCAGGGCCTTGTCGCTGGTCGAGAGGAGGCGGACGTTCGCGCTCGACTGGGCCGAGCCGACCTGGCGCGAGTAGAGGTCGACGTAGCGGACCATCCCCTTCTTCTCCGCGTCGGGAAAGCCCGGGTAGAGCGCGGCGAGGTCGTCCCGTACCTGCGTGAACGTCTTGTCGGTGACGACCCAGATCGACGGGATCCCCGACTTGAGGCCCTCGACCGAGAAGAGGCGGGCGAGGACGTCCTTGCCCGTGTGCGCGGGGCCGTTCAGGAGCACCTGGACGCCGGCCGAGAACCCTCCGTAGAGCAGGTCGTCCAGGCGACGGACCCCGCTCTTCACCTTGATCTCGGCCGCCGCGGTGGTCGCGTCCTCCCGGGCCTGGCGCGCCTCGGCCTCCTCCTGGCCGGGACCGGCCGCCCGCTCGATGTCCGCGAGCCGGGTCGCGACCTGGCTCTCGCGGGCCCGCAGCTCGGCCTCCTTGCGCGCGAGCTCGTGGCGGAGCTCGGCGAGCCGCCGCGCCTCGTCGGGCGCCACGGTCCCGGTCGCGCCGACCTCGCGCCGGACCTCCTCGAGCCGCCGCGCCTCGATGTCGAGCGCCTGACGGCGGGTCTGCAGCTGCTGGTCGACGCCGGCGAGCTCCCGTTCCTTCGCCTCGATCGGGCCGCGGCGCCGCTCGAGCTCCTCGGCGTTGATCCGGATCTCCTCGAAGCGGGCGCGCAGCTCGTTCTCGCGCCCGACCAGGTCCTTCTCCCGCTGCGTGACCTCCTCGAGCCGTCGCGCGAGCTCGTCGGCCATCGGCCCGCGCTGCTGGGCGAGGAGCTCCTCGCGCTCCTTGGCCCGCTGGGCCTCTCCCGTCAGCGTGCGGACGTCCCCCTCGAGCTGGACGATCCGCCGGCGCAGCTCGGTCTCGCGCTCGACGTACTCGCCCTCCCGCTCGGTGAACTCCTCGCGCAGGCGCTGCTCGAGCTCGCGGGTCGCCTTCTCGACCGCGTCCGCGGTGAGGGTCGGCGACCCGAGGTCGGGCGGGGCGCCCGGCGCGGCCGCAGCGGCGCCGCCGGAGGGCCGTGCGCCGCCCACCCCTTCGAGGGCGAGCAGGCGCAGCTTGAGCTCGGCGATCTCGTCGTCCTTCGTGCGGAGCGCGATCTCGCGCTCCTTCGCCTCTCGGGAACGGACGTACTTGATGACCGCGATCGAGCCCCGCTTCACGTGCTCGACCTCGTCCTCGAGGGTCTTGCGCTTCGTCCGCTCGTCGAAGAGCTGGCGGTGGAGGTCCTGGACCTCCTGGATCATGGACGACGGGTCGAACTGGTCGCTCTTCACGCGGTCGAGCAGGCCGGTGAGCCAGCGCACGACCGTCTCTTCCCGCTCGAGGACCGGCGTGAGCGGACCGCTGTCGGGGGGGCGCGCCGCCGCGCCCGCCGGGGCGGTCGCCGGCGCGGACGGGAGGAGCGCCGGGAGCGCCGCCGGCGCGTCGGTCTCGCTCGAGCGGATCCAGTCCTCCATCGCCCGGTCGTCGCCGTCGACCCACTTGCGGAGGACGTCGGCCGACTCCTTCGGCGCCGCGGGAAGCTTGCGGCGGCGGGAGCGTTCGGGGCGTCGGACCGTGCCGACCCACCGCTCGACGATCTGGTCGGAGTCCACCGCCGGCGA
>Ga0335073_10006656_pt1 | contig 16238 bp, 12 predicted proteins | sample Lox_Sample_22_FD_207093 | JGI IMG/M metagenome (GOLD analysis project Ga0335073, IMG submission 207093) | Soil microbial communities from Loxahatchee National Wildlife Refuge, Florida, United States - Lox_Sample_2.2 | ecosystem: Environmental > Terrestrial > Soil > Wetlands | place: USA... | reverse complement strand
ACTCGAATTCGAGCGGGCGCGAACCCGGCTCCTCGACCGGGCGGCCGATCCAGAACTTGTGATCGAGGGCGCGGAACAGCGCCTCGCGCCCATATTTGCCGTCGAGCAGCATGCCGTAACCCGGCCGGCCCGCCGCGACCTTGGCGGCCGCCTCGACGGCGAGCAATTTGAGGGCGCTGATGCGCTGGCGCGGCGCGCCCGCGTCGTCGGCGATCTTCTCGAGTTGCGCCCGATGATCGATCGCCAGCGCCATGATGGACGGCTGCTCGGGCCTCCGGGTCGTCGCCCAGTGAAGGTGATTGAGCGTCTCGTCGCGGCGCAGCGCCCGGTGGGGCGAGCCGCGCTCGAGGAATAGGCTGAGCTCGGCCCAGGTCGGGTATTCAGCCGAACACAGGAGACGCGAGACGGCGAAGGCGCCGTTGGCGTTGGCGTAGGCGCAGCAGGTCTCGAGCGGCTCGTCGGTGAGCCAGCCGCGCAGGAACCCGGACATGAAGGCGTCGCCCGCCCCGAGCACGTTATAGACCTCGACCGGAAAGCCCGGTCCCTTGATTCCTTTGTCGAGCGAATCGGGGATCGCGCCCGGGAACACGACGCAGCCCATCGGGCCGCGTTTGAGCACCAGCGTCGCCCGGCTCGCCGCGCGCACCGCTTTCAGCGCCTCGAGCGGCTCGTCGGCCCCGCCGGCGATCATCATCTCCTCCTCGGTGCCGACGATGAGATCGCATTGCGGCAGGATCCCGCTCAAGCTCTTTGTGACGTCGCCCGACTTGATATAGCGCTCCTCCCCCGCCCCGTGGCCGGCGAGCCCCCATAAGTTTGGGCGATAGTCGATGTCGAACACGATCCTGCGGCCAGCGGCGCGGGCGATGCGCATCGCCTTGAGCTGCGCCGCGGCGGTGTTCGGACGGGCGAAATGGGTGCCGCTCACCAGCACCGCGCCGGCGCTCTCGACATAGGCCGGATCGATGTCGCCCTCGTCGAGGGCGCTGTCGGCGCAATTGTCGCGATAGAAGATGAGCGGAAAGGTCTTCTCGTCACGGATGCCAAGCAGGACGAGCGAGGTGAGCCTGACCGGATCGGTGCGGATGCCGGCGACGTCGACGCCCTCGCGCGCGCATTGCTCGCGGATGAAACGGCCCATGTGCTCGTCGCCGACCCGGGTGATGAGGCCGCTCTTCAGGCCTAAGCGCGCCGTGCCGATGGCGATGTTGGTCGGACAGCCGCCGACCGCCTTGGAGAACGTCGCCATATCCTCCAGCCGGCCGCCGACCTGCACGCCGTAGAGATCGACCGACGAGCGGCCGATCGTGATCACGTCGAGGCGAAGCTCGGGAGGCACGCGCCGCTCCGCCTCAAGGCTCGATCGGCGGATCGCCGGCGCCGACCACGTTCTGGTCGAAGTCTATGTTCGAGCCGGTCATCAGCCCGGATTCGTCGGAGCATAGGAAAGCGCAGGCGCGCGCCACCTCCTTCGGATCGATGAGGCGGCCGAACGGCTTGGCCTTCACGGCCTCTTCCAGCCATCCGTCCTTGGCCCCGTGATAGGTCTTCATGATCCGGTCCTCGCCCGGCGTCGACATCCAGCCGATGTTGAGGCCGTTGACCCGGATGCGGAATTTGAGCAGCGAGTGGGCGACGTTGCGGGTCAGCGTCGCCAGCGCCCCCTTCGAGGCGCAATAGGCGGCGATAAACGGCTGCCCGCCATGAGCCGACATCGACTGGATGTTGACGATCGAGCCGGCGATCTTCTCGCGCCGCATGATGCGCACCGTCTCCTGGATGAGGAAGAACGGCGCGCGCACGTTGACGTCGAAGATCTCGTTGTAGCGCTCTTCGGTGGTGTCGAAGATGTCGCCGCGGTCGCTCAAGCCGGCGGCGTTGACCAGGGCATCGACGCGGCCGAACCGCTCGTCGGCCTTGGCGATCACCCTGCGGCAGTCGGCGACTTTGGCCAGATTGGCCTTGACAAACACGGTTGGACAGCCGGCCGTGGAAATGTCGCTTGCGACCCGCTCGCCCCGCTCCGCGTTGCGGCCGCAGATCACGATTCCACCCGCGCCGCGCTCGGCGAACAGCCGCGCGATGGCTTCGCCGAGCCCCTGCGCGCCCCCGGTGACGACCGCGATCTTGCCGGCGAGATTGGCGGGTCCGCGGTAGGCCGGGCGTGCGGGCGCGGCGGCCTCGCGGGCAGGCATCCTGGCCATGAGCGTTCTCTCCTTGAGGCTGAGCGCTGCGCCAAAGGACGTCGTGGGTTGCCCCAGCTGCACGCCAGCGCGCTCGCCCGCCGCCGGAATGAAACAAAAATTCTATTCCCAAGTCAATATGGAACGTATATTCTTTTTTTCGAGGCCAGCTCGGGGAGGAAACACACATGCTTAAAGTCGGTCTGCTGGGCGCCGGCCGCATCGGCAACGTTCACGCGAAAGCCATCGCTTCCCATCCCGGGAGCAGTCTCGCCGCCGTGTCGGACGTCAACTCCGAGGCCGCTGCGAAGCTCGCCGCTCTCTACGGCGCCGAGGCGCGCAGCAACGAGGCGATCATCGGCGACAAGTCAATCGACGCCGTCCTGGTCGCTACGTCGACCAACACCCATTCGGACCTGATCGAGGCGGCTACCAAGGCCGGAAAGGCGGTGTTGTGCGAGAAGCCGGTCGATCTCAGCCTCGCCCGGGCAATGGCTTGCCAGAAGGTGGTCGCTACGACCGGAAGGCCGGTGATGATCGGCTTCAACCGCCGCTTCGACCCCAATTTCGCTGGGCTCAAGGCGGCTTTGGATCGGGGAGAGATCGGCAAGAGCGAGCTCCTCTCGATCACCTCTTTCGATCCCGCCCCGCCGCCGGTCTCTTACGTCAAGGTCTCGGGCGGACTGTTCCGCGACATGATGATCCACGACTTCGACATCGCCTGCTGGATCATGGGGGCGACGCCCGAACAGGTGACGGCGGTCGGAACCTCCATTGTCGATCCGGAGATCGGCAGGGCTGGCGACGTCGATACAGCCGTCGTGACGCTCCGCTACGGCGACGGCCGGATCGCCGTGATCAAGAACAGCCGCCGCGCCGCTTACGGCTATGACCAGCGGATCGAGGTTCTCGGCTCGGGCGGCCTGCTATCCGCGGGCAACGTGCTTGAAAGCACGGTTTCGAAAGCAACCTCGACCGGCGTCGTGAGCGCGAAGCCGGAATATTTCTTTCTTGAACGCTACATGCGCGCCTACGACGCGGAATGGGCGGCTTTCGTCGACGCGGTTACAAAGAAGAGCTCGCTCCCGGTGACCCTGGCCGACGGCGTGAACGCGCTCGCCCTCGCCGAGGCCGCCACACGCTCAGCGCAAACGAAATCCGCGGTGGATATGGCTTCCGTGCTTCCGTGATCGAGCCTCGAGCGTGTTGGGCGTCGCTTGCGCCTGAGGCGGCATGGCCCTATAGGCGCGGCGTCGTCCACAGGAAGAAGGTATGGCGCAGGCCCAGAAACGACGCCCGGCTCCAAACCGGGCGCCGATCGAAGCGCCGCCCCCGCAGCCGCCGTCGTTCGTCGCGCGCCTCCTTGACGCCGTCTCGCGCCGGCGCCTGGCGCTTCGACGGCTCGGAATCGCGGCGAGCGTCCTTATCATCGCCGGCGCGGCGACGATTTTTATCCGCACCCTCATCCACATCGACCCGAACAAGGTCAAGTTGGCGCTCGCGGCGACGGGCGGCGACCAGATTACGCTCTCTTTCGCCTTCGCCGCGCTGAGCTACCTCGCGCTCACCGGCTACGACGCGCTGGCGCTCCGCCATCTGAAGATCAAGGTTCCCTACCGGCTGACGGCGCTCGCGTCTTTCGCCAGCTACGCCTTTTCGTTCACGCTCGGGTTTCCCTTGGTCACAGGTGGAGCGGTCCGCTACTGGATCTATGGGCCCGCGCGCCTCTCCGCCGGCAAGGTCGCGAGCCTGACGATCGTGGCGGGGATCACCTTCTGGCTCGGCATGGGCCTGGTGGTCGGGTCCGGCTTTCTCTCGGCGTCCGATCCGGTCGCGGATATCGACCACTTCCATCCCCTCGCCAATCGCCTGATCGGCGCGGGGGTCGTCGGCGCGGTGATCGCCTATCTCGTCTGGGTCAGCCGGATGCGTTGGCGCAACGCGGCGGTTCTCGGCGATTTCAAGCTTCCCGGCCCGTTGCTGACGCTGGGACAAATGACGCTCGGCGTTATTGACATCTGCTCGGCGTCGGCGGCTCTCTATGTTCTCTTGCCGAAAGCCGAAAGGCTTGGCTTTCCCACTTTCGCGACCCTCTATTCCTTCGCCGCGATGCTGGGCATCGCCAGTCACGCGCCGGGCGGCCTTGGCGTGTTCGACGCGACGATCCTCCAGGGCGTCGGCGGCGACCAGGATGCGGTGTTGGCCTCGCTCCTGCTTTTTCGTGGCGTCTACTACGTCGTTCCCTTCCTCGCCGCGATGGCGATGCTTGGCGGCGTCGAAGCAGTGCGCCGCTGGCGTTCGCTGCGGGAAGCGATGTCTGCCGCGTCCGACGATTAGCGGGCGAAGCGATGCGCAGCGCCGACGCTCAGAGGCTTGCCGACTTCGTTGGATCGCCGTTTGCGTCGCAGCTTGTGGGCGCGATGCCGGAGCCTGCGATCATCGTCGGCCCTGAGGAGCGCGCGGCGGCGGCCAATGGGCCGGCCCTCACGCTCCTGCCTGGGCTCAAGATCGGCGATCCGTTCGTGCTTGGCCTGCGCGCGCCCGACGTCATCGACGCGCGCCGGCGGGTGATGGCGAGCGGCGAAGCCGAAACGGTGCAATGGAGCGAACGGGTGCCGGTCGAACGTCTGTTCGACGTCTGCGTCGCGCCGCTCGCGACGGAGGACGGCGAGGTGGTAGCGACGCTGATCACGCTCCGCGACCAGACCGAGGCGCGCCGGGTCGAGCGCCTGCGCGTCGATTTCATCGCCAACGCCAGCCATGAATTGCGCACCCCGCTGGCTTCGCTGGTCGGCTTCATCGAGACCCTGCAGGGCTCGGCGCATGACGACGCGAAGGCGCGCGACCGGTTCCTCGCCATCATGCGCGAGCAGGGGCGACGGATGGCCCGGCTGATCGAGGACCTGCTGTCGCTCTCGCGCATCGAGCAGAAGCAGCACGTGCGGCCCGAGACCGTCGTCGATCTGGCGCAGACGACGCGCAGCGTCGTCGATGCGCTGACCCCGATGGCCAAGGATCTGGGCGTCGAGATCCGCCTCAGCGCGGCTGAGCCTGTGATGGTCGCCGGCGATCGCGACGAACTCTTGCGGGTGGCCGAGAACCTGATCGAGAACGCGATCAAATATGGCGTGCGCCCGGATTCGGAAGCCGCAGGCGTGGTCGAGGTCGCGGTCTCGACGACCGAGAAGGAGGGAAGCCTGAGCGTGCGGGACTACGGGTTTGGCATTGCGCCCGAGCACCTGCCGCGGCTGACCGAGCGGTTCTACCGCGTCGACGCCACGCAAAGCCGGGCAAAGAACGGCACCGGCCTCGGCCTCGCAATCGTGAAGCACATTCTCACCCGCCACCGCGGCAGGCTCAACATCACGAGCCGCGTCGGCCACGGTTCCTCCTTCGTCGCGACCGTGCCGCTGGACTCGACTCGAAGGCCTGAACGCCCGCAAAATCAATGACTCGTTCCGGCTTGTCGCGACGGCGCGAAGGCGAAATTGCGGTTGCAACGCTGAACTGTCTGCGGGAGATTGATCCCCAGGAGGCGCGGTGGCGGATTTCAATCTCACTGTGGACGACGCTCTCGGCGTCGCCGCCAGGCCCGCGCTCTCCAAGACGAGCGTTGCCGCGGCGATCGCTGGCAACGTCCTCGAGTTCTACGATTTCACCACCTATTCCTTCTTCGCGGTGATGATCGGCGAGGCCTATTTCCCCTCCAAGGACCCGTTCATCAGCCTGATGCTCTCGCTCGCCGCATTCGGCGTCGGTTTCGTGACCCGCCCGGTTGGCGGCTTCGTCATCGGCGCCTACGCCGACCGGGCGGGCCGCAAGCCGGCGATGATGCTGACCGTCACCCTGATGGCGATCGGCATGCTGGTCATCGCGCTCACCCCGACCTACGCGTCGATAGGTGTCTGGGCCCCGATCGTGGTGCTGCTCGCCCGCCTCATCCAGGGGTTCGCGCTCGGCGGCGAGGTCGGTCCAGCCACATCGTTCCTGATCGAGGCCGCTCCGCCTGACCAGCGCGGCCTTTACGCGAGCTGGCAGCTCGCCAGCCAGGGGCTTTCGATCCTGATGGCCGGCGCGATCGGCCTCGGCCTCTCGCTCGTCCTCTCCAGCGAGGCGATGCACGCCTGGGGCTGGCGGATTCCCTTCGTCATCGGGATTCTGATCATTCCGGTCGCGCTCGTCATGCGGCTGAAAATGCCCGAGACGCTGGATTCAGAGGCGCCGACCATCCACCATAGCATAGGGTCGGTGCTCTCGAGCCTGCTCAAGGACCATCTGAGGCCCTTTGTGCTTGCCTTCCTCCTCATCAGCTCGGGGACGATTGCGACCTATGTCGGGAATTACACCACGACCTACGCTATCACCACGCTCGGACTGCCGACCAGCGTTTCGATCGCCGCGACGCTGGTGCTCGGACTTTGCATCTTCATCTTCAGCCTCGTCGGCGGCTGGCTCGCCGATCGCTTCGGCCGCAAGCCGCTCCTGATCTGGCCCAAGGTCGTTTTGATGCTTGGCGTTTATCCGGCCTATGAGCTGATCAACGCCTTCAAGGGCCCGGCGTCGCTGCTCAGCGTCACTGCGGCGGGAGCGGCGTTGGGCTCGCTGGGTTCGGTGGCGCTGGTGGTCATTCCTGAGATGCTCCCGGCATCCGTCCGCAGCGCAGGACTCGCGGTTTCCTATGCGCTCGGCGTCACCGTTTTCGGCGCGACGGCGCAGCCGATCGTGGCCTGGCTGATCCATGCGACGGGCAACCCGCTCTCCCCGGCCTGGTATCTCATTCTCGCCAATCTGGTCGGGATCGCCGCAATCCTCATGATGCCGGAGACAAAGGACGCTCCGCTGCAAAACTGAACGGAGAGAACGATGGCCCTGACCGAGCGCCTCAAGGACTACGAGCCCGAACTGATCGGGATCCGGCGCGACATCCACAAGCATCCCGAGGTCGGCTTCGAGGAGACGCGCACCGCGAAACTGGTCGCCGACCGCCTGCGGGAATGGGGAGTCGAAGTCACCGAAGGCATCGCCAAGACCGGGGTGGTGGGAACGCTGAGGGGTTCGAAACCCGGCCAGCGGTCGATCGGGCTGCGCGCCGACCTCGACGCGCTGCACATTCACGAGACGTCCGGCCGCGCTTATGGCTCAGAGGTTCCCGGCAAGATGCACGCCTGCGGCCATGACGGGCACACCACCATGCTGCTCGGCGCCGCCCGCTATCTGGCGGAGCATCGCGATTTCGGCGGGACCGTGCATTTCATCTTCCAGCCCGCCGAGGAGGGACTCGGCGGAGGGGCGGCCATGGTCGAGGAAGGGTTGTTCGATCGCTTCCCGGTCGAAGCGGTCTATGGAATGCACAACATCCCGGGCATCCCGGTCGGCAAATTCGCCATCCGGACTGGTCCGTTCCTGGCGGCCAGCGACACCTGGACGATCACCCTGCATGGCACCGGCGGCCACGGCGGCGCCGGCCCGCATCTGGCGACCGATCCCACCATGCCGCTCGGAATGCTGATCCTGGGCTTGCAGACGATCATCGGCCGGAATGTCCCGGCGACCGAGACCGCAGTGGTCAGCATCGGTCATATCTCGGCGGGCGACCATGGGTCGCCGAATGTCATTCCGTCGCGGATCGTGGTCCGCGGCACCGCGCGCTCCTACAAGCCCGCGATCCGCGATCTTCTTGAGAGGCGGCTTACCGACCTCGCCCAGACCTTCGCCGCGTCCTACGGCTGTACGGCGGAGGTGGACTACGACCGCCGCTACCCGCCGCTGGTCAACCACGCCGAACAGACGGCGGCGAGCGTCGCCGCCGCGAGCGCGCTGGTCGGGGCGGATCATGTCGACTCCAATGCGCCGATCGTCACCGGATCGGAGGACTTCGCCTTCATGCTGGAGGCTCGTCCAGGCGCCTTCATTATGATCGGCAACGGCGTCGGCGCGGACGGCGCTTTCCACAATGTCCATACGCCGGACTACGACTTCAACGACGAGATTTTGACCCTCGGCGCGGCCTATTGGGTCGGCCTCGTCCAGCAGGAGCTGGCCGATTCAAGAGCCTGAGCGAAGGCGGCGGCGCCAGGTCGGCCTGACCGTTCTCGTCAGACGCTGATTCCGCACCGCGGCCGCTTCAGCGTAGCGCCGCCCGGCGAACGCGATCGCGTTCACGCCGCCGCTCCTGGGCCGGCTGATAGGCGAGCGAGCCGTGGTAGGCGCAATAGGGACCGGAGGCCGCGGGCGAGCCACAATAGCGGAATTCGGCGGTGGCCGGGTCGCCGAGCGGCCAACGGCACATCGCTTCCTTCAATTCGACGATCGTCACCCTGAGCGACAACGGCACGACGACGCTCTCGAACGCCTCCGGCTCTGCGTCGGCCAGCGCGTCGGGCGCGATCGCGAGCGCGGTCGCGCCGCGGGTGATCCGAGGGGCGGAAGCCATCCGGGGCGCAGCGGCGCGATGGGCTGAAGGCTGCGCCGCGGGGCGGGGACGCGGACTTGCGCGGCCCGGGGATTTGGCGCGCCCCGCCAGGCCCAGCCGATGAACCTTTCCGATCACGGCGTTGCGGGTCAGGCCGTGGCCGAGCAGGGCCGCGATCTGGCTTGCGCTCTTGCCTTCCGTCCAATGCTGCTTGAGCTGCTCGACTCTCTCGTCCGTCCAAGACATCGTCGCCTCGTTCGTCCTCGGGCAAGACCCCGGTTCGGGTTGACAGAATCAACCGCCGTCGCCTGGCGAAAGCCCGTCAGGCGTAACGCGGACCAGCACTCGCTTTGAAACCGCCGCCACGACATCTCGTGGCCCCGAGACGTAAAACTACACTACTCGTTGAATCGTGCGCAAGAGTCCTGCAGGGCCATCCGGGGTGCTTTTCCCCAACTCTCGACAATGGATTCACAGCTTTGGCCCAGACCGATTCGCTTGCGCGAGTCGGATCAAGGCTTTAGCGGGCCACCGTGGGCTTAGGCGCGAGGAGGGTCTCCGCTTTCCGCGGCGATTGACCAATTCGCGAGGCTTCCGTTATAGTTCAGGCCCAATCGGCGGCCGCCCCAGCGGGGCGGCGTTTTTATTTTGCGGCGCGCGCCGGTCTCCCGAAGCCGGAATCTCGAGCCTGGACAAGGAGTTGGACAGGTGGACAGCACCCAGACGACATCCGCAATCGTCCCGACCTACGCTCGCGCGAATGTCGCTTTCGAGCGCGGCGAGGGTTGCTGGCTCGTGTCGACGGAAGGCGAGCGCTATCTCGATTTCGGCGCCGGCATCGCTGTCACCTCGGTCGGCCACGCCCATCCACACTTGGTCGAAGCCCTCACGAGGCAGGGCTCGAAGCTTTGGCACGTGTCGAACCTCTACCAGAATCCGGAGGGCGAGCGCTTTGCCCGCCGGCTTGTCGACGCGACCTTCGCCGACCTCGTCTTCTTCGCCAATTCAGGCGCCGAGGCCAACGAGGCGGCGGTGAAAATGGCGCGCCGGCGCCATTCGATCGACGGCCATCCCGAGCGGTACCGCACCCTCACCTTCGAAGGCGCGTTCCACGGCCGGACGCTCGCCATGATCGCCGCCGGGGGCCAGGCAAAGTATCTCGACGGCTTCGGTCCCAAGGTCGACGGGTTCGACCAGATTCCGCTCTCCGACCTCGCAGCCGTCGAGGCGGCGATCGGGCCGGGAACGGGCATGATCATGATCGAGCCGATCCAGGGCGAGGGCGGGGTCAGGTCGGTTCCCCCCGCTTTCCTGCGGGGCTTGCGCGACATCTGCGACCGGCATGGGCTTCTGCTGATCTTCGACGAAGTGCAGACCGGCGTCGGCCGGACCGGCCGGTTCTTCGCCTACGAGCATTGCGGCGTCCATCCCGATATCCTCACCTCCGCCAAGGGCATCGGCGGCGGCTTTCCGATGTCGGCGTGTCTGGCGACCGCGGACGCCGCCCGCGGCCTCACTACCGGCGTCCACGGCACGACTTTCGGCGGCAATCCGCTGGCGATGGCGGTCGGCAACGCGACTCTCGACGTCATCCTCGCGCCGGGCTTCCTCGAGCGGGTGGCGAGACTCGGTCTCGACATGCGCCAGCGGCTCGCCGAGCTCAAGGATCGCCACGGCGCCGTGATCGAGGAGGTTCGCGGCGAGGGACTGATGATCGGCCTCAAGCTGAAAGTGCCGCCCGCCGCGTTCACCGAAGCGGCAATGGAGCGGAAGCTGCTCGTCATTCCCGCCGGCGACAATGTGGTGCGCCTTGTGCCGCCGCTCGTCGTCACCGACGAGGAGCTGGCCGAAGGCGTGCGGCGGCTCGACGCTGCGTGTAGCGCGGCCGAAGAGCGCCTGGTCGTGGCGATGAACTGAACCGGAGCCCATGAACGCGCTCGTTCAAAACCGTCCGCGGCACTTCCTCGATCTGCTTGAGCTGTCGACCGGAGAGCTTCGCGGCATCCTCAATCGGGCGGCGACGATGAAGGCGGCGCGGCTCAGGGGGGCCGAGCCGGCCTTCCGCCCGCTCGCCGGCAAGACGCTGGCGATGATTTTCGACCGGCCGTCGACCCGGACTCGGGTCTCTTTCGACGTCGGGATGCGCGAACTCGGCGGCGAGTCGATCATGCTGACCGGCGCCGAGATGCAGCTCGGGCGCGGCGAGACCATCGCCGACACGGCCCGGGTTCTCTCGCGCTATGTCGACGCCATCGTCATTCGAATCCTGAGCCAGGACGACATGCGCGAAATGGCGGCGAACGCGACGATTCCGGTCATCAACGGCCTTACCAAGCAGTCGCACCCCTGCCAGGTGCTGGCCGACCTCATGACCTTCGAAGAGAAGCGCGGTCCGATCCGAGGCCGCAAGATCGCCTGGTCCGGCGACTACAACAACGTGCTCTCGTCCTGGATCGACGCCTCGGCGCGGTTCGGCTTTCGGCTCGAAATCGCCTGTCCGCCGGAGTTGCAGCCGAGCAGGCAACGGCTCGAAGCGGCGCGGAAGGCGGGAGCGAACATCGCGATCGGCGTCGATCCGATCGCTGCGGCGCGGGACGCTGCGGCGGTCATCTCCGATTGCTGGGTATCGATGGGCGATGAGGACGAGGGCCGGCGCCACAACCTGCTCGCGCCTTACCAGGTCAACAGCGCATTGATGAGCGAGGCGGCGACCGACGCGATCTTCATGCATTGCCTGCCCGCCCATCGCGGCGAGGAGGTTACTGACGAGGTGATTGACGGTCCGCAATCGGTCGTGTTCGACGAGGTCGAGAATCGCCTGCACGCGCAGAAGGGCGTGCTGGCCTGGTGTCTCGGAGTCGAGCCGTGACCGTGGCTCGAGCAACGGGACGCCCGCCTGTCGTCGCGGTCGCCAACCGCGTCGGCCGCGCTCACCGAGCGCGGCTACAGCCGCCCCGAGTCGAGCCGTGACGGTCCTCGAGCGCGCCGCTTCGGCCGAGGTCGTCGACGACATCGTGCTGCCGTTCGCCGTCGAATCCTTGAGCACGCGGGGCCGTCTGGTGCGGCTCGGCCCGGCGATCGACGAGCTCCTTAAGCGCCACGACTATCCCGAGTCCGTCGCGAAGCTGGCGGCTGAGGCGGTGACGCTCGCCGCCCTGCTCGGATCGACGCTCAAGATGAACGGCCGGTTCCAGCTGCAGACCCAGAGCGACGGCCCGGTCACCATGCTGCTGGTCGATTTCGACGCGCCGTCGCATTTGCGCGCGCTCGCGCGGTTCGACCGGACCCGGCTCGAGCGCGCGTCGAGAGCCGGCGACGACCTTCTCGGCCACGGCCATATGGCCTTCACCATCGATCCGGGCGGCGAGATGACCCGCTACCAGGGCGTGATCGCCCTCGAGGGTCAGGGATTGGAGGCCGCCGCGCATCACTACTTCGAGCGCTCGGAGCAGATCCCGACCCTGGTCAAGCTTGCGGTCGGCGAAATTGTGACCGCCGGCGGCGGCGAATGGCGCGCCGGCGGCCTCGTCGCCCAATACTTGCCGCAAGCCGGCGACCGGCGGCTCAAAGCCGACTTCCATCCCGGCGACGCGCCCGAGGGCGTCGAGCCGCACCGCATCGACGAGGACGACGCGTGGACCGAGGCCAAGGCGCGGGCGGCGACGACCGAAGCGCACGAACTGATCGACCCGACGCTGTCGGGCGAGCGGCTGCTCTTTCGCCTGTTCAACGAGCGCGGCGTGCGCGTCTACCAGCCGACGCCGCTCGCCGCCGTGTGCCGCTGCTCGGCGGAGGGGGTCGACGCGATGCTGCGCAGCTTCCCGGCGCACGAGGTCAGGGAGATGGTGGGCGATGACGGGATGATCGGCGTCACCTGCGAGTTCTGCTCGACCAAGCGGATATTCAATCCGGCCGATTACGGCGCCTAGGCCCTGAGCGCGTCGATGGACGACATCGCGTTTGCGGCCAGGCTCGCCGAATCCGCGGCCGCAATCGAGCGCGAGCTCGACATCCTGCTGGAGGCCAAGCCGAAGCCCGGCGAGCCGGGGCGACCCGAGCGCCTCATCGAAGCGATGCGCTATGCGACGCTCGGCGGGGGAAAACGGCTCAGGCCCTTCCTTACGATCGAGACGGCGCGGGCGCTCGGGCGGGAGGACGGGGGTCCGCGCCGCGCCGGCGCGGCGATCGAATGCGTTCACGCCTATTCGCTGATCCACGACGATCTGCCGGCGATGGACGACGACGACCTGAGGCGCGGCCGTCCGACGACCCATCGCGCCTTCGGTGAAGCGACGGCGATTCTCGCCGGCGACGCGCTTCAGGCGCTCGCGTTCGAGATCCTGGCTGATCCGGCGACCGACCGAAACGCTGAAGTGCGGGCCGCTCTTTGCGCCGGCCTTGCGCGCGCAATCGGTCTCGCCGGCATGGTTGGCGGACAGATGCTCGACATTGACGCCGAGCAGTCGACGGCGCCGCTGTCGGTCGAGGAGATCAGGCGCCTGCAGGCGATGAAGACCGGCGCGCTGCTCAAGTTCAGCGTCGAATCAGGCTCGCGGCTCGCCGGCGCGGGCGCGAAGGCGAGCAAGGCGCTCTCGGCCTATGGCCGGGCGATCGGCGCGGCGTTTCAGATCGCCGACGACATTCTCGACGTGGAGAGCGACGCAACGACGCTTGGCAAGCGCGCGGGCAAGGACGCCGGGCAGAACAAGGCGACCCTGGTCGGCGCGCTTGGGCTTGAAGGAGCGCGCCGCGAGCTTGCCCGCCTCGTCGACGAGGCGACCGCGGCCGTCGCCGCGGCCGGCCTCGGCGCGGCGGGCGACGTTTTGCGCGCAACCGCGCGCTTCGTCGCGACGCGGAGGAAGTGAGCGCGGCCCGGCTGGCGACGCGGTCGCTGACCGCGTCTCCGCCATTCTGTCAAAACCCATTCGCGCGCTTGCGCCGCTGACCGCCTTGGTGGATCGCTGCTGTCCGAGAACGGCGCGGGCGGGCGACCGCAATCCGCAAACTGCACTCATAGCCCGACAGCGTGGTGAACGGGTCAAGTCACCCCGTTGCTCGCGGCGGACGAATAGGCGCTATCGGACCCAAAGCCGACCTCGGCTGAATGGCGCGCGGGGAGTAGCGCCGCCTTCGAAACCACCTAGCCAGCGAGTATGCTAAGAGGGCCGGACACGAGGGCGAGGGTCCGGATCGAGCGGAAGCTGGCGGCGATCGTGGCCGCGGACGCCGCGGGCTATTCGCGGCTGATGGCCGCCGACGAGGAAGGCACGCTCGCTCGGCTCAAAGGCCATCGCAAGGCGCTGATCGACCCCAAGATCGCCGAGCACGGCGGTCGCATCATCAAGACCACCGGGGATGGCATGCTGGTCGAGTTCGCCTCGGTCGTGGATGCAGTGCGCTGCGTAGTCGAAATCCAGCGCGGCATGCTGGAGCGCAACGCCGACATTCCCGCGGACAAGCGGATCGATTTCCGGGTCGGAGTCAATGTTGGCGACGTGATCGTAGACGGCGACGACATCTATGGCGACGGGGTCAATGTCGCCGCGCGGCTGGAGGGTTTGGCGGAGCCCGGCGGCATCCTGGTGGCGGCCGTGGTCCGCGACCAGGTGCGCGACAAGCTGAGCTTCAGCTTCGACGATCTCGGCGACCGCGACGTCAAGAATATTCCGAGACCTGTCCGCGCCTATCGAGTGAAGTTGAACGACGACGGGCCTCCGCCTGTGGCGAAACCGGCGGCCAGGTTCGGCTTGGACGGTCCACGCGTGGCCGGGATCGTGGCGACGGCGCTGCTGCTGATTGTCGTCGCCGCCGGCGCGGCTTGGCATTTTGCGGGCGGGTCGAAATCGGCTGCGACGGTCTCGCAACAGAGCGCCGCCTTACCGCCTCTTACCGAACCCGCCAAGCCGCTCCCCCATCTCTCGATCGTCGTGCTGCCGTTCGCCAACCTCTCCGGCGATGCGACCCAGGATTATTTCGCCGACGGCGTCACCGAGAACCTCACCACCGACCTCTCGCGTATCAGCGGCTCGTTCGTGATCGCGCGCAACACGGCCTTCACCTTCAAGGGCAAGAACGTCGACGCCAAAGACATCGGCAAGGAACTCGGCGTCCGCTACGTTCTGGAAGGCTCAGTGCAACGCGATCCGAGCCGCGTGCGGGTCAATGCGCAGTTGATCGACGCCGAAACCGGCGGCGATCTTTGGGCCGATCGCTTCGACAAGCCGCTCGGCGATCTCTTCGCCTTGCAAGACGAAATCGTCGCGGCTCTCGCAAGTCAACTGAACGCGGAATTGATCTCCAACGAGGCCCGGCGCGCGCAGCACGAGCCCAATCCCAATTCGATGGACCTCTATTTTCAGGGTCTCGCATCGCTCAATAAAGGGACGAATCCCGAGAATAACGCGCAAGCCCGCAGCTTCTTTAAACAGGCGCTGGCGCTCGATCCCAACAATCTCGACGCTGTGCTGGCCGAGGCGAATGTCGACATGAACCTCGCCTATTATCAGTCCGACAACGAAAGGGCGGCGCTCCTGGCAACCGCCGACTCGGCAGTGACCCAAGTACTGTCGCGAGCGCCGAACAATGCCTCAGCACATTACCTGAAGGGCCGGTTGCTGCTCCAAACCAACCGCGAGGCCGAAGGTATCGCCGAGTTGGAGCGGACGTTGGCGCTCGATCCGAATTTCGCATGGGCTCGCGCACGAATTGGCAACGCAATGTATCTGAACGGTCGGCCCGAGGAAACAGGCGCGCATGTGAAGGAGGCGGTCCGCCTGTCTCCTCGCGATCCCAATAAGTATTGGTGGCTGTGGTATATGGGCGTCGCCAAGGCGTTGCTCGGCGCTGACGAGGAAGCTGTCACTTGGTACCAACGTGCCATCGAAATCAATCCGAATGTCCCGTTCATGCACGACATGCTAGCCGCCTCGTTGGAGGGGCTGGGGCGGCACGACGAAGCGCGGGCCGAAGCTCGGGTCGGGGTTGAGCTCGGCCCCAAATTGACCGTCCGCCAATACCGCGTCACTGCGCAAAGCGACAATCCGGTTTACCTGAAGCAATATGAGCGGCTACTGCAAGCCATGCAGAGGGCCGGGGTTCCCGAGGAATGAGCGAGAGCCGGCGAGGGCGTCCGTCGCTGTGCAATGAGGTGATCGAGCAGAAGGCTCTACCGCCCCGCCGCCGCCTCCTCATCGACCGCGACCGTGTAGCCAAGGCCGCGCGCGGTCTTGATGATGTCGACGCCGAGTTTCTTGCGCAATCGCCCGATGAACACCTCGACCGTGTTCGAGTCGCGGTCGAAATCCTGCTCGTAAAGATGTTCGACGATCTCGCTGCGCGAGATGATGCGTCCGGCATGGTGCATGAGATAGGAGAGCAGGCGATATTCGTGGCTGGTGAGCTTGATCGCCTGGCCGTTGACCGTGACTCGCCCGGCGCGCGCATCGAGCCTGACCGGGCCGGCCGAAAGATCGCTCGACGCATGGCCGGCGGCGCGGCGCATCAGCGCTCTCAGGCGCGCCAGCACTTCCTCCATGTGAAAGGGTTTGGCGACATAATCGTCGGCGCCGGCGTCGATGCCCTGGACCTTATCGCTCCACCGGTCGCGGGCGGTCAGGATCAGGACCGGCATGGTGCGTCCGGCC
>Ga0335073_10006654_pt1 | contig 16240 bp, 14 predicted proteins | sample Lox_Sample_22_FD_207093 | JGI IMG/M metagenome (GOLD analysis project Ga0335073, IMG submission 207093) | Soil microbial communities from Loxahatchee National Wildlife Refuge, Florida, United States - Lox_Sample_2.2 | ecosystem: Environmental > Terrestrial > Soil > Wetlands | place: USA... | reverse complement strand
ACGCACGTGCCCCAACCTGAATAGCTACCTTTACGGTGCGCGTTCCTGCAAGCTCTCCTGCGTTAACCCGTCTTGGTGGCAGTGCGGCGATTGGGGCCGGAGCTTATTCCAAACAGAGATCGGCGGTGTTTCCGCGGAGACGCCGCGTGGTGGGGCGCGACCAGAGGAATCCGATCGGGAGATCCTTCGTGCTTTTGCCATCGCATGGGGCAGTGCGGGAAGATTGTCCGGCGCGGTAGGGGTGATGGGATGAGCGGGGAAGCTTGCCTCGATCTTGATGTGCTGTTCAGCCAGGCCGGGGCGGATTATCAGGCGATGATCACTCGATCGCCGACCGGCGATGGTCAGTCGGTGACGTTTAGCAGGCTGCTTTCGGACTTGGAGCTCGAGAACTTTGTCCTCAAGGTGGGCAGGTTCCGATCGCGGACGCGCCGAATCGAGGCCGCACCGGTCGCGGCGGCCAAGGAGGTCGGCGGCAGGCTCTTCGACGCGGTCTTTGCCGGGGCGACGGCAGAGTGCTTGCGTCGCTGTTTGGACCGTGCCAGGGAACAGCAGGCCGTCCTGCGGATACGGCTTCGGCTGTCAGGCTGCCCAGAGTTGGCTGACCTCCCGTGGGAGCTGCTGTATGACCGCCATGACGACTGGTTCCTTGCGCTGTCTGGCCGCACCCCGATAGTCCGCTACGTACAACTGCCCGATCCGCCGCGCGCGATACCGGTGACGCTGCCGCTGCGGGTTCTGGTCATCAGGTCTGAGCCTGCCGACTACCCGGCGCTCGATCTGGCGGCCGAATGGGAGCAGGTCGGCGACTCGCTCAGCGAGCTTGTCGACGCTGGCGAGCTGACGTTCACCGAACTGGCCGCGCCCACGCTCAGCGAACTGCGCCGGGCGCTCTTGCGAGACACCTTCCACGTGCTGCACTACATGGGCCACGGCGGATTCGACTCCCAGCGCGGCGGCGTCTTGCTGTTCACGGACCGCGCGGGGCGCGGCGTCCCCGTCACGGGCGCGGACCTCGGCGTGATGCTGCACGATCACACCAGCTTGCGGCTGGCCGTCCTCAACGCGTGTGAGGCGGGGCGCACGGACCCGGCCGATCCCTTCGCCGGAGTGGCTGACACGCTGGTCCGCCGGGGTATCCCCGCTGTTGTCGCGATGCAGTTCGAAGTGAGCGACGACGCGGCCGTCGAATTCGCCCCGGCGCTCTACGGCGCGCTGGCCGCGGGCCGGTCCATCGACGCGGCGGTCGCCGAAGCGCGCAAGGCGATGTACACGGTCAGTCCGCTCGAATGGGCGACTCCCGTGTTGTACCTGCGCGCCGAGGACGCCCACCTGTTCGACATCACCCAGCGCGCACCACAGCCCCTCGACAAGGCCGCGGCTCGCGAGGACGCGGCCCACGTTGCCGCGGCCCACGCCGACAAAGGGGACAGCCTGCTCAGGCAGCACCGCGACGCGGACGCCGCTGCTGTCTACCAGATGGCCATCGGGGTTGACCCTCGCCTGCCTCGGGCTCATTCCGGTCTCGGCCAGGCCTTGTACAACCTTAGGCAGTTCCCGCAGGCCGAGGCCGCCTGCCGTGAAGCGATCCGCCTCGACCCCACTCTCGCCATCGCGCACAGCACCCTCGGAAATGCCCTGCGCCGAACGGCGAGATATCAGGAGGCCGAGGCGGCATGTCGGGAAGCGATCCGCCTCGACCCTACCCTCGCCATCGCGCACAACGCCCTCGGCGTAGTCCTGCGCGATACGAAGCGACACAAGGAGGCCGAAGCCGCCTGCCGGGAAGCGATCCGCCTCGACCCCACCCTCGCCATCGCGCACAACGCCCTCGGCGTAGTCCTGCTCGATACGAAGCGACACAAGGAGGCCGAAGCCGCCTGCCGGGAAGCGATCCGCCTCGACCCCGCCCTCGCCGTCGCGCACAACACCTACGGCGTCGTCGTGCATGGTACGAAGCGGTACCAGGAGGCCGAGGCCGCCTACCGGGAAGCAATCCGCCTCGACCCCACGTTCGCCGTCGCGCACAACAATCTCGGCATAGTCCTGCGCGATACGAAGCGATACAAGGAGGCCGAGGCCGCATACCGGGAAGCGATGCGCCTCGACCCTGATTACACGCTGGCCCAGAACAACCTCACAAACCTCTTGAATTCGCGGAAGTCTTAACTGGGCCGGGTTTCCGCGGAGACGTGGGTGTCGCGCGCGGTGGTCATCGTGGACCTTAGGGCGGTCCAGATTTTCTCTGGGGTTAGGGGCATGTCTACGTGGCGGATGCCGTAGGGGCGCAGGGCGTCCATCACCGCGTTGACCAGGGCGGGCATGACGCCGATCGTGCCGCTCTCGCCCATGCCCTTGACGCCTAGCGGGTTGACCGGAGACGGCGTGCACACCAGGGAGGACTCGATCTGCGGGAGGGACGCCGCGAACGGGACCGCGTAGTCCATCAGGGACGCGGACATCGGCTGGCCCGCCTCGTCGTACTGGACGTGCTCGTACAGGACCTGGCCGACGCCCTGGGCGACCGCGCCGTGCACCTGGCCCTCGACGAGCAGCGGGTTGATGACCACGCCGCAGTCGTCGACCGCCACCACGCGCAGCAGGCCGACCTGGCCGGTGTCCGGGTCGACCGACACCACGCACGCGTAGGAGCCTGACGCGTAGGTCTCGGGCGGGGCCCCGGAAGAGGCGGTCGCGGTGATGCCGCCGAGCCGGGCGGCCGCGTCGGCCAGCGACATCGGCGCGTCGACACGGCGGGCGGCTTCCAGGGCGGCCTGGCACGCGTTGTACACCGCGGTCCCGCCCGCTACCGCGCTGCGGGACCCGAACGTCCCGTACCCGAACGGCGTGGTGTCGGTGTCGCCGAACACGACCGTCACGTCGTCGTAGCCGACGCCGAGCAGGTCCGCGGCCAGTTGCGCGAACGCGGTCTCGTGGCCCTGCCCGTGGCTGCTCGTGCCGACCGCGACCGTCACCTCGCCCGACGGGGACACCGTGACGGTCGCCTTGTCGCCGACCGTGCCGTCGGGGCCGGGAATCCGCGGCGTCACCCCGCCGGGCTCGACGAACGACGCGATCCCGATGCCGAGCAGCCGGCCCGCCCGCGCGGCCCGCGCGCGCTGCGCGGGAAAGCCGGCGTAGCCGATCTTCGCCAGCGCCAGGTCCAGGCCGGCGGCGTAGTCGCCGCTGTCGTAGGTCAGGCCGGTGCAGGTCGTGTACGGGAAAGCGGCGGGCGGGATGAAGTTGCGGCGCCGGAGTTCGGCCGGGTCGATGCCGGTGTCGCGGGCCGCCAGGTCCACCAGGCGCTCGCAGAAGTAGGCGGCCTCCGGGCGGCCGGCCCCCCGGTAGGGGCCGATCGGCGTCGTGTTCGCGAACACGCCGATCAGCTCGACGTCGAAGTTCTCGATCCGGTAGCCCTGCGGGAGCATCGGGCCAAGACGGCCGAGCAGGGAGCCGGGGGCGTTCGGCGTGAAGTAGGCGCCGAAGCCCGCGTGCACGCGGCCGCGCAGCGCCGTGATCCGGCCGTCGGCGTCCAGCGCCATCTCCAGGTCGGCGACCTGGTCCCGGCCGTGGGTTGTCGCCAGGAACGACTCGGCGCGCTCCTCGATCCACTTGACCGGCCGGCGCAGGTGCCGCGCGGCGGCGACCACCGCCACCTGGTCGGGGTAGACAGGGCCCTTCGCGCCGAAACCGCCGCCCATGTCGCCCGCGGCGACGTGGATCCGCTCGGCGGGCACGCCCAGCAGCCGGGCGAGCCAGTTGCGGATCCCGTGCGGCCGCTGGGTGGAGATCCGGACCTCGAGGCGGCCGTCCGCGCCGGTGTAGGCGAGCACGCCGCGCGGTTCGAGCGCCACGGGGGCGATCCGCTGGCTGACCATGCGCTGGGCGACTGTGTGCGCGGCCGCGGCGAACGCCGCGGCCGCGTCGCCGGTTGCCAGGCGCTTGGTGAACGCGACGTTGCCCGTCATGCCCGCGTGCAGCACGGGCGCGCCAGGCGCCGCCGCCTCGAGCGGGCCGGTCACCGCGGGCAGTTCGTCGTAGTCGACGCCGACGAGCTCGGCCGCGTCGGCGGCCAGTTCCGGGGTGTCCGCGACGACGAGCGCCACCGGCTGCCCGGCCCACAGCACCTTCTCGGCGGCGAGCACCGGGTAGGGCGGGCTGGTCGCGCCGGGCGGCAGGCCGTCCGCGCCGGGCAGCGGCCCCACGCCTGGCAGATCGGCGGCGGTGAACACCGCCGCCACGCCGGGGGCCGCCGCCGCCTCGGCCACGTCGATCGCCGTGATCCGCGCGTGCGCGACCGGGCTGCGCACCACGAACGCGTGCAGCGTGCCCGGCGGCGCGGCGTCGTCCACATAACGGCCGCGGCCGGTGAGCAGCGCCGGGTCTTCCCGGCGCACGATCGGCTGCCCGATCAACGTCATGCCGCCGCCCTGTCCACCGCGCGGGTCAGCGCCCGGCGGGTGAGCACCTGCGCCAGGTGCAGCCGGAACGGGCCGCTCGCGTGCTGGTCAGCCAGCGGGCGGACGCCAGTCGCTACCTGGGCGGCCGCCGACTCGATGACAGCAGGGAGGGGCGGGGCAGACGCGAGGGATCGTTCGGTATCGAAAGCGCGAAATGCGCGGGCGGCGACACCCGTGACCGCGACCGCGGCCGAAGTGACGACCCCTTCCGTCAGCGTGACGGCAGCGCAGACGCCGGCGAGCGGCAAGTGGCTGGCGGGCTGGGCGAACTTCTCGTAGGCCGAGCCGCTGCCGCTGCCGGCGCCTGCGGGCGGGGCTGGCGGCAGGGTGATCGCGGTGAGGATCTCGCCGGCGGCCAGGTCGGTCGTGAACACGTCCCGCAGGAAGTCATCGAGCGGCACGGTGCGCGTGCCGTGCCGCGAGGCCAGCGTGACCTGGGCGTCAAGCGCGAGCAGCACGGCGGGCAGGTCCGCGGCCGGATCGCCGTGCGCGACGCAGCCGCCGATCGTGCCCCTCGCGCGGACCTGCTGGTCGGCGAGCACGGCCAGCGCGTCGGCCAGCGCCGGGAAAGCGGTGACCCGCGCGTCGCGCTCAAGCGCGCGGTACGTGGTGACCGCCCCGACCGTGGTGCCCGTGGCGCCGCTGGTGACGCCGGCCAGTTCGGCGATGCCGCCGATGTCGATGAGCGCCTGCGGCGTGGCCAGCCGCAGCTTCATCAGCGGGAGCAGGGACTGGCCGCCGGCGAGGAGCTTGGCGTCCTCGTCCGCGGCGGCCGCCGCGTCAAGGAGGGACAGCGCCTCCGCGAGCGAGCCGGCGCGGGCGTAGGCGAAGTCAGCGGGAAACATCGGCGGCCTCGCGCAGGTGCCGTGCCGCGGCCAGGGCGGCGGCGACGATGTTCTGGTAGCCGGTGCAGCGGCAGATGTTGCCGGACAGGCCCGCGCGGACGTCGGCCTCGGTGGGGTCCGGGTTGTCGTCGAGGAGCTGCTTGACGGCCATGACCATGCCCGGGGTGCAGTAGCCGCACTGCAGGCCGTGCTCGTCCCAGAAGGCCTGCTGGACGGGATGCAGGCCCGGCGCGGGAGTGCCGGGAGCCGGGGCGGCGGCCAGGCCCTCGATCGTCGTGATCTCGTGGCCGCTCGCCTGGGCCGCCAGGACCGTGCAGGACTTGACCGCCACGCCGTCGAGGGCGACCGTGCACGCGCCGCACTGCGTGGTGTCGCAGCCCACGTGGGTGCCTGTGAGCCCGAGCGTGTCCCGCAGGAAGTGCACGAGCAGCGTCCTGGCCGGTACGTGAGCGGTGCGCGGCGCGCCGTTGACGGTGACTTCGACGAGGACGTCCCGCGAACCTGGCATCCGGTTCCCTTCCGCCGCATGTCGCCTCTTGCACCTGTGTGCGAACGTTTGCAGCATAGTCCTGAGCGGGTCGATGTGAGTAAACCGATCAGGAAGCTGCATAATGTCGAACATGCGACTGTCCGCACGCGCCGACTATGCTCTGCGCGCCGCCATCGAGCTCGCCGCGGCGCCAGAAGGCCATGTCACCGCTGAGCAGCTCGCGCAGGCGCAGCGCATCCCTGGCAAGTTCCTCGAGACCATTCTGACGCACCTGCGCAGGAGCGGCCTCGTGCGCAGCCAGCGCGGACCTGACGGCGGGTTCTGGCTGGCCAGGCCGGCGTCGGAGATCTCGCTCGCCGACATCATCCGGGCGATCGACGGGCAGCTGCTCGGCGTGCGCGGCGAGCGGCCTGAGAACGTCAGCTACCCCGGCGCGGCCGAGCCGCTGCAGCGGGTGTGGATCGCGCTGCGCGCGAACGAGCGGGCGGTCCTTGAGACCGTCACGCTGGCCGACATCGTCTCAGGCAAGCTGCCCGAGGCGATCCAGCTCCTCACCGACAGCCCGCAGGCCTGGATCTAGCCGCCGCGCGGCTCGCCTTGGCCGACAGCCAAGGATTGGCGGTGAGCCACTCTGCGGCGAACCTATCGGCGGTGAGCCACTCTGCGCCAATGTGCGGCGCTACGCAGGGGCCTACCGGTCAGACAGGAACCATGTCCGGGACGTCGCCTACCGAGCCCATGCCGTCCAGGCCGTCGTCCACTGGCCCTGCCGCGCCCGGCACCTCGAGGGCGACACGCAGGCCGGGCTCGCGCGGCGCGCCGAGCACCGGCTCGGTCTGCAGCTCGGCGAGGGCGAAGTTGTCCGAGACCTCGCGGAACACCTGGGACAGCGGAGTGTCCAGGGCGGCGCAGATCGCCGCGAGAAGTTCCGAGGACGCTTCCTTGCGGCCGCGCTCCACTTCGGAAAGGTAACCGAGCGAGACCCGCGCCGACGCGGATACCTCGCGCAGCGTGCGACCCTGCCTGATGCGAAGTCGACGCAGCACGTCGCCGAGCAGTTGACGAAGCAGTACCATCGTCGCACTCCCTTCCTGAGGCAGAACCGCCCCCCGAGCCCTTGTGCAGAGTCCCTGGGCACGACCACCGATATGTCCACCGTACCTTTCCGTACGGTTAGCCCGCGAGACCACAACCCCTTGTGTTCGCTCCTGACGTAACGCTGTAATCACGGACACTCTTCCCTAAGCCTCTCTGAGCCTGCCAAGCAGCAGGCCAAGCGCGCGCTCTACCGCCAGTCTACGTACCTCGTCCCGGTTTCCGGCCAGCGCCATCGTCCGGACCACCGTGTCGTCGGCGAGGCTGACGGCGATGTGCACCGTGCCCTGCGGCCAGCCGTCCGCGGGTCCCGGGCCCGCGACGCCCGTGGTGGCCACCCCGATCGTCGCGCCGAGCAGCGTGCGCACCCCGTCGGCCATGGCGGCCGCCACCGGGGCGTAGACGGGGCCGTGCTCGGCGAGCACCGTCGCGTCGACGCCGAGGATAGCCGCCTTGAGCTCGGTCGCGTAGGCGACCACGCCGCCGCGGAACGCGGCGGACGAGCCTGGCACGTCGGTCAGCGCGGCCGCGACCAGCCCGCCGGTCAGGGACTCGGCGGCGGCCAGCGTCTGGCCGCTCGCGGTCAGCAGGCGGAGGATCTCGGCGGCCAGCTCGCGCGCGCCAGGCCCGGCGACTCCCTCTGACATGCGTCCTCCGAGTTCCGCGTGCCACCGTCAGGTTGTCAGGCTGTCAGGCTGGGCTGCGGCGCAGGCGCACCGCACGTACCACATAGTCAGCACCCGTCACCAGCGTTACCACGACGGCCGCCGCCATGACAACCTCCTTGACGACCGCGGGCGGGCTGAGCGACGCGGGCAGGATGTACAGGCAGATCGCGGCCATCTGCAGCAGCGTCTTCAGCTTGCCGCCCGGGCTGGCGGCGATGACCCCGCGCCTGATGACGGCGAAGCGCAGCAGCGTCACGCCGACCTCGCGCACCAGGATCAGTGCCGTCACCCAGCCGGGCAGCTCGCCGAGCACGGTCAGGCTGATCAGCGCGGCACCGGTCAGCGCCTTGTCCGCGATCGGGTCGGCGATCTTGCCGAAGTCGGTCACCAGGCCGCGGCTGCGCGCCAGGTGGCCGTCGATGAAGTCAGTCGCCGACGCGACGACGAACACCGCGAGGGCGGCGAGCCGCCAGGCGGTGCCGCCGGCGAACAGGCACGCGACGAAGACGGGGACCAGCAGGATGCGCACCACGGTCAGCACGTTGGCCACGTTGAGCAGCCCAGGGGCTCTGTCGCCGGCCATGCTCACCGGAACGTCATCCACGTGCCTGGCCCGGGCGGAGTCATCTACGAGTCATCTACGCGCGGGCAACGAGATCGGCTCCCGCCGACTCGACCACGGTGGCCGTTACCAGGTCGCCCGGTGCCAGCTCGCGGTCCGCGAGCAGTGTCGTGGATCCGTCCACGTCGGGGGCCTGGTGCGCGGCGCGGCCCTCGAAGCGCCCGCCCCCGAGCACTTCCTCGACGAGCACCTCGACCGCCTCGCCGATCCGGTCGGCGGCGCGCTGCGCCATGACCTCCTCGGCGATGTCGGCGAACTCGCCGACCCGGCGGGCGATCTCGTCCTCGTCGACCTTGCCAGGCAGGCCGGCCGCCTCGGTGCCGTCCTCGTCGGAGTACCCGAAGATCCCGATCGCGTCGAGCCGCGCGCTGCTCAGGAAGAGCTCGAGCTCGCGCAGGTCGGCCGCGGTCTCGCCGGGGAAGCCGACGATGAAGTTGGACCTGATCCCCGCGTCCGGGCAGGCCTGCCTGACCCGCTCGACCAGGTCGGTGAACCGCGCGCGGTCGCCGAACCGGCGCATCGCGCGCAGCACCGGGCCGCTGGCGTGCTGGAACGACAGGTCGAAGTACGGCACCACGCCCGGAGTCGAGGTCAGCACGTCGATGAGGCCGGGCCGGACTTCGGCGGGCTGCAGGTAGCTGACCCGGACCCACGCGATGCCGTCGAGTTTGGCGAGCTCCGGCAGGACGGTCTCAAGGAGCCGCAGGTCCCCCAGGTCCTTGCCGTAGGACGTCGAGTTCTCGCTCACGAGCAGCAGTTCGCGCACGCCGCGCGCGGCCAGCCACCCGGCTTCGGCGAGCAGCTCCGGCGGCCGGCGGGAGACGAACGCGCCGCGGAACGACGGGATCGCGCAGAACGAGCACCTGCGGTCGCAGCCCGACGCGATCTTCAGCGGCGCGACCACGCCGCCGGACAGCCGGCGCCGGACCACGCGCGGTCCCCAGGGGGGTGAAAGGGGGGACGGGGAGTCCCCGCTTTGCGGGGGGGTCCCCGGGGGGACCGTCCCCCCGGGGGAAGGCAGGGCGTCGCGGGCCGCTTGGCGCCCCGCCGGGCTTATCGGCAGCAGCGAGCGCCTGTCCCTGGCGACGTGCGCGGGCCGCCGCTTGCCGGCCAGCACATCGTCGAGCCTGGCGGCGATGTCCGCGTAGTCGTCGAAGCCGAGCACCTGGGCTTCGGGGAGCTCGCCCGCGAGCTCGGCCCCGTACCGCTCGGCGAGGCAGCCGACGGCGGCCACCTTGGCGCCGGAGTCGGCGGCGGCGAGCAGCTCGTCGATCGACTCCTGCTTGGCGGCCTGGATGAAGCCGCACGTGTTCACGAGGACGACGTCCGCGTCTTCCCCTTCGCCCCGCAGCGTCCAGCCGCCAGCCGCCAGCCGGGCGGCAAGCTCTTCGGAGTCCACCTCGTTGCGTGCGCAGCCGAGAGTGACCAGGCTGACGGTGCGGGAACTAGACACACCGAGAGGGTACGTGATCGCCCGGTGCCCTTCGGTCACCGCCGTGGCGCTATGTGCCGGGCGACGGCGCTCCGACGGCGGAGACCGGACCCGATGGCGCTGTCATCGACACCTCGGTGTTGACCGCAGGAACGATGCGGACCGTCACGACCTGCACGCTGTTGGGGGTTTCGTTCTTGCCGTTGACGGTGAGCGAGATGGCGGGCGTGTTGCCGATCACCATGCTGACAGGGTGCTTCTCCCGCCACGTCATCGTGTTGCCGGCCGGGACGATGCCCTGGAAGAGCTGCTTCCCGCTGGCGCTTGTTATCCCTACCCAGCAGTCCTCGCGCGCGGTCAGCCTGATGACTGCCTCGGGGGCCCCGGACGCATGGGTCGGGGTCGGCGTCACCGTGGGATGGACCGTGTGCGAAGGCGCTGTCGTCGGATGCAGTGTCGAGGTTGAGCTCGAGGTCGAGGCCGCCGTGTCGTGCGTGTCGTGCCTCGACACGAACCAGTAGGCCCCGTAGCCGATCACGGCGAGCAGCAGGACGGCGAGCACCCGCCCCAGAGGGAAACGGCTGGGCTCGCGGATGCGGATCGGCGTGACCGGCTCGAACACCCGGGACGCCCGCATCGCGGTCGGCGGGCCGTGCTCCTGGTCGTACTCCCTGATCAGCGGCGCCGGGTCGGTGCCGACCACGCTCGCGATCGAGCGGATGTGCCCGCGCGCGTAGAAGTCGCCTCCGCATGCCGAGAAGTCGTCCTGCTCGATCGCCGCGATGATCGATTCCCTGATCCGGGTCCGCTGGCTTACCTGCGTAATAGTGAGACCGGCCTGACGTCGAGCGTCCGCCAGGGTGTCACCGATGCTCACACCGCGCCTCCAGGAAATTTGGCCCGGGGATACTTCTACCCCGTGCACATCATTAATCACCTAGTGTCACGCCGCTAAGGCCCGGACAGCACAGCCCTGCTCGGATGGACACTCGATGACATCCTGGCACTGCCGAAGTTACACGCGGGTTATGACCGCGCTACCCACCCCGCAACGACGTGAGAACTTTATCGAGATCGTCCGGCCTGATCAGTACGTCTCGCGCTTTGGAACCTTCGCTTGGCCCGACAATACCCCGGCTTTCCAGGAGGTCCATCAGCCGGCCGGCCTTCGCGAAACCGACGCGGAGCTTGCGCTGCAGCATCGAGGTGGAGCCGAACTGCGTGGTCACGATGAGCTCCGCCGCCTGCAGCAGCAACTCCAGGTCATCGCCGATGTCGGAGTCGATCTCGCGGGTCTTGTCCGGCGCGGCCGCCACGTCCTGCCGGTACGTCGGCTCGGCCTGCTTCTTGCAGTGCGCGACGATGTCCCTGATCTCCCGCTCGGACACGAACGCGTTCTGCAGCCGGATCGGCTTGGACGCGCCCATCGGCAGGAACAGCGCGTCGCCCTGCCCGACCAGCTTCTCCGCGCCCGGCTGGTCGAGGATGACCCGGGAGTCGGTGAGCGAGGACGTGGAGAACGCGAGCCGCGACGGCACGTTGGCCTTGATCAGGCCCGTCACCACGTCCACCGACGGCCGCTGCGTGGCCAGCACCAGGTGGATGCCGGCCGCCCGCGCGAGCTGGGTGATCCGCACGACGCTGTCTTCGACGTCCCGCGGCGCCACCATCATCAGGTCGGCCAGCTCGTCGACGATCGTCACCAGGTACGGGTAGGGCTCATAGACGCGCTCGGACCCCGGCGGCGGGGTCAGCTTGCCGGCGCGCACCGCCTTGTTGAAGTCGTCGATGTGCCGGAAGCCGGAGGCGGCCAGGTCGTCGTAGCGCCGCTCCATCTCGCCGACCACCCACTCCAGGGCCTCGGCGGCCTTCTTCGGGCTCGTGATGATCGGCGTGATCAGGTGCGGGATGCCCTCGTAGATCGACAGCTCCACGCGCTTGGGGTCGATGAGGATCATCCGGACCTCGTCCGGCGTGGCCCGGGTCAGGAGCGAGGTGATCAGCCCGTTCAGGCATACCGACTTGCCGGACCCGGTCGCGCCCGCGACCAGCACGTGCGGCATCTTGGCCAGGTTCGCCAGGACGGTGTTCCCCTCCACGTCCTTGCCGAGGCCGACGACCATCGGGTGATGCTCGGCAAGCGCAGGCGCGGACCGCAGGATGTCGCCGAGGCTGACGATCTCCTTGTCCTGGTTGGGAATCTCCACGCCGATGGCCGACTTGCCAGGGATGACCGGCAGGATCCGCACGTCCGCCGACTTGACGGCGTAGGCGATGTTCTTCGACAGCGCGGTGACCCGCTCGACTTTGACCGCCGGGCCGAGCTCGATCTCATACCTCGTCACCGTCGGCCCGCGGCTGAATCCGGAGACCTGCGCGTCCACCTGGAACTGCTCGAGCACCTCCTGCAGCGCGGCGACCACGATGTCGTTGGCCTTGGTGCGCGCCTTCGGCGGGGTGCCCGGGCGCAGCAGCGCCGCGGGCGGCAGCGTATAGCTGCCCGCGGCCGCGCCGCTCAGCGTCAGCTGCTCGCCGGGCTTGACCGGGGTCGGCTCCGTCGCGCGCGGCGCGCCAGCCGGAGCGGCACTTGGCGCGATCGTCACCGCGTCCTGACTGCCGGGGCGGGCGCCTGGTCCGAGCCCGTCCGCGCCGTCGCCCAGCGCGCCGGGCGGCCCGCTGAGGCCGAGTTCCTCGAGCATGCCCGGCCCGATCCTGGCCTCGCCGCGCGCGGCCGGCGCTCCCGGGCCAGGGGTTCCCGCGCCGGCGCCGGGACGCCGCCCGCCGGGGCCGAGCACCGGCGTGTCATAGGGCTTGAGGTGGTCGCCGGCCTCGATCGCGGGCGGCTTGAGCCGGATCGCCCGGCCGATCTGGCCGCGCACCGTGCCGCCGCCCTGCGGGGCGCCGGCGTCCGCGTCCCGCTCCTCGTCCCAGTCGCCGTCTTGCTGAACGTTCCCGTAGCCGAACACGTGCTTAAGCTCGCCGAGCCGGTACGGCACGTGCCGCACCGGCGTGCCGGTGATCACCAGCAGCCCGAAGCAGGCCACGATGCCGAGCAGCGGCGTCGCCACCCACGGCGTGAGCACGGCCACGAGCGGCGCGGACACCGCGTAGCCGAGATAACCGCCCGCCGTCCTGATCGCGCTGACGCCGTCGACCGGATGCGGGGTCCCCTTCGCGATGTTGATGAGCCCGATCGCGCCGATGAGCAGCGCCCCCCAGCCGATCGCGGCCCGCGACGTCTCGGAGTTCCGGTCCGGATGCCGCATGAACCGCCAGCCAAGCAGCGCGAGGAGCAGCGGGATCGTGAACGCGCCCTCGCCGAGCGCGGTGCTCGTCAGCTCGTAGATCGCCCGCCCCGCGGGGTTGTGCATCCGCACCCACACGCCGGCCGCGAACACGATCGCCAGACACAGGCAGAACAGGCCAACGCCGTCGCGCTGGTGATCGGGGTGCAGGTCCCGCGCGCCGCGCCCGATGCGGCGCACGGCGAACCCGACGGTTCTCGCGACCACCAGCCACGCCGTCCGGACCGTGCGCAGCAGCCACCGGGCGAGGATCACGACCGGGTCATGAGTCGGGGACGGCGCTCGCTTCGCCGGCGGCCCCTTCTTCCCGCCGCCCCCAGAACGGCCCCCCTTTTTCCCCGAACGGGTCGTGGCTCCTGCCCCGGGTTTGCGTCCGCCGCGTCCGGCGGCAGGCCGTGCGGCGGACCTCGTGCGTCCGGACTTCCCCTGGCCGGTGCCCGTCCCGCGCGCGCCGGACGTGCCGGAACGTCCTGAGCTCCCCCCGCCGTGCGCGCCGGAACTGCCGCGCTGCGCGCCACCGCGCCCGGCTGGCCTGGCGCCGTCGGGCGGCAGGCTGGGGAGTATCACCTCGGCCGGCTCGTCGTTGTAGAACTCCTCGCGGGCAGCGCCGGCTCGCCCGCCTCGCGGACGGGCCGGACCTCCGGGCGCACGAGTAGCCATGGTGACAAACGTAACGAGAACCTCGTCGGTCGCAAGCACCCGACCAGCGCGGCGTGTCGCCGGAGAGTGCCCGCTGCCTGCTAGTTGCGAGACGGGCTTAAATGGCGGGGCGGCGGGGTGCCGCCGTAGTTTTCGTGGTCCGTGGGGTGCTGGCTGAGCGTGTGCGGCCACTCGTACGCCCAGCTCTGCCGATCCCGCGGGAGCTGGTTCCCTTGGGTCCACGGGAGGTGGCACATGGGCCTGCGCCGGTTCACGTGAACTATCCAGAAGGCGATCAACACGAAAGGCGCGGCCACCGTGACGTTGAAGAGCAGTTCACCCAGAGCATTGCTCACCGTGCGGTCCCCCTGTTCCTGCCGGGTGCGAGAACTACGTACCCGGGAGTGATCAGGATCAAGCAAGTTAAATCGGAAAACTTGCGTCGAATGGGACAGCGCGTGTTACGAGGGTGACATACGGTAGTGGTAGCGGTGAGAGTACATGAAGCCGCAGCGTTCGTAGAGCCGCAGGGCCGCCGTGTTGCCCGTCTCTACCTGCAAGAAGACGCGGGATGCGCCGCGGCTGGCTGCTTCGGCGCACAGGCCCACAGTGAGCGCCCTGCCCAGGCCAGTGCGGCGCCAGCCCGGATCGACCTCGACGGCCGTGATCCCGGCCCAGCCAGCGGACAAGGACAGCCGGCCGATCGCGACCGCGTCGTCGCCGAAGCGGATGCTCGCGAACGCCTGCGACGGAGCCGACATCAGCAACTGCCGCATGACGGGCGACTGCCGCCACTGTCCCCGGTGGTGATACGCGGCGAGCCAGGCGTTGTCCGGCTCGGCGTCCACCCGGAACTCGGCGTCACCCGGCAACGCGGCGCGAGTCCCCACGCTGGCGATATCGGCCGTCATCACGAAGGCGGGACCCGGGCGAGTCAGCCAGGCTCGTTCGGACAAATTATGGTCGAAGTGACACAGGGCCGGACCCTCCGCCCGGACCTGCGCCTCATCGAGCGGGAGCGGCACGGCGATCATGGGCGGCAGCCGGCGGGCGCGGTACCAGGCCCACACCGCGGCAAGGGCCTCGTCAAGCGGCAGCCCGGGATCGCCGAGCGGAAGGGCCGAGTTCGCGCGGCCCGTGAAGCCCTCGGCGGCGCGGAGCAGCCAGTCCCCAAGGCGCTCCTCCTCTGACCCCCGCCAGTGCTGCGCCGCCAGCCGCTCGAGCTCGATGATGCCCATCGCGCCATGATGCATACGTTTGGATTTCAGTGCAATACACGCGCCGATGGATAAAGCTCGCTTTTCGTGCATACTGAAAATATGGCAGATAGTAGCGTATTGAATGCATTGCGTATGGACGTGGGCACCGTAGAGCAGTGGCGGTCCGCGGGGCTCACCGCGGCGGAGTTGCGGTCGCTGGCACGGGCGGGCGCGCTCGTCCGGCAGCGCCAGGGCGTGTACGCGCGCGCCGATTCCCTGGACAGGGCATCGGACAACCGCCCGCGGCGGGAAGTGCTGCGCGTGGCGGCCGTGACGACGGCGCAGTCGGCTAGCGACGCCGTCGCCAGCCACCAGTCCGCGGCCGTGATACACGGCCTGTCCCTGCTGCGGGAACCGCCGGATGACGTGGTGTCGCTGACACGCCCGCCGGGCGGGTACCGCGGGCGGGCGGTAGCAGGTGTCCGGTTCCATTCGGCGCGGCTGCCGCCTGAGCACGTGACCGCGCTCGGCGGTGTCGCTGTGACGACGGCCACGCGAACGGTGATCGACCTGGCGCGGTCACTGTCCTTCATGGAGGGCGTGGTCGTGGCGGACTCCGCGCTCCGCCTTGGCAAGACGACGGACATCGGGCTCATCCAGATGGTGCGCGCGTGCGCGCGGTGGCCGGGAAACGAACGGGCGCGGAAAGTGGTCGCGTTCAGCGCGGATTCGGCGGAGTCGGTGCTGGAATCGTGCGCGCGGGTGCTCTTCGCCGAGCGGGGCCTGCCGCGGGCACGGCTTCAGGTCAGCATCCATGCCGCGGACGGCACTTTCATCGCGCGGGCCGACTTCTACTGGGACGAGTTCCGCACGGTCGCCGAGGCCGACGGCATGGCCAAGTACGACGCCCCGCAGCGTGCACGGGATCAGCTCCGGCGTGATATCCGCCTACGGGAAGCCGGGTACAAGGTCGTCCACTTCACGTGGGCGGAGCTGTTCGGCGACACTGACCGGGTAGTCGCGCGCCTCCGTGCCGCGTTCGCTGCGCCGAGCGCTTACTAACAGGCAGCATTTCCGACTTTGTATATACGCCGCACGACATATCAGGATAAATCGGGCGCGAAAGTGGTCGGGGCATATACAAAGTGTGCTGGTGAGACTGGTGGGACGAGGGCTCGGACGCCGATCGGGCAGCGTCTGGACTGCGGGAGTTGCGGGCGGGGCGTTGGGTGTTAGCGGGGAGCGTGGTGCCTGGGATCCGCGGAGAGCGTGCTGCCTGGGGCCGACCGGAGCGTCACTGCCTGGGATCGGCGGAAAGCGTGGTGCCTGGGATCGGCGGAAAGCGTGGTGCCTGGGACCGGCGGGGAGTGTGGTGCCTCGGGCGCGGCGGCGGGAGCCGGGCACGGGCGTTCCTGGCCCGGTAGGGTCGGCTCGGAGCTATGGAGGGAACAGGTGCGGATCGCGATCCTCGACGATTATCAGCGG
>Ga0335073_10006652_pt1 | contig 16241 bp, 18 predicted proteins | sample Lox_Sample_22_FD_207093 | JGI IMG/M metagenome (GOLD analysis project Ga0335073, IMG submission 207093) | Soil microbial communities from Loxahatchee National Wildlife Refuge, Florida, United States - Lox_Sample_2.2 | ecosystem: Environmental > Terrestrial > Soil > Wetlands | place: USA... | reverse complement strand
CTCGAGGGATGCCATCGGACCGACCAGCGTAGACAAGCCAACGAATAGTTGCGGAAGTAGGAACGGTCGGCGGCGCCTTAGGGATGATCGGTAAGGTGCCGCGGCCGATGGGCCTGACGCCTTCCACCGACGCGACCGGATTCGATGCGCTGTACGGGCTCGAGCTCACCGAGGTCGGAGAGCAGCTCGCGCGGGGGCGCGTCCGGGTCCGCGATCAGCTCAGACAGCCCGCGGGATCGGTCCACGGCGGCGTGTACGCCGCGGTCGCCGACGCCCTGGCGGTGCGCGGGACGGTGGCGGGTAGCTTGGATCAGCGAGCCGTCGGCCTGACCACCCACACGAGCGTGCTGCACCCGATCGATGACGGCGCAATGCACGCGACCGCGGTGCGACGCCATCGCGGACGAACGACGTGGGTGTGGGAGGTCGAGATCGCCGACGACGCTGGCCGGGTATGCGTCGTGGCGCGCGTCACCGTCGCGGTGCCCGGATAACGTTCGGCGCATGCGCGGAGCCGTCCATCAGGTCCGCCCGTCGCGCCACGCCGGGCTCGCGCTGCTGCTCGCGATCGCGATTATCCCGCTGAGCGCGCCCCGCCTCGCCCTCGGCGCGGTCATCCCGGCGGGCTGGCCGCAGCACGTCGCCCTCGGCGTGGCCGACTCGCCCGGCGATGCCCAGACGCTGCGGGCACGCGGGCAGGTCGACATGCGCTACCAGTACCTGGCTGGGGGAGTGAACACCGGCCACGGCTGGGCGACGTGGAATCCCAACGGGAGCTTCGTCACGATGTACGTGCGCGAATCGCTCGCCGCGCACACGATCCCGGTCTTCACGTACTACCAGATGCTCCAATCGGCGCCCTCGGTCGGCGCCACCGAGCAGGCCCGAGACCTCTCGAACATGCGCAACCCGAGCACGATGCAGGCCTACTGGGCCGACTATGAGCTGCTCCTTCGGCGCGTGGCCGAGGCCGCGGGCCGACGGCTGGTGGTGATTCACGTCGAGCCCGACCTCTGGGGGTACCTCGAGCAGGCCCACGCCACGGCTCTGGCCCGCTCGTTTGCGCAGCGCCTGATCTCGCTCCGCAACCAGCTGGCGCCGCACGTCGTGCTCGCCTACCACCTGAGCGTGTGGGGCACCGATCGCGACATCACCAACTCGAAGCCCTCGCCCACCCAGGTGAATCAGATGGCGGCGGCCTCAGCCGCGTTCTACGAGTCGCTTCACGCCCATTTCGATCTGGTGTTCAACGACGTCACCGACCGCGACGCCGGCTACTACCAGTACGTCGAAGGCGATCCGCACACCTGGTGGGGACCGGCCGACTTCGCGCGCGAGAACCGCTACATCGCAGGCTTCACGCGCCGCACCCACACCTCGGTGGTGCTGTGGCAGCTCCCGGTGGGGGACACCCACCTGGACAACACATGGGACCACTACCAGGACAACCGGCTTCAGTGGTGGTTCGGCGCCGGCTCAGCCGCCCACCTGCGGGCCACGCGCAACGCCGGCGTGATCGGCTTCCTGTTTGGTGCCGGCGCCACTGGCTGCACGACCGCGCAGACCGACGGCGGGTTCTTCTTCCGACTGGCCCGGCGATACGAGCAGCACCCGCTCGGGCTGAACTGACAAGCGCCGTCGGACGCGGCGCCGCCGGCCCGGCGGCTGGCTAATGCACGCCGGGGGCGCCTCGGCCGAGCCAGAACTCCACGAAATCTCGCAGCTGTGGATCGGTCGGCCCGGGCACGCGCAACAGATGGGTCCACGCCGCCGCCACCAATCCCATGGTCGAGGGCCGCGGCGCGATGATCACCGTTTCGCCGATGGCTGCCAGCGCCGGCGTGAACGGCGGCGCCACCGAGCGCGCGAACTGATCGAGACCGGCGGGCGGCTGGCGCGTGCCGTAGAAGATCACCACGTCACCCTCCTGCAGCGCTCCAAGCAGCTGGTCGTCTGTGATCGGAACGCCGTTGCGCGTCACGGCGTCCGCGACGTGCGGTCCGCTCGTCGGCGGGTCGGAGTTGTAGGCCGGACGTGGCTGTCCGGGCGCCAGCGCGCCGTGGCCGAGATCCGCGAACGCCTGTCCGGGCCCGGTGCCGGCGCCAGACACGCCGGGCTGGTCGCGGCCCGCGAAGTAACCCGACAGCAGCACGATCAACCCCACCGACAGCACCAGCGACGCGATCGCGATGGCGAGCACCTCGAGCACTCTGAGCAGGCGGGATTCGGATCGGCGGGGACCTCGGTCGCGCCCGGCCAGCCGCGACCGGGATGCCCGACGACCCAGGCGCCTGACGCGCCCGGTTGCCCGTTCACCGGCCCCCGACGTCGGGGTCACCGGCCAGCGGGGGTACGCCGATGAGGAGCGCCGGATGTGGCGCCGCGCGGCGCTGCAGCGGGGACGGCGCCGGCCGCCGCCGCGAGCTCCTCGATCGAGGCGCGCAGCTCGTCGGCCATCACTTCGACGTCGGCGAGCGCGTCGTAGTCGGCCACCAAACCGAAGTTCAGACGCCCGTTGTAGCTGAGGATCGCGATGCCGAGAGCCGTGTTCTCGGCCAGCGGCACCATCGGATACACCGATTCGAGCTCGCGGCCGAGCAGGTAGAGCGGGAACTGAGGGCCGGGAACGTTGGTGACGACGAGGTTGAACAGCCGTTGCCGGGCCTGGAGGCGCGCCGCCTGCGCCATGATCGTGGGTGACGCGAACCCACTCAGATGGGTCAGGATCTCCGCTCCGACCGCCTGCCCGGAGCGCTTGACCGCGTCCATGGCTTCGCTGATTTTCCGCAGTCGCTGCTCGGGGTCCGTCGTCCCGACCGGCAACGTGACCCACATCGCGGCGACGCGGTTGCCGAGCGCGCCACGCTCGACGTCAGCCCGGACCGAGACCGGCACCATCGCCCTCAGGCCAACGTTCTCGGTCGGGTGCTCGTGCAGGCGCATGTAGCTGCCGAGCGCGCCGGCGACAACCGCCAGCACGACGTCGTTCACGGTTCCGCCAAGCGAGTCCTTGATTGCCTTGAACTGCCCGAGATCGGCCTCGACCCAGGTGAACCGGCGATGGGGGCCGATCCGCACGTTGAATGGACTCGGCGGAGCCGCCTGGAGTCCCGTCCACGCCAGCGCGCCGACGCTTCCGAAGGCGCGGCCGATCCGCGCCGCGACCGTGCGCGGGCCGCGGAGGGCCGCCCGGGCGCCTCGGGTCACCTCGCCCGGAACGGTGGCGCGCTCGAGCAGCGCATCGGCCAGCAACTGGGCCGAACTGGGCAGCGGCCGCGCAACCCATTCGTGGTCGGGCGGCGCCACCGGGAGCGGATCCGGCGAGGTGTCGAACAACACGGTCGCGATGTCCACGCCCGAGACCCCGTCCACGAGCGCGTGATGCGTCTTGGACAACAGCGCGAAGCGTCCGTCGGCGAGTCCCTCGACGAGCCACAGCTCCCACAGCGGGCGGCTGCGGTCGAGCGCCTGCGAGAAGACCCGGCCCGCCAGCCGCTTGAGCTGAGCGTCGGCGCCCGGCCGTGGCAGCGCGGTGTGGCGGACGTGATAGCGCACCTTGAAGTAGGGATCGTCGACCCAGACGGGACGCCCCTGACTGAACGGCACGAAGGCGAGCCTCTGCCGGTAGCGGGGAACCAGGTGGAGGCGCGACTCGATCGCCTCGACGAGCTCTTCGTAGGTCGGGGCGTCCCCGGTGAACACCGAGCAGCCGGCCACGTGCATGTGGGCCGAGTCGCGCTCGAGGTGCAGGAAAGAGGCGTCGAGCCCGGTCAGCCTGTCCTTGTTGGCCACGCTCGAGATGGTAGTCCCACCAGGCGTTCGAAAAGGGGCCCACGCGCTCGCCAAAGGCCTGTCCCGCGCCGCAACTCGTGAGATTGACACGTTCGCTCCTGTGAGCGATGTCACAGCCAGGGCCTCAAGGCGTCGCCTAACCTGGCCGACTCATTGATCGACCTGCCGAGTCGTCCTCGTTCGGAACGAGGGCGAACGGGGGACCCACTGCCAGGCGAGGCGGCAACCGCCGCGAAATCCCACTCCCAGTTGCCTGGCCGGGGCGAATCGACTTGCCCGCCACCTAGCCGGCCGCAGTCGTAGCGCCCAAGGACAGCACGCCGAGGCGCGCCGTCATCGGTCCGCGAGCCCGTCAGCTAACCCCGTAGGCCCCCGGTCGAAGACAACAGGAGGTCCTCGAGTTGAGGCCTGATACAGCTATGACCAAATGGCGCCGCGCCCGCCCGGGCGTGTGTGCGCTGATGATCGGGATACCCGCGTCCGCGGCGGCCATGACGGCCGGCCACGCGCTCGCTGCCCCGGCTCCCCAACCGATTCAGATCACCCCACGCCCACAGCACATCCCCTACGGGCACGAGCTGACCGTGACCGGCAGTGAGTCGCTGGCCGACGCCGGCGACACCGTCGAGTTGGAGTTCGCGGCTCCCGGCGCGACCAGCTGGCAACAGTTGAGCTCGACCACGGTCGGCGGCGGCGGCCTCTTTCGCCTGACCGCAGTTCCCGAGCGCTCGGGCGTGGTGCGCGCCGTTGACGCTTCGAGGGGTTCCCTGACCGCGTTCGTGGCCGGCTCGGGCGCCGCGGCGACCGGAGTGACGAGCAGCCCGGTGACGGTCGACGTCGAGGCCGCCGTACGGGTTCGTGCCCGCAAGATCGGCGTCCTCACCGGCCAGGCCGTCCGGATCCGCGGCCGCTTGCTGCCCGCTGTCGCCGGGCGCAAGGTCAGCCTCCAGGCCCGCGAGAGCGGGGCGTGGCGGACGCTCGCCACGGCCCGAACGGGCTCTGCGGGGCGGTTCGTCCTGCGTTACGTCACCGGGAGCACGGGCCAGGCGCCGGTCCGCGTGCGCTTCGCCGGTGACCGCCAGAACGGTCGCGTCGCCGTGCGGGCGGGCGAGATGACCGTGTACCAGGAGGCCGGCGCGTCCTGGTACAACGACGGCGGCAACACCGCGTGCGGTTTTCACGCTTACTACGGCGTCGCGAACCGCACACTCGCGTGCGGAACCAAGGTGTCGTTCCGCTACAACGGACGATCGGTCACCGCGACTGTCGACGACCGCGGCCCGTACGTCGGCGGCCGGGACTGGGACCTCAACCAGAACACGGCCGCGGCGCTCGGCTTCGGCGGCGTCGGCACCGTCTGGTCGAGCCAGTAGCGTGACCTGACCACCCCGTGGGCCCGCCTGACGTCCGGGCCGAGCTCTAGCGTGGTCCGGATGGCGGAGCGTTGCGTCGCGCATCTGGACATGGACGCGTTCTACGTGTCCGTGGAGCTCCGCCGCCGGCCCGAGCTGAAGGGACAGCCGGTTATTGTGGCCGGCACCGGGCCACGGGCAGTTGTGACGACCGCCTCCTATGAGGCGAGGCGGTACGGAGTCGGGTCGGCCATGCCGGCCGCGCGGGCGCGCCGCCTGTGTCCCCATGGCGTGTTTCTCCCGCCCGACTTCGCCTACTACCGCCGGGCATCCGGCGAGGTGATGGCGAGCGTCCGGTCCGCGTCCGAAGTGGTCGAAGTGGTGGGGCTCGACGAGGCCTACCTCGAGCTGACCGGGCTACCCGAGCCGCATGCGGCGATGCGGCGGCTGGCGGCCCGGATCGAGGAGACGACCGGCCTCGGCTGCTCGATCGGCATCGGCCCGAACAAGCTCGTGGCCAAGGTCGCCTCGGACGCCGAGAAGCCGCGGGGATTCGTGGCGCTGAGCCGCGAGCAGGCGTGCGAGCGCTTCGGAGCCTCGCCCTGCGGGCTCGTGCCCGGGATCGGACCCAAGACCGCAGAACGTCTCCGGGCGCTCGGGCTCGAGACGCTCGCCGCCCTCGCCGCGGCCCCTCGGGCGCGGCTGGCGTCGCGCTTCGGCCCGCGGTTGGCCGCCGAGCTCCAGCGGCGGGCGAGATTCGAGGACGCCTCGCCGGTCACCGAGGAGCGCAAGGTGGTCTCCGAGTCCCGCGAGGTGACCTTCGACGAGGACATCCGTGACCCGCATCGGCTCGAGACGATCCTGGGGGAGCTGGTCGAGCGGCTATGCGCGGCGCTGGTCGCGCAGCACCGCCGCGGCCGCACCGTCGGCATAAAGGTCCGCCTCGACGACTTCTCAACCCACACGCGGGCCCGCACGCTTCCCGACGCGGTTGGCTCGGTCGACCGGGTGGGACCGGTCGCGCTCGATCTGTTGCGTCGATTCGCGCCGGCGCGACCGGTTCGTCTGCTCGGCGTGCGCGTCGCCGGGCTTGACCTGCCCGAGCCCGCCAGCGAGCGGCAACTCATGTTGGTTCTGTGAGCCGAGCCCGCGCCGTGCTGGCATGCAGCCACGCGGCGTGAGAGGATCCCGGCGTGGAGGGCAAGAAGCAGCGGCGCGCCGCCGCCAATGAAGCGACCATCCGTGACGTCAACGAGGGCATCGAGCGCGGTCAGTGGCCGGGCGAGGAGGACGCCCCGGTCGCGTTCCGCTGCGAGTGCGCGCGCCTGGGATGCAACGCCTTGATCGAGCTGTCCGTGCGGGAATACGAGGAGGTCCGCGCGCATTCCAAGCGCTTCGTGGTGCTTGCCGGTCACGAGATCGAAGAACTCGAGACCGTGGTCGAGACCCGGCCGGGCTACGTTATCGTCGAGAAGCGAGATCGGGCCGGCGAGGTCGCGGAGCAGCACGACCCTCGTGGCTGATCACCGGTGATCTCAACCCGGCCGTCTTGAGGTCGAAGCGCATCTGCACCTCCGTCCCGCCAGAGGCGCGGGTGACGATGGCGAAGTCATCGGTGAGCCCCGAGATCAGGGACAGCCCAATGCCGAGCCCATCGCTGTCGTTCCACGCGTGCATGCCGCGGCCGTCGTCACCGATCAGCACCCAGAGCTCGCCGGACGTCACGGCCGCGGTGACGTGAAAACGCCCCGCGTCGCCGCCTCGATAGGCGTGGACGACGGCATTGGTCAGCGCCTCGGACACGGCCAACCGAATCTCCTCGAGCCGGTCGCCGGTGGCGCCCGCGGCGGCCGCCACCGCTGCCAGCGCCCGCCGGGCCATTGGGACGGACTCCGGCACGGCCAGATAGGACTTGTTCAGAGCCTCACCGCGCGCCATTTCGGTTCACGGGATACCCACATGGGGGGGAAGTCATGCGCAGAAGATCGCAGCCTTCCAGGCGGAAACGCCGCCGGTCCGACCGCTGGCCGCCGTCGGAACGACCCGCCTTCGGCTCAGTACAGCGCCGAAGCGAGCCGCCGGCGCGCGTCCCGAGCCAGCGGGTGCTCCACGCCGAGCTCGTCGAGCACCCCGACCACGACACGGCGTACGTCGTCGCGGGCTCCGTCCGCGTTCGGGATCGCAGCCAGGAGCAGATCCAGGGCGTGCTCGTACTCGCCCGCGTCGAGCGCGGCGAACGCCTCGCTCAGATCGGGGACGGCCGGCTGGGCGGCACTCGCCGCGGCTCGCTCGAGACCGATGCGCGCGGCGAGGCCGTCCGCCGCGAAGCTGCCGGGCACGCGAGCCAGCACCGTGAGCGCCTCGTCGGTCTGGCCCTGGCTCTTGAGGATCCGGGCGAGCGGCACCGCTGCGTCGGCGCGCGTCGGCTCGAGTTCGTGGGCCCGCCGGAGCGACTCCTCATCGCCGCGCGTAACCAAATCGTCCGCCTCGGAGGGGAGCAACGCATCCAGGAACTGCTCGACGGCCGCCGGTGGCTGGGCACCGACGAACTCCGCCACGACGCGGCCGTCGCGGAACGCCTTGACGGCAGGGATGCCTTGGATCCGGAACGCCTGAGCCAGACCGGGGTTGGCGTCGACGTCGACCTTGACCAGCTCGAGCTTGCCCGCGCGGGCGTCGGCCGCGCGCTCGAGCAGTGGTCCGAGCTGTCGGCACGGGCCGCACCAGCTGGCCCAGAAGTCGACGACTACCGGGAGGGTGCGCGATCGGTCGAGGACCGCGGATTGAAAGTTCGCCTCGGACACGTCCATGACTGTGATGGTAGCGACGCCGAGCCACCAGCTAACCTTACGTCCACGTCAATTTCTCTCGTCCTCGTGGACTAGTCCGGAGCGGGACATGGCTGAGATCGTGATTCATAACGCCGGCGTCCGGCTGGCCGGCGACGAGGAGGGACAGGGGATCCCCGTCGTGCTGCTGCACGGCCTGACGGCGACCCGTCGCTACGTGGTGATGGGCTCGCGAGCCTTGGAGCGCTCAGGCCATCGCGTGATCGCCTACGACGCGCGCGGCCACGGGCGCTCGTCGCCGGCGCCGGCGCGCCGGGAGTACACCTACGAGGACCTGGGCCACGACCTGCTGGCCGTCCTCGACGACCGGGGGATCGAACGGGCGGTCCTGGCCGGCGCATCGATGGGGGCGCACACGCTGCTGTGGTTGGCCCTGAACGCGCCGGAGCGCGCGGCCGGACTGGTTGTCATAACCCCGGCGTATGACCCTGCCGTGCATCTGGACGAGGCTCGGCTGGCGCGGTGGGATGCGCTGGCCGACGGGCTCGAGCATGGCGGCGTCGAGGGATTCATCGCCGCCCACGGGCCGCCCGACGTCCCGGAAGCCTGGCGGGAGACGGTGGTGAAGGTGACTCGACAGCGGCTCTCGCAGCACGAGCACCCGAACGCGGTGGCCGACGCGTTGCGGGCCGTCCCGCGCTCGCGCCCGTTCGAAGCGATCGACGACCTGGCGGCGATCTCTGTTCCGACCATGATCGTGGCGAGCGCCGACGGGCCCGACCCGGGTCATCCCCAGGCCGTGGGGGAGGCGTACGCCGCGGCGATCCCCGGTTCCCGACTAGTGCTCGACGAGCCGGACAACTCCCCGATCGCGTGGCAGGGGAGCCAGCTGTCGCGGCTGATCGGTGAGCTCGCGGCCGAGGCGGACGCGCGGTGAGCACGCCCGCGACAGCGGGGTATTCAGCGGCGCCGCTGGCGCGCAAGCTCGGGATCAAGCCGGATTCTCGCCTCGCGCTGATCGGGGCGCCCGACGGGTTCGACGACACGCTCGGTGATCTGCCCCTCGGCGTGCACGCTCGCCGGCGCCTGGGAGGCGAGCCGTTCGACGTGATCGTGGCTTTCCACGAGCGGCGCGCCGCGTTGGAGCGCCGGCTGCCGGCGCTCGGCGCCGCGCTCGATCCGGCCGGGGGCCTATGGCTCGCCTGGCCCAAGCGCGCTTCGGGTGTGGCCACGGACCTCACCGACGACGTCGTGCGCACGCTGGGGCTGGCTACCGGGCTGGTCGACAACAAGGTGTGCGCGATCGACCCGGTCTGGTCGGGCCTGCGCCTGGTCCACCGTCTGCGCGACCGGCCGCGGTAGGCCGGACGCGCCGGCTACCCGAGCGTGATCGTCTGGCCCGACGTCTTGTGCGGCGTCAGATAGAAGTTTCCGAGGTAATGGGCGACGACGGTGATCGCCACCGATCCCGGAGTGGGCCCAGGATGCTTGTTGAACACCGTCTGGCCTGAGAACGTGCAGTCCGGACCGAGCGGCACCAGCGTCGACCCGATCCGGCGCGAGCCGCGGAAGAACCGGATCGACACGTTCCCGCGGCAGTCGTAGATCGCCGGGATCCATGACGGTCCGTGCACCGATCCGGTGGTGGTGAACACGAACGGCTTCGTCGCGTCGTGCAGGGGCCGTGTCCGGGCACGGATCTGCGGCACGGGTCGATGCAGCGGAAGCGTCATGAACGTCGCGTCCACGCCCGGCTGCGGAGCCGTGTTGCCATGGAAGGCGATGATCCGGTAATGGAAGATGGTCTGGGCTTCGAGTCCCTGGACGCCTGCCGTCACCGTCACCGGCGCGGCCCCGGCGGCAACCGTCGCGGCGATCGTCTGCCCTTGGTAGGCGGTCGAGGTTCCGTACTGGAAGTAGTAGGTGGTGGCCTGCTTGTTGGGGTTGACGACGCCCGTCAGCGTCACGCTGTTCTTGCCGATCTGCGCCGCCGGACCGGTGGACACGCCCGGGGGTGGATTACCGGCGGTCTTGAACGCGTGGTCGGCACCAGCTGCACTGCCGGACCCGTTCGCGGCGACGAGCCGGTAGTGGTAGACGGTGCCCGGAATGAGAGCAGTCGCGGTCACGCTGACCGACACGGGGCTCGTGCCCCGGCCGGCCGAGTGCTCCACGCTGGTCACGCCATACGCGCTCGTGAGGCCCCACTCGAAGTAGTAGGCCGTGGAGTTGCCGTTCGGGTTGATGGTGCCGTGGAGCACGGCGCTCGTATCGGTCACGTGCGTGTGAGCTCCGGTGGCGACCGTCGGCGACGAGGCGGCCACCGCGACTGCCGTCACCACCAGCACCGATGTTGCCGCGACCGCGGCCAACAGAACTGCAGACGTGCGCTTCATCCCTGCCTCCCTCGTAGGCCGAATCTGGAGGCTGTATACCCGCAGCCGGGGTGGAAGTTGCGCCCCCAGCGGAGCGGACGCGGTCGCTATTGGCGGTGGAAGTGCCAGACGTTTCCGACGGGACGAAAGCCGATCCGGGCGTACAGGAGCTTGGGCCAGTCGTTGTCATCGGCGATGATGAAGATCAGCTCAGCGCCGTCCTCTCGCGCCAGCTCCACGGCGCGGCTCACCAGCGCTCGCGCATACCCGCGCCCTCGGGCCTCGGGAACCGTGTAGACGTCCTCGACCTGGGCCGTGCGGCCGGCGGGGCGGAGCTTGGTCATCGCCACCAGCTGCCCGTCTGTACTTCGGACGCCGAGCATGCGGTCCCCGTGAACGCGAGTCTCGCGCCGGGTGAATTCGATCAGCTGGGGGCGCTCCATCGGGTTGGGGCCGGGATCCTCCGCATACCAGCGGCCCATCAGGTCCATCATCTCGTCCTCACCGGCTTCGATCACGACGCCGGTGTCGACCGCGCGATCCGGACCGCTTGACAGGATCATCATGAGGTCCCGCTGGACCTTCCAGCTCGCGGTTCGAAACGCGTGCTCGAGCGCCGGGCCCGATTCCTGGTGCTCGAATGCGATGTCCAGGTAATCGAGCCCGGCCAGCTGCTCCTCTGCCAGGTCGACCAGTTCGGCCGGCCCGAGCCGCTCGATCACGCGGAGCTGATTGCCTGAACTCACCGACGGCAGCGACGGCGTCCTAACGACCAGGCCGGCCGGAATTGGCCGGACCTCGTCGACGGTCCTGACCAGCATCGCCCGGACGAACTCGAGCGCGCGCTCGAGCGACTGCGACGCAGGGGATGCCACCGATCTGCCGCTCACCTCGATCCCATCTTGGCAGCTATCCGGAACCGGCAGATCCGATGTTTCAACGCTCGATAATCGATCCTCTCAGCTCGCCGCAACCACCGTTGCGTCCGTGGTCAGCGAACAGCCGCTCGCTGACAAGCGGCTCCGAGCGCTCGGACTGCTGGCTTGCGCCGAGGTTGTCGCGCAGAGCCCGCACACCGGAACTAATTGTGAGCCGATAACAACCGCCTCCGGGCCGAGGCCGCGGGCCTGGCCAACTTTGGCGCTCACCCTGCGCATATGTCAGTTGAATCGCCAAAGTTCGGCCTCGGCCCGTTCGAGTAACTGTGTGCTGCCCACAATGGCGCGCGTTTGTACAACAGCTTCCGCCCACGGCAGCAGTCAGGTCGAGAGTGCCCCTGTTGGCGACAAGGGGGCACTCTTATGGCTACATCGGCTGTGTCGGGTACGTCGCCAGCTGCATCGGAGGGTACGTCTGCGGGCCGGCTCGCTGAGCCCAGTCATCTCGAGGAGTGATTCGTGCTCAGGAACCACCTCCAGCGCAGGCGGCCTCAATCACCCAGTTGGTGTGAGGCCAGCTCACCCGGTCGGAGGGCAACCTGACTCCGAAGCAGCCCACACAACGAGAGGAGGCCGCCACGGCCACCACCACCGACACCACCAGCCAAACAGCTCACCTGCTCGAGCTCATGACAAAGGGCGATGACGCCTTCAACGCGCGCGACTGGAAAGCCGTGGATGCGGTCCACCACCCGGACATGGTCGCGCACGTCACCGGGCTGGCCGAGCCGATCTACGGTTCAGAGGCGCACTCCGCGACGATGCACCAGTTCCTGCTCAGCTTCCCGGACATGCACGTGAACACCCCATACCCGATCCAGTTTGGAGCGGGGGACTGGATCACCGTCGTCACCAACGTCACCGGAACCTTCACCGGAGAGATGGCCCTCCCCGACGGCACCGTGATCCCCCCGACAGGAAAAGCGTTCGACCTGGAGTTCGGGCAGACCACCAAATGGAACGGCGATCGCCTGATCATCATCTCCGCCTTCTGGGACGCCAACCTCCAGGCCAAGCAGCTCGGCCTCGCCTAGCAGAGAAGGTCGCCCCGGCGTTCTTTACCAGCAACTCCTGATCCATGAACGCTCGATAATCGATCTTATGTCGACCGAGCACGATCGGTGGTCGCGCTGGCTTTTAGAGCGCCGCGACGGCGGCAACGAGCGCCGGCGAGCGGCGTCGCTGAGTCGGCTGGCCGAGATCCGTGATCGCGTCCTCGACGCCGCCGAGCCGCTCGCCGGCGCGACGCTGCTCGACGTCGGGGCCGGCGACGGGCTGATCGCCCTGGCCGCGCTCGAGCGCGTCGGCCCGGCCGGCGACGTGATCTTTTCCGACGTCTCAGCGCCGCTCCTCGACCGCTGCCGCGAGCTCGTAGCGGCCCAGGGCGACCTCGCGCGGTCGCGCTTCGTGGCCGCCGCGGCCGACGATCTCGTGGGCATCCCGGACGCGTCGGTCGACGTGGTCACGACGCGGTCGGTGTTGATCTACGTCGTCGACAAGGCCAAGGCGTTTGAGGCGTTTGCGCGGGTGCTCCGTCCGGGCGGCCGCGTCTCGCTGTTCGAGCCAATCAACCGCCTTATGTACCCCGAGCCGGAGGGGCGCTTCTGGGGCTACCGGGTCTCCGCCGTGAGCGATCTGGCGGCCAAGGTCAGGACGAGGTTCGCCGGCGAGGACTCCGCGTACCGCGAGGCCATGATGGGCTTCGACGACCGCGACCTGGCGCGCTTCGCCGAGGCGGCCGGGTTCGAGACCGTGCACGTCGAATGTCACCTCGACATCTCGCCGGGATCGGAGGCGCACCCGGTGGACCTGGACGCGTTCCTGGACATCGCGCCGAACCCCAACGCCCCGACCGTCCGCGAGGCGATCGCCGAGGCGCTGACCGGGCCCGAGCGCCGGCGGTTCCTCGAGGACCTCGGCCGCGCGGTCGCCGAGAACGACGCGATCCGTCGGATGGCCGTCGCGTACCTACTCGCCACCAAGCCGGACCTTCCGAAGCTAGACTGATCGCGATGCCAAAGCAGCAGCGCATGGTGCGGCTCGAGCAGCGCGGCCAGCTGGCCGCGATGCAACAGCTCGAGGGCAAGTCGGACGAGGAACTCGAGGCCGAGACGCGCTACAAGGCCGCCGCCCAGGCGATCCTCGGCTACCGCGCCGCCGAGCGCTACGACGCCAAGGCGGCGCGCGCCCATTTCCAGAAGGCTCTGGCCGCGGCGCGCGGCGCCCAGGAGCGGGCCGGGATCCGCAAGATGGCCGATGCCTCGCTGGCGCTGGCCGAGCGCCGCGCCGACGATTTAAAGCGGGCCACGGAGCGGCTCGGCGTCGAGGCGCCGACCAGCCGGCAGCTGCGAAGCCTCAGGTTCATCGGCCTGATCGCACCCCCCGCGAGCGCCGGCATCATGGCGCGCGTCCGGGGCATCCTGATCGCCGTCGCCCTCGTCGTCGCGATCCTCGCGATCGGGTTCGGGATCGTCTACGGGATCGGCAACCTGGTCGGCAGTCTCTCCGTCGACCTGGCGATCTTCTACGGCTTCCTGCTCGTGCTGATCGTCGTCGGCGTCGCCGCCTTCTACGGGCGACGCCGGCAGAAGCGTGCCCAGGCCAAGCGCGCCGAAGACATCGCGACTCGATCACGCTGACGCGACGCCGTGTGCGGGCGCTACACGCTGGCCGCGCCGAACCCGGCTGAGGTTCGAGGCCGGTTTCCGATCGGCGAATCAATCGAGGTCCGGCGTCGCTACAACGTCGCTCCCGGTGACGAGGTGCTGGCTGTGACCACCGATAAGGAGGGTCGTCCCCGGGGCGAGCTGCTGCGCTGGGGCCTGGTTCCGTCGTGGGCCAAGCGGCCGGACAGCGGCCTGAAGATGATCAATGCCAGGGTCGAGACGGTGGCGGAGCGTCCCGCCTATCGCCGCGCCTTCGAGCGCTACCGGTGCCTGATCGTCGCGGACGGGTTCTACGAGTGGCGGCGACTGCCGTCGGGTCCGAAGCAGGCCTTCCACATCGGCCGCGCCGACGGCGCACTGTTTGCGTTCGCCGGGCTGTGGTCGATCTGGCACGGCGAGGATGGCCAGACCCTACGTACGTGCACGATCCTGACGACGGTGGCCAACTCCGCGATTGCCCCTTTGCACGACCGCATGCCGGTGATCCTCGCGCCGGACGCCGAGTCGGCCTGGCTCGAGCCGGCCGCGTCGGCCGCGCGCCTACGCCAGCTGCTCGGGAGCCTCGATCCGGCCGCGGCCGCGCTCCGGCCCGTGGGCCCGGCGGTCAACGACGCCCGCTACGACGGGCCAGACTGCCTGGCGCCGGCGCCGGACGAGCGCCAGCCGGCGCTGTTCTGAGATGGACGCACCGGCGCGCGACGGCCGGATCGCGTTCGTCCTGGGCGGCGGCGGCGTCCTCGGCGCGCACGAGGTCGGCATGCTCCGCGCCCTGGCCGAGCGCGGCATCGATCCGGACATGGTGCTCGGGACATCGGTGGGGGCGGTGAACGGCGCCTTCTACGCCGCCGATCCGACGCTAGCCGGCGTTGAGCGGCTCGCGGAGCTGTGGCGTGAGTCGAACTGGTCCGACCGCTCGGCCGGGGCGACCCTCCGGCGAATCTCGACGCTGGCGCGCAGCGGCACGCACCTGGAGTCGCCGAGCGAGATGCGAGAACGGCTTGTGGAGGTGCTCCCGGTTGAACGGGTGGAGGAGCTCCGTGTCCCCTTTCAGTGCGTGGCCGCGTCGATCGAACGCGCGGCCGAGCACTGGTTCGACAGCGGACCTTTGGCCGACGTCGTGCTCGCCTCGTGCGCCGTGCCGGGCATCCTGCCGCCGATTGCGATCGATGGCGAGCACTTCATCGACGGTGGAATCGTCAACTCGATCCCGGTCAGTCGCGCCGTCGTGCTCGGCGCCCGCACGATCTACGTGCTCCAGGTCGGCCGCCTCGAGCAGTCGCTGAAGCCGCCGCGCTGGCCGTGGGAGGTCGGGCTCGTGGCCTTCGAGGTGGCTCGCCGGCACCGATTCGCCCACGACCTGCACTCCCTGCCGGACGGCGTCGCGCTCCACGTCCTCCCCACCGGCGGCTCGTCCGCGCCCGCCTACAACGACCCCACTGCGCCGCTGCGCATCGGGCGGATGATCGGCACGATCGACCGCCAGATCAACTCCGCCTACGAGGCCTCCGTGCGCTACCTGGAGGGGGACTGATGCCCCCGAAGATGATCCGCCGTCCGGTGACCGTGACCGTCTGGCTGCTCGTGTCGGTCGTCGCGGTGGTCTGCTCGCCTTTGCTGCTCGCGATTGGCGCGCTCGTGAGCCGGTTGACGGGGCGTCGGCAAGCACAGATCGCCGCCCGCGTGATCCTCGCCTACTTCAGCTACGAGCTCGCCGCGCTGCTGGGGTGCGGGGCACTGTGGCTGGCGGCCGGCGCGGGGCGGCTGATCGGCCGTCCTCGGTTCCAGCGGCTGCACTGGCAGCTGCTGGAGTGGTTCATCGGCGGGCTGGCGCAGGCGGGGCGCAACGCGCTCGCGATCGACGTCCACGCAGATCCCACGCCCGACGCGGCGCGCGGGCTCGCGTCCGACCCGCCGCTGCTCGTCTTCAGCCGTCACGCCGGTCCCGGCGACACCATCTTCATCATCGACGAGCTGATGTCCCGGTACGACCGCCGGCCGAGCGTCGTGTTCAAGGAGGCCATCGCGCTCGACCCGTCCGTCGACCTGCTCGCCCACCGCCTCCCCCACGCGATGCTCGACACGTCGGACCGCGAGGAGTGCGAGGTCAGGATCGAGCAGGTGACGCGGACGCTCGCGCCCCGCGGAGCGCTGCTCCTGTTCCCCGAAGGTGGCAATTTCACTCCTTCACGGCGGCGCTCGGCCGTCACGCGCCTGCGCCGCAAGGGCCGGCGGCGATCCGCGAAACGCGCTGAGGAGATGCCGCACGTGCTTCCTCCCCAGCCGATGGGTTCGCTGGCCGCGCTGCACGCCCGCAACGATGCGGACATCG
>Ga0335073_10006651_pt1 | contig 16242 bp, 18 predicted proteins | sample Lox_Sample_22_FD_207093 | JGI IMG/M metagenome (GOLD analysis project Ga0335073, IMG submission 207093) | Soil microbial communities from Loxahatchee National Wildlife Refuge, Florida, United States - Lox_Sample_2.2 | ecosystem: Environmental > Terrestrial > Soil > Wetlands | place: USA... | reverse complement strand
TCCGTCCTCGGCCAGCCCCTCGACGGTGATGACGCGCTGGCCGGCGACGCTCGCCGCGTCGACCTGGCAGGCCTGCACGGCGCGGCTACCGATCAGGACGGTGCACGCACCGCAGGCCCCCTCGCCGCAGCCCGCCTTGGGACCGGTGATGCCGAGATCGTCTCTCAGCAGCTCGAGGAGGCTCTGGCCGGGCGCCGCGTCCGCCGTGCGCTCAGCCCCGTTGACAATGATCCGCAGCGACACGGCTTCGACATTAGCCGCTCGCGGTCGCGGTCGGCTCTGGCGGCTAGCGGAAAGGGAGGTCTCCGGCCCGGCCGCGCTAAGTTCTGTACCCATGGGGCGTCACTGGACGTCTGCTGCCCTACTTGGGGCCGCACTTGCACCCTAACGCCCCATCAGCCTGAAGTGGGGGAGTAATGCGGAAGCTACTCGTACTGTCCGCAGCGGACGTGCGCTCTCTGCTCAGCTATGAGGAGTGCGCAGCGGCGATGCGCGGCGCGCTGACGGCGCTTGCGGCCGGCCGGGCTCAGCAACCACTCCGCACGGTCATCAGGCCCGAGGGCGCGGCCGGGCTGATGGCGCTGATGCCCTCCTACCTGGCGGAAGAGGAGGGCGGGCAGGCGGCAGCATACGGGCTGAAGGCCATCTGCATCACTCCGACTAACCCGGCGGCCGGGCTCGACACGCACCAGGGTGTGGTCCTGCTGTCCAGCGGCATCACCGGCGAGCCAGTGGCGGTAGTCAATGCCTCGGCAGTGACCGAGATACGGACCGCCGCCGTCTCGGTAGTCGCGACTGACTTGCTGGCGCGGCCGGACGCTGACCAGCTGGCCGTCATTGGCACGGGCGTCCAGGCACGGGCGCACATCCTGGCGTTCGACGGCGCGCGCCAGCTCAGCCAGATCCGGGTGGCGGGCCGCGACCCGGCGCGCACGGCGCGGTTCGCAGCCAGCCTGGGCGGGCAGACTGCGGCGCCGGTCCGGCCCTGCTCGTCGGCCCGCGACGCCGTCACGGGAGCCGGAATCATCGTGACCGCGACCAGCTCCGCGCGGCCGGTGCTGAACCGGGACTGGATCGAGGCCGGAACTCACATCAACGCAGTCGGCGCCTGCCTGCCGCACCAGCGCGAGCTCGACACCGCGACCGTGGCAGCGGCAGTCCTCTTCGCCGACCGCCGGGACTCGCTGCTGGCGGAGTCGGGCGACTACCGGCTGGCAGCGGCGGAGGGTGCGGTCACCGAGGACCAGATCCGCGCCGAGCTTGGCGAGCTGCTGCTCGGCACCGCGACCGGGCGGGCGAGCGCGGACGAGATCACCATATTCGAGTCCCTCGGGCTGGCAGTCGAGGACCTGGCTGCGGCCAGCCGTGTCCATGCGCTGGCGGTGGAGACCGGCGCCGGCACTTGGACCGATTTCTGAGCGGAACCGGACGGTCGTGCGCCGCGTCCGAGTGGAAGCAGCACCCCGCGGAGCAGGAGATCCGTCATGGCCATCAGTACCTCACCTCGATATCTCGCAGCGGCAACCGGCGTCGCAGCCGCTGCACTGCTCATCGGCGCGTTCAGCCTTGGCACCCACGAGGGAAGTAACCCTTCATCGGGCACGCCGGCCGCCGACGCCGCCACCCTCACCACGTCGCAGTCAGCCGGGCGCATCACGGTGACCGGCAGCGGAACTGTGACTGGCGTTCCGAACCAGCTGATCCTGTCGATGAGCGTTCAGGCGACCGGCTACGACGTCACATCGGCGCTGAGGCAGGCGAACGCAGACGCCCGCAGGGTAACGACGGCGCTACGGGACCGCGGTGTCGCCGCATCTGACATCCAGACATCCGACCTGAACATCTCGCCCAACTACAACAACAACGGCGTCATCACCAGCTACGGCGTCAGCGAGTCGCTGACGGTGACGCTGTACCACCTGGGGGCCGCCGGCGGCCAGATCACCGCTGCGGTGCGCGCCGGCGGGAACGCGGTCTCCGTCGACAACGTGTCGCTCAACCTCACCAGCACCGGGCCGCTGATGGCGGCAGCCAGGGCAAAGGCGGTAGCGAACGCGCGGGCTCAGGCGCAGCAATATGCCCGCGCGCTGGACGAGCCGCTCGGACCGGCGATCAGCGTCACGCCGGTCCAGCAGCAACAGCAGGTGGAGCCACTCCCGGTCGCGCAGGCGACCGCGAACGGCCACGCGCAAGTCCATATCTCGCCCGGCACCCAGCAGGTGTCGGTGTCGGTCACCGTGGTCTACGCGACCTGAGCCGACTCGGCGGATGAGTCCGGCCGGATGTTCCCGGCCGGACTGTGCCGCACCTGGGTCCGGAGGCAACCGGCCGGTCCGGACCCTACTAGTTCCGGAGGTACCGGGCCGGTCCGGATGCCTGCTAAGCTCCCCGCATGCGCGTTCAGCAGCTCACCTCAGGCTGGTGGCGCCGCCACTAGGCGGTGCCAGGTTCGCGCGCAAGCAGACCACAGCTAAGGCGACCGCCCGGGCACGGCGGCCGCCTTTTGTTGTGTAGCCGCCAGCCGCCGGGCACGATACCCGCGAGGGCAATATGAACCAGACGAGTTACCTGACCGCCGGGGGCATCGGCGTGCTGCGCGTGGCGGAGGAATTCGACCCGGCCGAGCTGGACGAGATCACCCAGCAGGTCCAGTACCGGCCCGGCGGGGTGCTCAGCTCCGGCATGGAATACCCGGGTCGGTACAGCCGCTGGCATCTTGCCTACATCGACCCGCCGGTCGATATCACCGCCCGCAGCCGGACCGTTACGGTGCGTGCACTGGGGGAGCGGGGGCTGGTGCTGCTGCCGGCGATCACGGCCGCCCTGGGGCGCGTGGGTGACGTCGCGGCGGGGGACGGCTACGCCGAGGTCACGGTCGCCCCGTCCGGCCAGGTCTTCGCCGAAGAGCAGCGCAGCCGCCAGCCCACCGTGTTCTCCGCCCTGCGGGAGATCATGGCCGCCTTCGCCGGGCCGGACCCGCACCTGGGGTTCTACGGGGCGTTCGGCTATGACCTCGCTTTCCAGTTCGAGCCGGTGCGCCAGCGGCTAGACCGCGATAACAGCGCCCGTGATCTGGTCCTGCACCTGCCAGATCAGATCTGGGTGGTGGACCGCAAGCGGGAGACAGCTACCCGGTTCAGCTATGACTTCGAGACCGCCGCAGGGTCCACCGCGGGCCTGGCCAGGCCAGGTAGGGCCAGCAGCGAACCGGCTGGCGGCCGAGTGCCGGGCGACCCCGTTCCCGGCCTTAACGATGTTGATCTTCCGGCTGGCCCGGTTCCAGGCCAGTACGCCAAGGTGGTGGAACAGGCCAGGGAGAAGTTTGCCCGCGGTGACCTGTTCGAGGTCGTGCCTGGCCATACCTTCTACGCCCGGTGCCCGGCCCCGGCCGCCTTCTTCGAGCAGCTGCGGGAGCGGAACCCGGCACCGTATGAGTTCTTTCTCAACCTCGGCGGCGGCGAGTACCTGGTCGGCGCGTCGCCGGAGATGTATGTGCGGGTCACCGGGGACCGGGTCGAGACGTGCCCGATCTCGGGCACCATCGCCCGCGGCGCCGACGCGATCGGCGACGCGGCGCAGATCCGCGCGCTGCTGACCTCGCCCAAGGATGAGTCCGAGCTGACCATGTGCACCGACGTGGACCGCAATGACAAATCGCGGGTATGCGTGCCGGGCAGCGTCAAGGTCATCGGCCGCAGGCAGATCGAGATGTACAGCAGGCTGATCCACACGGTCGACCACGTGGAGGGCAAGCTGCGGCCGGGCCTTGACGCGCTGGACGCGTTCCTGACGCACATGTGGGCGGTGACCGTCACCGGGGCGCCGAAGAACTGGGCCATGCAGTTCATCGAGGATCACGAGACGTCGCCGCGGCGGTGGTACGGCGGCGCCGTCGGCTGGATCGGCTTCGACGGCGGCATGAACACCGGCCTGACCCTGCGCACGGCGTATATCTCCGGCGGAGTTGCGGCGGTCCGGGTGGGCGCCACGCTGCTGTTCGACTCTGACCCGGCCGAGGAGGAGCGCGAGACCGCGCTCAAGGCTCGCGCACTGCTTGAGACGCTGGCGGAGGCTGCCAAGTCGGGGGACTGCAGGCCAGTGGACAGCCGGCCGGCGGATGACGCCGGCGCTCAGGCTACGACCCGATCCTCAGGCCGGGAACGGGGTGTGCCGGCCCCCCGGCCCGGCGACGGCCTGCGGGTGCTCCTGGTCGATCATCAGGACTCGTTTGTGCACACGCTGGCCGGCTACTTCGCCGAGCAGGGCGCCGATGTCAGCACGTTGCGCGCGGGATTCGACATCGCGCTGCTCGACGAGTTCGCGCCCGACCTCGTGGTGCTGTCACCGGGACCGGGCCGCCCGGCCGACTTCGAGTGCGACAAGCTGCTCAGCGCGCTCGATGAGCGCGGACTGCCGGCCTTCGGCGTGTGCCTCGGCCTGCAGGCCATGGTGGAGCACGCGGGCGGCTCACTCGGGCTGCTTGACACGCCAGTGCACGGCAAGCCAGGCCAGGTGCAGGTGCTCGGCGGCGCGCTGCTAGCCGGGCTCCCGGCTGAGTTCGCGGCCGCGCGGTACCACTCGCTGCACGCGCGGCCCGAGCAGGTAACCGGCGGGTTCGACGTGACGGCCGTGACAGCGGACGGCGTGGTGATGGCCATCGAGGATGCTGCTCGGGGGCGCTGGGGCGTGCAGTTCCATCCGGAGTCGATCCTCACCGCGGCTGGCGGGGCCGGTCACCAGGTGATCGCCAATGTGCTGCGGCTATGCCGGGACAGGCAGGCAGTGAATAGCAGATAACACGCGTCGCGCTAACAACAGCGGCCACTACCGGAAGTGAGAGAATCTCCACCGAGGGTGATCCAGCTCTAGTTGCTCGCTGCTATCTGCAATTCGCACGGCGTTCTTTGCATATTTCTGGGTGCTGATCTGTGGGGCGACAGCGGCGGTGAGGTATGACATTGTTTGCAGCATGCCCGACATTAGCTATCCCGTCGGCAGCGCCCACAGACGTGGTTATCTGGCCTCGCCTACCGCCTCGCCCGCTCCGTGGCCTGGGGTCGTGGTCATCCACGAGGCGTTCGGCCTGAACGACGACATCCGTCATATGGCCGACGAGTTCGCTAGGAACGGGTATCTGGCCCTGGCCCCCGACCTGTTTGACGGCAAGTCATGGATCCGCTGCATCCGCGCCGCATTCAGTCAGCTGCGAGCAGGCAGCGGCCCGGCATTCGACGCGCTCGACGGCGCGCGGGAGTTCCTTGCGCAACGCCCCGATTGCACCGGCAAGACTGGCGTGGCCGGCTTCTGCATGGGCGGCGGGTTCGCGCTGCTGTGCGCGCCGCGGCCGGGATATGACGCAGCGGCGGTGAACTACGGCGAGGTGCCGCGCGACGCCGAGAGGGTGCTGGCCGGCGCCTGCCCGGTTGTCGGCAGCTTCGGCGGGCGCGACCCGATGGGGACCCAGCATCCAGAACGGCTGCAGAGAGCGCTCGCGGTTCTCGAAGTACCCCACGACGTGCATGTTTACCCAGGCTCTGGGCATCGGTTCATGACCGAGTCGAAGGGTGCGGGCGCCGTGCTTGCCAAGATCGGCCGGATGACCTATCAGCCTGCGGATGCGGCCGATGCGTGGCAGCGCATCTTCACGTTCTTCGGGACATACCTGCAGGGCTAGTCTTCCCGCGCGGCCGGCTTGGCAAGAAGCGGCCTGGCGACGGGTGCGTCGGCAACGGGCGGCCTGGCAACGGGTGCGTCGGCTGTGGGGCGTTCTCCGCTAGCTGAGCGGGTCGTGATGCAGCTGGCTCGGCGGGATACTCGCTGCAAGCACGGCCGCCGTCCGGGTGACCATGGCGGCCGGCCCGCAGACGTATGCCTCGGCGTTCTCGAACAATCCATGGCCGCGGACCACGTCCGGCAGCCGCCCAGTGAGGCCGCTGTAGCCCGGCTCGTCCGAGAGCACCGGGAGCACTCGCAAACCAGGGCAGGCTGATTCAAGAAGCTGCAGGTCATCGAGATCGTAGAGGTCGAAATGCTGCCGCGCGCCGAGGAAGAGGGTGATCTTCCGCGCGCGTTCCGGCAGCGGCTTCGCGAGCGCCTGCTCAATGATGGCCTTGATCGGAGCCAGCCCGGTGCCGCCCGCGACGCAGAGCAAGTCGCTTTCTGAGTCGGTCAGTGTCATGGCGCCCTCGGCAGCCCCAAGCAGCACAGAGTCGCCAACGCTGGAGTGATAGACCAGCGTGTTGCTGACAAGTCCGCCGGGGACGGCGCGCACGTGCAGCTCGAGAAGGCCGCCGCGGCGGGGTGCGGAGGCGATCGAATACTTCCGCCAGACCCGCGGCCACCGCGTGACCTGGACGGGAACGTACTGTCCGGCCTTGTACGGCAGCGGCTCACTGGGCCGCAGCCTGAGCACTGCGACGCCTGGCGAGCGCAGCTCGTGCGAGATGATCTCGGCGGTCCACCAGCGCGGCGACGTCTTCGCGTCGCGCGCCGCTGCGGCCTTCATCCGCGAGGAAACAAAGTCGAGCATGCCCTGCCACGCGGCTGCGATGTCGGGTGTCCAGTCATTGCCGATGAAGTGCCTGGCGGTGTCCCTGAGGGTGGCAAAGAACGTCGAAAAGTGCCGCTCCGTGACGCCGAACCGGCGATGATCGCGGCCGAGCTGGTCCAGGATCTCGGTGCATCCGGGCTCGTTGTCGAGGCTCCACACAAGCCGAGCGAGCACTGCAAACGCACGCTCGCGCTGCGCGGTCATTGTCATCGGGAAAAGCGCTCTGGTATCTGGATCGGCTGCAAAAAGCCGCGCGTAAAAATACTCCATCGTGCTCGGCCCTTCGGACATCAAATGAGCGAAGGACTCCTTTACGAGACGCGGCTCAAACTCGTCGGAACCGACGGAATTACCGGCTATCCCTCGTGGCGGCGCCACATCATCGGACTTGGGTATAGCCTGCTGCGGCGCATCGCCATTTGGGGCGCCATTAACACCGGCATAATCGGCGGCTAATTTAACCGGCGTCGAAAGCTTGCGGGGGCGACGGCTCGCGAACCAGCTGTCGTAGGCCTGACCTGCAGGTCCTTCTGAACTCGAATCAGTACGGTTCCCATCAAGAGCGATTGCCACTACCTGAGTCTCGCACCATGACGGGTTGCATACAAGCCATTTCGGCCAAGTAGATCAGGCTGTACGCAGCGTTACAGAATACCGTCTGGTCGGTCAACGGAGTGTCGCCCCTAATGACCGCCATTATTCGCAAACATGTCCACTTCTCTGCACTGAATGGACGGTTAACCGCCGCCCACAAATTGGCTGCATTCGATTGCAGTCACGGAAAGTGATCTACGTTCACAGCGCGGCACGGCCGTCAGACGGCGCAGCGCATCACCGTTGACATCGCCCGCTACGTGGATCCGCACGATGGCGGACCCATGCCAGTCCGCCTGAGGCAAGCTATGGCGACCGAAAACGCGGTCCAGAAGCGACAATACGGACGGGATTTTGACGTTTTCGGTCGCCCTGTGCTCGCGGGTTGCGTAAACGGTCAGCATCGGCCAGCGGCGGTGCGCTTGATCCTGTCGCCCTCCGCTCCGTCGCGTCCCATGGCGCCGCACTAGGGTCTTGGCACGGCGCGGCCCGATCCTGGACACGGCGCCACCGGCTGGCCCCGCTGCGGACCATAGGATGACGTGGTGGTTGCACCGGGATACCTGCGCTTCCCGCATATCTGCGGCGACCTTGTCACCTTCGTGGCTGCCGATGACGTCTGGCCCGCACCGGCCGGCGGCGGGCGGGCATGGCCGTCCGGGAACTACGGCGTCGAGCCAGATGTCGAGCTCATTCCCACCCCGGATGACTGGACCGCTGGCCGCGACGTGCACCTGGAGACGGCAGTGCGGCTGGCCCTGAAGGCGCTGCGGGATTCGCCCGCGGTAAGTCCGCCAGACCGCAGCAACCGGCCGTCCCGACGTCGGCCACCGCTCCCGCCGCGATCGGCCTGAGCATGTCCGGTGCGACCATGCCTGACCTGGCCATGCCCAAGCGCCAGCTGGTCTGGGACATGGACGGGACGCTACTCGACTCGAGCGTGGCCGTTCCGGCCGCTTTCCTGGCCGCGGTCAGGCGGCTTGGCGGACCGCTAGTCACTCCGGAGCAGGTGGTGGCGAGCTACCCGATCGGGCCGGCGGAGGCGCTGCTGCCGCACTTGCTCGGCCGCGAGCTAGCCGCAGGCGAATCGGAGGCGTACTACGAGGAGCTTGCCGGCGTCTCGGTCCGCCCGTACTGCGGGATCGCTGAAGTGCTCGGCGCCCTCCGCGCCCGCGGGCACCGGATCGCGGTGTTCACCGGTGCCAGCTACCGTGCGGCCTCGATGCTCCTGACGGGCGCGGGCATCGACCTTGACGTGCTGGTCGGCGGCGACGAGGTGCGCCAGCCCAAGCCAGCGGGTGACGGGCTGCTGCTAGTGGCGGGGCGGCTTGGCATCTCGGCGAGCGCTATTGCCTACATCGGCGACGCGCCGAATGATATGGGTGCGGCTAGGGCGGCTGGCAGCCTGAGCGCCGCAGCTGCCTGGGGCCACCAGTACGACGCAGCGGTTCCCGCTGACATCACACTCGCCACTCCGGCCGACGCGCTGGCGCTCCTGTCCGGGGCGGCCTGACCGGCCAGCGCCTCGTCAGATTGGCGGGTTGTAGCTGCCGATCCAGTGCAGCTTCATCCAGATGATGGCGCTGTTCCACGCGCCCGTGACCTCGAGCAGGCCGACGGCAATCAGCATGACCCCGCCGATCCTGCTGATCAGCCGGGCGTGCCGGCGCGCCCAGCCGAAGACGGTGACGCCGCGCTGGAAAGCGAACGCGACGATAAGGAACGGGATACCGATCCCCAGCCCGTAAACGAACGCGAGCAGGCCGCCGCGAAGCGCCGTTCCGCTGTTTTCGCTCAGCAGGAGCACCGCGCCGAGCGTCGGGCCGATGCACGGCGTCCAGCTCAGGCCGAACATCACGCCGAGCACGGGCGCACCGGCGAGGCCCGCCCTGGGCCGGAACGACGGCCGGAAGATCCGGCCCGCGAAGCTGAACCGGTCGAAGGCCCCCATGAATACCAGGCCGAGGACGATGATCACCGCGCCCAGAATGCGGGAAATCCCCTCCGCGTGCGCGGCCAGCGCGTCGCCGATGCTACTGACCGTGATGCCCTCGATCGCGAAAAGCACGGAAAACCCGAGGACGAACAGCAATGTGCCAAGGACGACTCGGCTTCGCGCTGGCACTCTGGTGGGCTGGGCCTGGGTGAGGGTGGCAGCGGCGACAGCAGTGCCGCCGGCGCTAGTGGCGCTGGCGGGCTCGGTGACGCTGGCCGATTCGGCCGCTGCAGGATCGGCGGTGCCCGACATGCCCGTGACGTAGGACAAGTAGCCGGGCACCAGCGGCAGGCAGCATGGTGACAGGAACGTAACTGCTCCGGCCGCCGCTGCCACCGGGATGGCGAGCAGCACCGGGCCGCTGCTGACCAGGTTGGCCAGGCCGCTCATGCCATCCTCCCTGCTGCCGTGGTCGGCTACTAACCTACAAGGCCGCGGCGTGAGAGTCGGCCCCGGCGTGAGAGTCGGCCGCAGCGTGTGAGTCGGCCGCAGCGTGTGAGTCGGCCGCGACGGCCCCGGCTAGGGCTAGGAGCGAGGGTTCTGCCGCTGCTCGCAGGGCCGCATCTGCCGAATCCGGGCCCGCAGAGAGGAGCGGAAGCCGCACTGCCGGGCTCGGAATCTCGCCCAGCCTGTGCAGTACCGACTTGATCACGACCGGGTTCGGCTCGGCGAACAGGGCCTGCGACAGCGGCGCGAGCCGGTGCCCGAGCTCCCTGGCCTCCGCCGCGTGACCATCCCGCCACAGGCGGACCAGGCGGGCGAAGTCGCTGGTGCGGACGTGGGCGCTGGCCAGTATGCCGCCATCGGCCCCGAGCGCGAGCAGCGGTGAGATGTAGGGATCGTCACCGCCGAGAACGCTGAACCGGGCGGGGCGCCCGGCCATCATGGCGATCGTGTCCTGATCGATCGATCCGACCGCATGCTTAACTCCGGCGATGCCAGGCAGCTCGGCCAGCTTGGCCAAGGTGCGCCAGCTCACTACCTGCCCAGTCCGGTAGGGAACGTTATAGATGATCAAGGGAACCGGGCTGCCGGTGGCCAGTGCCCTGAAGTGCTCGAGCACTCCGGCCTCGCCGGGACGGACGTAATACGGCACTGCGACGAGGGCCGCGCAGACGTCCGGAAAGCGGGCGAGGCTGGCCAGTTCAGCAGCCGAACGCGCCGTGTCGCTGGTCCCGGCCCCGGCCACCAGCTGCGCGCCTCGCTCGCGGCAGACGCGGCTGCAGATCGTCAGGACAGCGGACCGCTCCTGCTCGGTCAGGGTCGCCGCCTCAGCGGTGGTGCCGAGCGCCACGATGCCGGCGGCCCCATCGTCGAGTACCCGGTTCGCGAGGCGTTCTAGCGCATCGGCGGCGAGTTCCCCGACGGCAGCGAATGGTGTGATCAGCGGGATGAAGAGGCCGGTGAGTTCGTCCATGCACCTGATCCTCGCCGCAGGCAATTGTCCAGGTCCAGTTCGCATTTCTGGATCGAAACATAAGCTGTACTAATGCTTGATGTCCGCAAGATGGAGCTGCTGCGGGAGCTAGCCCGGCTCGGCACTATCGCGGCCGTGGCCCAGGCGCAGTTCTGCACGCCGTCCGCCGTATCCCAGCAGCTCAGCGCTCTGGAGCGGGAGGCAGGCGTGAAGCTGCTCCGGCGCAGCGGCCGCGGTGTGGAGCTGACCGCGGCCGGCGCCGACCTGGCCGACCGGACTGGGGCGATGCTCGCGCTGCTTGAAGAGGCAGAGGCTGCGCTGGCCGCGCATCGAACCGAGCTAACCGGCGAGCTGCGCATCGGCGCGTTCCCGACCGCAGTCCGCACTTTGCTGCCAGGTGCGCTGGTCCGGCTCGGTGCTGAGTACCCGCGGCTCGAGCTCCGGGTGACCGAGCTGGATCCGGCCGAAGTGCCGGATGCGCTGCGAACTGGCGCCCTCGACATCGCACTGGTGCACGAGTACGACTACGTGCCGGCGGAGCCGGACCCGGCGATCATGACCCAGCCGCTGCTGGCCGAGACGATCTTCCTGGCTTACTCGGCCGCGGACGGCCGAGGCGGCGAGAGGTACGCGACCGACGCAGTGTCCGCGATCGAGACTGTGTCCGCGATCGAGAATGGCACCGATCCGGTGCTGGCCAGCAGCACGCTGCCCTGGATCGCGGCAACCCCTGGCACGCTCTGCCACCTGATGGCGGTAAGGCTCTGCCAGGCGGCCGGATTCACGCCCCGGATCAGGCACTACGCCGACGACTTTGCCGCGGTTCTGACGCTGGTTGCGGCGGGCCAGGGAGTGGCACTAGTGCCCGAACTGGCCCTGGCCGACCTGCCCGACGGCGTGACCCTGGCGGCGCTGCCAGCGCTGCGCCGCACGCTCATCGCCTGTCGCCGCGGCGCGGCGGCGCATCCGGCCGTCGTTGCGGCCGCCGCGGCGATCCGGGCGGCGGCCGCGGACTACCTGGACGTCACCGCGCCTCACCGGCCTGCTTCGCCCGCCAGCGAAAGACGGCGCGCTCAGCCGCCGTCCAACCGGTTGTAGTCAGCAGGTAGATGCCCGCCGCCAGCGGCACGAACGCGGCGATCACTACGGTCGTGTACGGCACGATCCGGCTCAGCACGCCGAGTCCGGCCGGCTGACCCGGCGCTGCGGCGACGGCGGGACCGGCGGCTCTGGTCACCCGGGCGGTCAGGAAGCCGATGCCGGCTAGCAGGGCGAACAGTGCAAGGAATAGCAGGCCCTGAGTGCTGGCCGGTCCGGCTCCGGTCAGCCAGTGGCTGCCCAGCGGAGTGGTGAGCAGGTCCCTGGTCAGGAGCCAGTTCCCCGAGCCGTTCACGGTCTTGGACAGGAATAGCCGGTACATGATGCTGAAGAACGGCAGCTGCAGCAGCAACGGCAGGCAGCCGGCCAGCATCGTCCCGCCTTCGGCTTGGTAAAGCGCCGTAAGTTCGCGCTGTAGCCGCTCGGGCTGGCTGGCGAAGCGCTTGCGCAGCTCGGCGACCTTGGGCTGCAGCGCGGACATGCCGGCCTGGCCGCGGAAGGCATGGTAGCTGAGCGGGGAAAGCAGCAGCCGCACGGCCATGGTGAACACGACGATGGCGGCAGCTGTTGCCAGGCCGCCGGCCAGCGGGGTCAGGAGCTGAGCAAGCGAAACGACGACGTGGTAAGCGACGCCCATCGGGGCGTTGAGAAATCCGAGCATGGTGAGACCCTCCAGCGGGTTCGGGAGATTCCGGGATCAGCTGGAGACGGCCGCACTCGCGCAGCCGCAGATAGCGGTGAGGTCAGGCGGCCGCCAGGGCCGCCGAGGGCGCTCTAGGCCGGACATGACCGGCCGCATCGGGATTGCGCTGACGCTGAAATACGGCGCCCCACGACTTTCGCCGCAAGGCTGCGGTCCGCTGCAGGAGTAGTCCGCCCTGCAGGGCGTCTGCCAGCCGGGCAGTCTGGGCCAGCAGCGCGACAATCGCACCGGCCAGTGCTGCTGCGGCGAGCGACAGCATTGCAGCCGGGCGCGCATCGGCCTGTGCCGTCAGCAGCTGCCACCAGAGAGCGAGCGCCGCTAGCGCGATCATCCGTTGCGTACCGAGCGTCGCCGCAGCAGTGGCTCGGAGCAGATTTACTCTCCGCACGGCTCAACTCTACGGCTCAGGTGTTCCGAGCGACAGATTCACCCGATCCGGTGGACTCCGAGGGGCTAGGGCTGGACCGAGCTGATCGCGGTCGTGTTCGCAGCAGGAGTTTGGGTGCTACTAGGCATGGCGTGGGCGCGCGTTGTCGGCGTGATCCTCGCCGCGCTAAGCACGATCGGGAACTTCCTGGTCCTGCCCTATTACCCGGCCTGGTCGGTGATCCTGATCGCCGTAGACGTGTTCATCATCTGGTCGCTGGTCTCGCGCGAACGGCGCTCGCCCGGCTGAGGCTCTTCCGCTGTGATTGGCAGCGCCGGCGTGAGCCAGGCCGCGCTGACGTAAGCCACCACAACCGCCACGATCACCAGCGGCATCACGGTGAGGCCATCGGCTGCCAGCAGGAGCGTGGCCAGCAGCACCGACGTGAACGGCAGCCTCAGCATCACCGCGCACATCGCGCCAATGCCCATGGCGACGCCGGCGATCAGCGGCAATCCCGCCAGGTGCGACAGCGCCATGCCGCCGGCTGCCCCGATGAACATTGACGGGAAGACGGGCCCGCCCCGGAAGCCGCTCAGCGACGTGCCATAGGCCAGCGCCTTGCATGCGGTCAGCAGCACGAGGGCGCCGGCCGTGTAGGCGGCGCCATGGGTGATCAGCGGCCCGAGGGCCGTTTGCCCGGAGAACAGCACCAGCCCGGAGCTGTGGCCCGCACCGGCCGCGAACGCGATCGCCAGCCCGGCGACGGCCAGGCCCAGCACCGGCGTGGCCAGCAGCATGCGCCGCTCGATCGCGGGCCGCAGGACCAGGGCAAGCCATCGGATGCCGCCTCCAAGCGCGGCAGCCATCAGGCCGATCGCCAGCGCCCATCCGAACTCAGCGATGTCGGGCCGTCCGACTGCCGGGAGGTGCGGAATGGCGAGCGAGAACGTGCCAAGCCCGGTCCACGCCCTGACCCCTATAAAGATCAGCGAGCCGATGCCGGCTGCCAGCAGGCCGGGGACGAGCACGAGTTCGAGCATGGCGCCGCCCAGGCCGGAAGCCTCCAGGAACAGGAACGCGCCGATAATGGGCGAGCCAAGCAGGGCGCTGATAGCGGCGAAGCTGCCGGCTGCCGCCACAACAGTGCTGGCCGCGGCGGGCGCGTCCCGCTTCACGAGGCGAACGGCGCAGACGCCGAGGCCACCACCGATCGCGATCAGTGGTGCCTCGGGCCCGAGCACGACTCCAAGGCTGAGACTCGCTAGCGCTGCGAGCAGCACACCCGGCAGCTCGATCGGTGACGGCGGTCGCTCACCCGTCTTGAACCCGTCCGCCGGGCAGCGGCCGCCCGTGCCAGGCAGGTACCGGATCGTCAGACTGACCAGTACTCCGGCAAGCACCAGCGGGGGGACCGGCCACCACAGGGGCTCGCCGTGGAAGCCGAGACTATGGGGAAGGTCGGAGAAGATCCATCCCTGGAGCCGGCTGACGAGCGCCAAGAAAAAGTAGGCCACGGCTGACACGAGCACTCCGACGAGCGCCGCGAGCGCTAGCAGTACCAGATAGTTGCGAGTCCGCAGGCGCGCAAGCGGATCGGACGGCGCTGTCACCGTTCTCCTGAAGGGCCTCGCGCCGAGTGTTCGGCGCCCTGACCGAATAGTGCAGCCGGGCCGAAACGGCCCGGCTGCCGTGACCGGCAAGCACTCCGGTTGCCGGCGCAGCGCCAGATGGCGCTGCGCCGGCAGGCAGTGCCGCGATTCCGCTAAACGGCGGCTCGTCTCCTGCCGCCGCCGGTGACGAGGGCCCAGATGATGACGGCGTCCAGTGCGATCACGATGATCGACCAGAGCGGGTAGTACGGCAGGAACAGGAAGTTCGCGATCCCGCTGATGACCGCCAGGATGACGCCGACGACCCTGGCCCACATCATGCCGAGGAGCAGGCATACGCCTGCCGCGAAGACCACCGCCCCGATGATCAGGTGGGTCCAGCCCCAGGCATGGATGCCATAACTGAACGTGTAGTTCCGCACGTGCAAGTAGAAGGCTCCGCTGATGACCCCGGTGATCCCCACGAAGAAGCTCCACAGGCCCGACATGATCATCAGGACCGCCGCCAGCGCGGTGAAACCGCCGGCGGCCAGGCCGCGGGTCTCCTCCCTTTCCGGTGCGTAGCCCGCCTCGTAGCCCGGCTGGCCGTACGCCGCCGTCTGCTCAGGCGCACTCGTCGTCCGCCGATGCATCGGGTCGTACCCGCTGCTGGTCGTTCCGCCTGGTCCGCTTCCGCTCATCGAGACCAGCCCCTTCCCGTCCCGCATGGGGACAATGCCCCAATATCGGATTTGCTGGAGTGCCTCTGGTTCGGCGGCCCCAAGTGAGGCCGATCAGCCGGACTCATATCCAGCCTGACCCTACGAGAGCGCGGTCCGCCGTTACATCACCCGCGCCGGGTGAAGGGGCGCAGCGCGCAGTCGGGGGCACGCCCCCCGACGGCCCCCTAAACCATCCGGGGCACGCCCCTCGACAATGCCCAAAGCCATTGGAGGCCCGGCGCCATCTGCCCGGCTGCGTTACTTCTGTGCCGACGCAACCTGGCTAACGCCAGGTCAGGCCCGGGACGTCTGCTGCATGGCATTGTGGCGCTGCCAGGCGCTGGCGCCAGCCGCCGTTGCTGCCTTGGTCTGGCTCAGCTTCTGCTTAACCACCTCACCGGGAGGTACCTCAAGCTCGCGGAGCCACCGCCGGGTGGCGGACATAATCGCAGTTCCACCCACGATCATGCCTGTCATCCCTATGATCGCGGCGGCGCCGACCAGGCACGCTCCGATGATCATCGGCGTGCTGTCCAGGTGGAACTCGCCAGGTGCGTAGGTTGTCGGGTTGTTCATCGCGTCCTTCCTAGCGTTGTGGGCGCTCCTGACCGTTCCCGCGCCGCAGCCAGGCAACGTCATCCCTTGCGGGTGATTTGGCCCCGCGGCGGCCGAGAGACGATGAAGCCAGACGGGGAGGGAGTAAGTAGATATGCCAACAACGGCATGGCGGTTCGCCGGCACGGAGGGTGCCGATAGCGCCGTACTCCGGCTCAAGCAGCTGGACGCCGCTGAGCTCATCAACGTGATGGACGTCGCGGTGCTGCGGTGGCCGGAATATGCGTCGGCGCCGATTACGCAAGAGCACGTAACGCGCCAGGGCGGCACGATGGCCAAGCTCATGCACAAGCTGCGGCACGCCGCGATTGACGACACCATGATCGAGACGGTGAAGGGTGACATGTGCCCCGGCACGTCGGCGATGGTGCTACTGAGCTCGGATGCCAAGATCGACGCCGTCGTTCACGCCTTCGAAGGCCAGCCCATGGAACTGGTCCGCACCGACCTGTCGGTGCCTGATCAGGACCGGCTACGGCTGTCGGTCAACCAGATCCGCCAGCGGGATGGTGGCGACGCCCCGGTCTAACGCGCCATCCCTCGAGCTCGTGCTGCATATCCGGGTGGTCAGCCCGGACGACATGACCG
>Ga0335073_10006650_pt1 | contig 16243 bp, 18 predicted proteins | sample Lox_Sample_22_FD_207093 | JGI IMG/M metagenome (GOLD analysis project Ga0335073, IMG submission 207093) | Soil microbial communities from Loxahatchee National Wildlife Refuge, Florida, United States - Lox_Sample_2.2 | ecosystem: Environmental > Terrestrial > Soil > Wetlands | place: USA... | reverse complement strand
TTTTACGAGAGATGCATTTTCGAACGACTTGTCTCAGAGAAGAACGCTGTATCGGACATGTATGGCTGCTTCGTCCAGTACGTCATGGACAACACCATCGCCAGCGACATCCGTAGTCGTTTATATAACCTGCGTGAACACAAAGACGAGTTTTGCAAAATCCGGAGACATCTTCGTCAGTCACATAGACGTGCCAAATTTCACGTCCACCTAGTCTCGTTTCGACCATATATCCCCGGTTACACTTCTCTCTCTCTCGGAAAGCGCATCGTTGTCAACCCATACGATCCCGACAAATTCCCTTCTGACAAGTTTCACGTCATGTATTCTGCAAACTCCTTCGTGCTCAAACCGCCATCCCATCAGCAATTGGAGATCCATCTCTTCGTCACTGACGACTGTCCATTCGATTCTGAGAAACTTGAAACGATCAGGCGATTACAGCTTGAATTCGTGAGTTCGAATTACTTCGATGAGAATTGGCTTGTCCTCGTCGTCGTGTACAATCTTCACACCGTCCCCGGTCTCAATGAATGGCTGTTGAGGGCGCCGCACTACCTCCTGGAGAATGTCCGCAAGCGTTCTTACGTCGCTCGTTCTTCAGACAAGGAAGACAACGTCCTCACAGGAGTCCATCGCAGTCGCATGGTTGGCCTCGGTGATGTGGCCAACCAGTCCGGAGGCGTTGGCCCTTACCTCAACATTCAGAACCGACGGCAAATTGAGACGTCCGTGAAATATGAGATCCTCCAGAACACCGACTTTATTTTGGACGGTCTCGTGGCGGTACGACCATTTTCAATGGGTTTGCTGATATGGAGATAGATTTCAGAGGTGTTGTTGCCGTTTGTGGGGAGCAAGTGGAGGACAGATGCGGCGACGCATCACGCCTTACCGTCAGGTAGGTAGGGATGATATAGTTTGTGGTTCTCTAGTAAAATACTTTTTACAAAATTTAAGCTGTTTTACTTCAGTTCCAACCCTCGCCGTAGAGTAGCCAATGCTCGCCCCACAGGATTCCCGTTGGTCACTGGATCGTATTCAATCCCCAGCTCGGTCAGTATCCTTTGTGCCTCCCTTTGCAATACACATCGTTTCTCAGTCAATCTCCGAGTCCGAGACATCTGTAAGCCTGATCCGGCTATTTTCTTAAGAGAATCAAGCAAGCCGTGGTTCTACACGGTTAATCGCATATTGGTAACTTGCTCACCCGAAGCTCATCACCGTCATCGAGACAGTTAGTTCTGTCTAGAATCGCATCTAATGCCTTTCTGTGAGCGTATGCGGCTGGAATGTGACTAACCGCCTCAGTTATTTTCTTGCCATTGGCGAATTCTTGCAATAGTCGACTCAACGCGACTAAGGTATAGGGCCGGGCTGCCCCGACCATATCGGCTTTTCTGCAGTCCCGACTTTCGCTTTGACCTCCACCGTATTGTGCCACAAACAGCTCCAATACGTCTCCCTCCTCTAGGTCCCACGTGTCCCATTTGTTTAAGCCATTGCCATCGTAAAGCCAGCGTTGCTCGTCAGGTGGAATTCCGTGTCTCTCGTAGAACTTCAATAAGATGTGCCAAATGGGGTCCTTCGGCCCGTGAAGCATGATTTCCCTAGACCTCCAGTAAATTCGCAATATCCAGGTACATCTTACATATTTTCGTCTTCGAGTATAATTTTAACCGGAGCTGGCTTTTCTCTCCATTTCAAATGCTCCAGATCCTCGAACACCGCATAGAGTGGCGACCTGGCTGCACCATAGTCACCGACTTCAAGGACCGTTTCACCGGAGTGAATCCTGTTCCCGTACAACTTTAACGACATCCTAGCTGGAATGTCGGACTCTAGGCTATCAAGAACCTTCTGTCGGACATTGCTAAATTTGTCGCCAGGCTGGATCCAGAACCGTTCCATCTTCTGAGCGGGCCGAGCGATTGAGGGATCGAGGAAAAGAAATATGACGTTAATTTGAAAGAAATTTGCGAACATGTCGACCATTAGAGCCTTACCCTCACAGGGCCCAGGCAAGTCTCCTTGTTCGAGTAGCATTCCATCCTGTGTACACCATTCGCAATCGAACGCTTCCCTTATTCCTATCGATTAGGCGGACACGGCCAAGGTGCTGACCTCGAGCGGCTATAAAGGCTTGCAAATCGTTCAAGGTCATTTTTTTCTTTCGCTCCGTCGCATGGTATTTATCCGACTTTCTGTCGTAGATGACAACAACGTTCTCCATTTAGGCGTGCTCAGAGCGCTCTTCGTTCCGATTTTGTCCGAAAGTTGCGTATTAAGTAAGTCTGCCCAGGCGTCGACTCCCGCCGATCACCGATCGGGTGCAACCATATTCGAAGTCCCATGGACGCCGTATCCCGGATGGAGGAAGGCCACCCAGTCAACGACGGTAGCAACCAGCACGGGACGACAGAGACGACACTGACCCCTTATGAATTTCCCTCCATTCGCGAATGTGTGGAAGTCCTTGGTACCGAAGGGAAGTTAAGTTGCGAATCACGGTTTGCGAGGATTGTGAAAGAACAAGTGCAACGCTACCGTACGGCTTTATAGCCTGGTGATCTGTCACTCATGAAAATAGGTTCTGATGGAGTTGACCCTCCTGGCCGTTCCTGGCTTGACGCTCTATACCTGTTCAGAATCAATTACGGGCCAGCTTCCAAGGACGACGTTGAAACCGCGTACGCCGCTCTTAAAGCTGCCAATGATCTTTCCGAGAGGACTAAACTTACTCTTCTGGACCGCCGCATTGCCCATGAATTTTTGCAAAAGATTTTTCCGGCTGAGTTTGAAAAATGCACATTCTGCATCGATTGGACTTCGGAGAACGAGGATGCCCAACGCCAAGCTCGTGCTTATCAACTCAAGAGGAGAGGACCCCTCTCTGATCAGCATCCAATTCGTTTTGAGCCTAAGGTCGATTTTGGTCGCCGATTGTCTCCATTTGAGTTCAATCCTTTTGCTGCCGAAAGCGAGGCTCTCAGAGCCTGTGAAGAATTTTGCATCAATTGTGTTTGGGATAAGAAATATGCGTCGGTTGTTTTCGGCGACGATGCACGTCCTCCAATGGCAGCGGTAGCAACTGACATGATCAATATGGTCGAGTTTTTAAGTCGGATGCCTTGCGAAAAGCCACGTCTAGTCTCAGAGTGCTTGCGGGATCTTCTTGCCTCGAATCGTCTTTATTCTATTTCTAGGCCGGTGATGGACCCTGATGCAGTATGTCGGGGTTTTCTGTGGGACATGTTCATGATCATTGTCTGTTGCCCACGTAGCTATCGCGAACTGGAAGGATGGGACCGCGATGGTGGGCGGAACGTCAGTTGGCAACCATATGCAGAATTCCACGACTTCCGTGATACTGTCCGGCGCCCTACCGACAATTATCAATTCCCAGGAGGCGAAATCCTGGGCTTGCCGAAGTCACTCGCGCTGTATTCGACGGCTGCAAGTGACATGGCTGGATCACTTGATAGCATGAATGCGGATTATATACACTCTGGACCATATCGGTTACAGCTTACGAATCAACTACGAGAGCACTTGACTCTTGATAATAACGGACGGATCCGCCTATATTGGGATGACCCAAGACTTTCCCGTCGGCTTTTGCGACCCGCTAGTGCACGACCTGGAAAGAGTGTTCTAAGAACCAAACCAGCTATACCTGGAGACAGTTTTAGCCTGTACACGGAGCATGCCTTGGGAAGGTTATCATTTGTAATTCCAATCTGATCATAGACTCCTCAGTGCGGACCGGATTGCGCAAGAAATTTTGGATTCTTATTCCTTATTGTTTTCCCGCAATCCCCAGTCTGAAGCCATCGCCCGAACGTTGTTTGCAGAGAAGGATATTGGCGTGGATTTTGTCGAGTTATTCGAATTTGTAGAAGATTCGCCCGATTCACCCACCCCTGCAGCTGAGGGTAAGATCCGGATCATGAAATGGTATGATTCAGCGGTGAGGGGAGAGGGACCTTTGCTGAGTCATTTTAAATATTATCGTCCTCATTTGGCTCTCTTGATGAAACAAATGAGCAAATGGAAACCACAAAGGAGGGGAGACTTGCTGCAAGCTGGATATAATGACCGATTCATGTATTATAGCACGCTCTTTGGGGTTGGGATTGGGATCTTGGGGTTGGCGGGGGTAATTAGTACGATCATCGGGACTGTTTTAGCTTGGTTGCTACTGAAAAAAACCTAATCTTATCTCACCCATATTCTTCCCGGAAAATAAAGTTTTGGTCATGGGACGTATTTTCGTGGCTGTGCAATCCGAATGATCGGCAGTGAATCTCGTGAGCTACAATGCAATTAAAATAAAAAGCAATTCATTGAAATCAGCGTGAAAAGTTTGGTCTGAATTTGGGTAACCTTTCCCCTGCCCACTATTCTTGTATACTCCAACAATATAAACAGGGAATCGACGACCGGAATGGAGCACGCTGCCACCTAACTGATTAGAACCGGTTTTCTTTTGACTTTGGCAATTCGCTGGCTTCGAAAGCATTAGCCTACTGTAGCGTTCCCAGCGCCAGTGTCACATAGTGGCTCTCTCACCTCCCACCCAATCTCATTAAGACACATCCTAGCATTGAATTATTGAAAATCGACTTCCGCCCACGCTCCCCGCCCTTGACTCAGCCACATTGCTTTATTGAGAAAAAATGACGAGGAATATGCCGGCAATCGCTATTAAGCCTGAAAGGAAACTTGTTTTAAGGAGTATTACATCATTGCAATACGGTGGCACTTTGCACAGCCAAGTTCTCTATATTTCTACCAATCACAATTAATCATGTAGGAATTCGTGCGTATAAAATCAACGCTTTAGACATCTTTTCCCGCCTTCGATGATGCCATGAACTCCTCTCAAGATCCACATCGTCAAACACCCAAACCGGAAAGCAGCGGTTCTCAGTATAACTATGCCTTTCGACTACAGACTGATGTCGCAGGGGTAAACGTAAAGTCAGTAACAACCCTTATGGAGCCGTTGGGGTACATAAATGTCTACAATGTCGACGTCAGAAGCGGAAAGTATGCTCCCGACTCAACGAAATGACTCACGAGACTTTAGTACGTGTATAATGATGCAGATGCAACTTGTGATGCTTGTATAAGGACAAATCGCATATGTGGCCCCAAGGTCTCGACTGCTGGATTCCACAAATCCCCCAACCCGAATGTTCGTTACAATCCATATCCAGAAGCTACTTCGACCTATTCAAAGCATGACATGCCATTACCTCTCAGATTGGCCACACCCACTTCCCCCGCCACTTCTCATTCAATTGTTGAACAGGTTACCCTTGGGACAACTCCCGCGGTCCCGCTGCTTTCTCAAGTCGCTGCTGCTATTGAGCAACGGAATCCTGATCGAGCCACAGATGTTCAATACATCTACAGTCAACTCCGGAATGACATGTATCGATTCACACAGCGACCTGAATGGCACTCTTCTACGGAATCCCTCATTCCTGGTGGAAATGATTTACGGCAATTGACCCCTCCATTCCCCTCGGACATGTCTCTGTTAAACCCTGATCGCGAAACAGGGCCTCCATACCCACATAGTGCTCCCTACAGAGGTAGCAACTACAATTCTGGTTCTCAACAAACTGCGACCTTTCAACCCTTGAGACATCAACCAACATCGCTGTCGTCTCGTGCAGACATCGAGCTGCGTCCGAGCGACCCTCAGTTCCTTCAAAAACCCCAATCAGACTCCATTTCCATTACTCATCTCGAACCTCAAATAGCAAGGAGATCGGACCCAATGGAACGTTTCCATGGAATTTCGTTCCTTGATGATATGGAGGAAGTGGTAAACTCCAACGACGGAGACCGGCCTACCTATCCTAGGCCTAGGAATCCCACAACTCCTATGCCCAGTTCCGAAGGTTAATGCTGCGATTGTTGATCATGACTAATTTGACAGAGATCGAAAGAGCTCCAGGTCACTTTGTTAGGGTCAATCTCATGGATAGTGAGAAGGCATCAGAATCTGCGGCGGTACGACCGGGTCGATTTTCTCGTCCAGAGACCGGGGACGTTGGGACTTCCACGACGACACGACCAGGCTTCACAATAGTTAGCAGACCATCTGAGGGGAGATACTATAGCGCAACTCTAATATTTGAATGGCCTGAAAAATTTACCCTTAGCGCGAAGTCAGTTGCGTTCATACGTTTGAAAAGTGATCGGGGTCCCTTTGAATTTGTGAAGATGGATCATGTTGACGAGATAGTTGGGGACCATTGGGGCTCACTCGGGATGGCTGTGTTGGAGGTGGCATTGGAGTTGTTAACTCACGCTTCAGCAAATGAAACAAACTTCTCGGTGGGTTCGGCCAAAGTCGCATCTCTGCAACTGCATCCTCTTCCTACTGGAATGTCTGTTGATGCATACACCACTCCGACGGAATGGAACTCTTTGCTGAGCTGTTTAAAGTGGCTTTTCAGCTGTCTTTCACACGATCCGCCCTCTGCTTTGATGATCCGACAGTTTGTGCCCGCCATTGCAATCGCGGGAGAGTCGCAATTATCCGAATTTGTGGTACAAGAAGAGACTATCTCGGCTTCTCGTGCCACTGCGAATGATGCATGTTGGCTCGGTCTTATTGCGGGTGCCAACATAGGACTCTATGACCAGAATCCTCCGACCGGTTCCAGCGCCCATGATTGGGTTGGAAAAGGACTCAAGATTCCATTTCATATTCTAGTACAGATTGCCAGCATCGATGAGATAGTGGATTTTGATGGGACACCAGTGCTTTGTGGCTTTCAAACAGCTTTAATTCCTATCGAAGCTTTTGACGACGGTTCAGTACAATGGCATTTTCTCACCGGATGTGACGACGAACGTTTTCGCTGGATTTCCGACCGACATGATTTTTTGCAACTGCTTCCACCTGAACGTCTACGTGACGTCGATATAAACAACCTGAAGGGAATGGCATACGTAGGTGGCTGGGCATCGATTACAACGATTCTCAGTAACAATGCCTCCGAATCATATTCCCCGATCATGTCTTCCTCAGACGAAGGACCTATATAGTCGCTCAGGCATTGACATCCAGGGCGCCATCCAAATAGCCCCTGGCATGCTACCAATCGGTGCCATACTGGGGGTTACACAAAAGCTGGAGCTCTTTGGTACCCGCTGTCGTTATACTTCTGAGGAGGATATGTGCGGAATAGTAGATCAGCTCTACTCCAAGCAAGTTATCCTCTATGACGACTCGGCCAAAACTGCGTATCTATGCCGCCTCATCAATCTGATAGTATCGCTCGTCCGTGCGTATCTCCGTGACAATGGCTATGAGTATGATACCAAATTACTCAACTTCGAAACAGGCGTCGAACACAACCAGGCGAATATCAGAAGGGTGGTAACTGAACAAACCGACCTATGCCGGGCATTCAAAGAATTGACAAAACGCTATGCCAAGATAAACGCGGTTCTTCGACAACGTAATACGAAATCGGTGATTTTCGGATTTGAGGCCGTAGATATTCTCAAGGGACACGACTTTTACGCACGGAAACTTTCAGTCACCAATGGAGTTGAAGCTTGGAACGCACTGGCAGAACTGACTGATGTTGTTTTTTGTGGGGGTTATGGAGATGTCATACTATCATCCGACAGAGCTCAATGCTCTGTGAAGCCTCCACACGGCTGCAATGTTCTGATATGTCCACTCGCACTTCTCAGAGAACACTTTGATGACGTGGATGGCAAGTGTTTCAAACAGCGGGGCCGACAGAGCTTCGTCTGGACATGGACAGGCAGGCCCTTCGAATGTCGCATGTTGAAGGGAGGTAGAGGGTGTGATGGACGGGAGTGCTGGGTTGATCATCTCCAGTGCATAAATCGCCCTTGCAGAATGATGAAGAAAGTCCTCAAGAATCAGCACAACATGCAGTCGGTGTCTTTAGACAACGCCGACGGCGCGATAGGCTTCGGAAAATTACGAACGGGGTCGCGTTCTAAAAATGATGCAAAGTCGTCAGGATCAGGAAGTGTTCAGGTGAATTGACGGTATGGAAGCAGTACTTGTTTGCTGATGTAAATAATGGACGCGGAATCGTGATGTCCCATCGAATTGGAAAGGCAATGTCTGACCGCTAGGCATCACCCGCATCCTTTCCCCGAGACGCAATAAAGCACTCCCATTGGCCAGCCGCCAAAACCGAACCCTAACCGAAACGCACCGCCAGCTCATCCAATACGCCCGTCCAGGGGTCCGTGGCTGGCCTCCCGCGATTGGCGGAGGCCAGTAAATACGGCGTATTTCCCGCTGCCATAGTGGATAGCAAAGCAAAATATTCGATGTGTGACTCAAGCTAAGCCTTCTGTTTCAACGCCTCTGAGTTAGTCTACCTCAACAAAAGGTTCGCTTAACAGAAACGAGCATTTGAAAGACGGCATAATGAAACTTGTGAAGGCGAAATTTCTTGTGAGGATCGGGCCTATTTTAATTCTGACCAGCCCTGTGCGACAGTGGCTGCGGGACAAAGAATGCAATGTCGTCGCCTTTTTCTTTGTCTTTTCTCTATTGTAGTTCTTTAGTTATTGTTTAGACGTCTATGAGTTCTGCTAGGAGGTCTCTAGCAGGATTCAAGCAATTTCAACGCATATTCAGTTGACTTTGTTTCCCCCCCTCGTGTGAAATTCTTTATATTCTTGGGACGAGTGCCTAAGCGAACCTTCTTTTCTTCGAAATATCCAGTTACGAATTAAGTATCAATTGTTCTCGGTCACAGATCGGCTACCGTCCCAATTGTTCACATCGCTGCAGGATCCAGAACAGGAAGTAATCAGAGCTAACGCACTCAGTGCTCGTGCCGTCAATCTTAACAGTGAGTACTTGGGCTCCCCAGCCTGATGATGAAAGAGTCACAAACCGAGAATGAATGATACCGAAGGTACTATCTCGCCCTCTTTCTCAGGTTCAACTCTAGGGTCGACCGATTGTTAAACGCCGGCGGCTACCTTACGAGAACAATTCTTTATCAATTATTGCACCGTCATGTCACCGAACAGGTACAGCCTACAACGCGCCGCTGATGTCAGGGATCGTCATTCCAGCACGAAATCAGTTTCCAATAAACCACGCAAGAGACAACCCAAGGAGACGCAACGCAACGCAATTCACAAGCCTAAAAACACTGCAAAGAAACGGGAAGCGAAAGAGAAAAGGCGACAACGAACGGAAGCCAAGGAGAGACGACGAAAGCGACAAGCCTCGAGGACAGAACAGACGAATAAAGAAGCAAAGAAGTCACAAAGGTTGGAATTCATCAAACACGCCCCCATCCAAGAGATCCTCGAAAACCGAGCTAATGGACGGCGACTCAAGACGGATCAGGAAGTTAGAATGTTATATAACATCCCGCCTCAGTCAGACCTCATTTACGCGGACGGCTCATGTTTTGACCACATAAGAAATCCGAAGGCTGGAATCGGCATTTATTTCGGTCGGAGTGATACTCAAAATATTTCCGCACGACTTCTCGGCCCGAATCAGACGAGTAATCGAGCTGAACTATTTGCTGTTGTCAAAGCCCTCGAAGTGCTTCACCTAGATCCGATATTGTCTCAAGGGACGAAACTGGTGTACATCTTAACGGATTCAAAAAGTGTTGTCGACGTGTTGAACAGACATTATCCAAATTGGACACAGAAAAAGCTAAGTTCCAAAGATGGGTTTCAACGGGTTCGTGATATGGTAATGATCTTTCAGGATAAAGAAATCGATATTCAATTCAAGCATATCACAGGACACAGCGACATATTGGCCAAGAAAGGTGCTTTGATGCCCGAATCTAACGACGAGAACTTCGATTCTGAGGCTTTTGTTCTGATGATCGAGGAGATGTTGGAGTCTGGAGGTGATGAATGGGATGTGGCTGCCATTGAGCCTGAACCATTGGTTCAAGACGACAGCAGCGATGGTGGTGATGAGGGCAAAACGAGCATAGATGCATCAGAAACCGACGATGATTATGATGATGATGGGGATTCCACGAGCGATGGAATGTACGAAGACAAGGAACTGGACGAAATGCTTCAGGAAGAATTACTGTATGAGGATGAGGAATTGGGTGCAATGATTGCGGAAATGGATGATGAAGGTGTTCTACGATGATGGCGGAAGCATTTTCCTCGGTTCAGCAAATGTGTTTCGGTCGTTATTCAGAGTCTTTGCCAATGGTCAATTACGCTGCAAGTGAGATTACTGTTCTGAGCGACCTATTTTCAACCGAAGATGTTCTCCAGAAATGAAGTCCTTCAAATCTCTGATCGATATCGAACTTGTAGCATTCGAGAAAACTCTTATTTTCTAGTAAAAGACATAACGTCGTAACCACGATCATAGCTCACTCTGTAAAATTATTGGGAGTTAGCCACATGGCTTTGTGAGGTCTTGGTCACTGTCTTCGACAGAGCAGCAAAATGATTCTTTCTCGTCATGGGCAAATATCCAATCACCGGAAAGAGTGCAATCATTGAAAACATACATCAATGTTGTGCATTTACTAATTTAGCGGGATGCAGCGGCTCTTTATATATACAGAAGTATCGCGTCATAATTATCTGCAACACTCCTGGTGCCGTTTTGTCCCATAATATCTTCCCGTCCCTGGACCCTCCAAGGACGATTTCCGCCACAAATTTGGTCAAGCTGGTCAAGCAATTTGTGTGGGACAGAATTGCTTGACCATTTGTGTGTCCCTGGAGTTTCTAAGCTGTCCCTACCTGTTATACAAGTCATGATCCGGGGCCGAATCATGGATTAGGGCGGCAATTGCCAAATTCCCGCTTGGATTGAAGGGATCGGCGTGAAGATAAAATGGAATTGATATTCCTCTTTGATGTGCAGGGCATCAGATACAAGTCCGTATTCGTCCTATTGTGCCCAAATCTTGGAGGCTTGTTTGAGATTGTGGACTTCAATGAGTTCGGCCCGCTCGAGACATTTGAGTAAGGTGCTACGCGGAGTGGAGGTGAAAATACGTTAATTGTGGGGGTTTGTCTAAGAACAAGTTTATGTAGCGTAATATGCCTCGTATCATCGCTTCCTTGACGAGAGCGTGACGGTCCCCCCGTGCATCCATCCTCGAAAACCTAAAACCAAAACAACAAAATGACCTCTAGTACCGCGACCGCGCCGGCGAACGACGCATCCAATTCAATCAACCGCACTGTCCCGATCTCCCACACCACGCCGCAGCAGCCGCCGCAAAACCCCCGTCTCTGGAGCCCGAATTACCTCCAAAGAATAAGGCGCGAGATTGTTCACTGCGATGGGATAGAAACCATTAGGCATAGAATTCCACACAAATCGTGTGTTTAATATAAAATTCCGTGGAATCTAATCCTTTATCCCGACCCCCATTCTTTTTGAAAATCTGAGCAGATTGTTAGCTCGGAAGCCGGGGTCTCACGGGGAGAAAATCACTGTTCATACATGTCCTTATTTCCGCTATCGAATGTGAGCGGATTCTCGAAAAGAATGATGGGCAGTTCTTATAAAGTGGGCCCCTCCGTTTTTACCCTCTCCGCTGTGGGGCAGGAAGGTTCCACTTTTTCACTCACAAAATAATACTAGGAACCTTCGCGCGGAGAGGTCTCCGCAGGTCCAGAGACAGAAGGACGCTATGCACGGAATTTTCAACTTTTTCTCTCACACCCCATTTTTCGTTTCCCAAGCATATGTGGTTTAATAGCCCCCCGATTGGATGTCCCAGCGCTCCACACAGTGTGGGCAGTGGACTGTCATCTTTTCTGGGCGGATGCCCATTTCTCGAGAGTTCGATGGTCGGGTCTGAATCCACTCGTAAATCGGGGCCGTTTCACTGGTTGTATTGCGGTCAGGCTTCACCTTGATCTACGTTTCATTACTTACACCCCTCTGCCAGAAGGGCACAATATTTTCTACGTACATCTTCTACTCGTATATCTGGTTCCAGATCATTCCCGCAGCATTCCATTACGATTGTTCGTATCAACGGTGGTAGGGTTTCAACAGGGGGGACGTCGTCGTTTTCGTCATAGTACAAATGTGACACCGTCTTCCCAAACGTATAGCACATATCCCGTCCGGTCATCTTGCCCCGTAAAATACTCCTCTCTGATTCCAGCCGATACATTCCTTCCGTGAGGCCGGATCCGAGGTCGACAATGTGTAGGAGTCGTTTATCGTCGGAAACGAGGATATTGGGTAACTTCAAATCTTGCGGGTAGTATCCACGCGCTTCCAGGTCGCACAACGCGTCCAAGAGTAACACGATGATCGAGTAGACTTCCGACGGTGTCAGTCGAATGTGAGCCAACGATTTGGACGATGAATATTCGAACAGGAGGCCTCGATTGACATCCTTATAAGTAACGATATAGTGGAGTTTCATGAGGTATGGACTTCCGACTGTTTTTTCATAATTTGTAATTTCAAACTCGAAAGAATGCGCGGCGTGGGAACGAACGGCCATATATTTGTGTACGTATTTGGTTCCGCCGTATTCGACAATATCGACACCGGGGTGGATCTGCTGAATCACCGCGAGCTCGTCACGGGGAAGTCGGTGTATATACAGCGGGGCTTCGAAGGGAGGCCCTAAGGGGTCAACCCAGGTCGTTTCGGTTATGTGGCCATTCTCCGAAATTTCGACAGCCTTCGTCCTCGAAGTGGCCGCCTGCGTGGCAGCTCGTATGCAAAGGCCTGGGCTTGGCTCTGCGGTCCTGAAGATTCCGTAAAGGACATCGTCTTTTGTACCGCCTTTGATTTTCCACCAAAATCGACAGGTCTGCGAGGAATGGCTTGACTTCAAGACCACCACATCCACTGGCGTTGCCATTGTGGGTCGGTCTTCCTGAAAATCAATCGGGAGGTAAAGAGGAAATAAAAACCACCCGGTTTTCCCGATATTCCCGTAAGTGATAATTCGGCCGATCCTTCAAAATTTCCCGAACGTCCAGATTTTGCTTTCGAGTCGTCTAACTTCCTAGCCATGCCATGCATTAAGACGAAACTTAGGTTTCATTATTGCTTGCATGATTATGAAGACGAATTTGCAGCTTGCGACGAACACGATGGGCCAGATGTTTCAACAACGACGAAGGAGGAATGTTGGAAGAGTCAGTCGGGAAAGAAACGGAATCTTAGCACGAGGCTTGGTACAACCATGGAGAATGGAGGCGTGTGTAGCCGTGACTGCGATGCTGAATACATTGGCTTTTATTGTTGCCTGTGTCAAAAATTCATTGAGAGCGATGATATCTCCCGCAACGAAGAGAACAACACTGTCCATATGGTCGGCGATACACAGCATGAATTCTGTGACAACTGCTATACCAAGAATTTTTGATGTATGTGTCTCTGGTTGCTTTCCTATTGGCTAATATTCGCTCATGTTTTGGAGCTTCGCGAGAGGGAGGGGTGATATATTAGGGCAGGTGTGAAGGCCGTCACGGAGTCGACAATATCAGCGGGGCGATGTAGATGAAATATGTCATTAATCGTGTACATCCTCACTCTTTTTTGTCCTCAATGAACTTTCATCTTCATTCTGTGCTCGGCATACTGTAGCTGGAATTTCCCACCGCGTTTGGGACCCCTGAACACGAATTGGCCTTGGAGTATACCTCAGACACTGTTGAATTAAGTGAATTCCTTGCATTGAAAGGTTACCAAGGTACAGACTTATATAGGAAATCTCACATCAATCAATCAATCAATCAATGATTCATATTACCCTCGCATGCAGGTACTACCTATGGCGAGCTTCATCATGCTAGACTACTTACCTATGTTTGTTCCCGGTTTCCTCCTGGCTTAGTGAGCTTCTACCTCCTATTCTACCCATATGATCTTTCCTCTTACGTTTCTAATCTGTTTGTTGCCTTGATGTATTCCAGCGTGTATTTTATTACCTTCAGGTCCCCTAGTAATCTTTCCATTTTCATCTTCCCTGCACCTGCTTCTCGTCTCAGCTTTTTCCTTTGTTCTCTGTAGTTTCGGCACTCCATGAGATAGTGCTGCACCGTTTCCTTTCCATATCCACAGTCACAGTACGGTGTGTTTCTTTTGCCAAAACGGTGGAGGTAGTGGTTTAGGCCACAGTGCCCTGTCCGAAGTTGTACAATTTTTGCGGCCGCTTTTCTATTTGAGATCTCGTTGTATAACGTTGGGCCTGGTTTCGCGTGCTTTCCTTTCATGATGCATCGTAGTGCAGTTGCTGTCTTTGTGTTCTCGCTCCATAGTATTGTCCGCCACCGTTCCTTAGCTGCTGCCTTGATGTATCTTGTGCGGGCAGATTTTAGTGGCTGGTACTTGTGCGGTTCGCTCAGTGAAGGGTCCAACGCCGCTTTCTTTGCTTCTGTATCCGCGCGTTCATTACCTTCGATGTCAGCGTGCCCTGGTATCCATACTATTTCGATTTGGAGGTGTGGGTGCTCGTTTGTGATTGCTTCGATGCTTTCGAGGATGTCGTTGATGATTGTTTGCCCAGACTGCCTTCGTGGGTGATCAACTGCTCGCACTGCAGCTTGGCTGTCTGTGTATATACGGCAGGTTAGGCGCTCGTAGTGATTCCATAGCTGTTTGACTGCGAGGTATAGCGCTGTGAGCTCTGCTGTGTAGACATTGAACTCCACCTCGCTCCCAAGATGTTGGTGGCTTACTGCATTCGTCACTGAATTGTATGCTGCTGCGCCGATTTTATTCCCTATGCTTGAGCCATCTGTGTAGAGTCAGTCGGTACCTAATGAGACCTGGTACCTAATGAGATTTTACAGCTTTAATGAGAATTTCGGATGTCCCAAGCCACCTCAGGAGTTGGAAACCTTGTCAAAAAATCCCACCTCAAAGTATTTGGTGCTTCACAGTGTCAGTTACCATATTTGAGTGGTTTCATACTGTTCTGCTAGCTGGTGTTGAAGTTATCCAAGAACATGTGGTTAAAAAGCCCATATTGACACTGGTGATTTCAAAGTTGACTGATTATTATAAGGTGGAAACGTCTCATTGGGTACCACGTCTCATTAGGTACCGACCGACGCTATATTGTCGCCGTCGTTGCATCTGCACGCTCTTGTATTTTGCCATGGTGGGCTTTGGCGTTGTCTTTTGTTGGCTCGATCATGATTCTTGCTGTTGGTGTCCACCAGGGTGGGCGTATGTATGTCTCAATTGACTCAGTCTTTCCACACATGTGTGGGAACTGCTGCAGGATGTTTTCGAGATTCGATTGGTGTGGGGTGCACGCGATTCTTGTTCGTAGAGCATTTGTTAGCCATTCTTGAATTGGGTGTTTCACGGAGAGTGACTGCATCCTTGTGGCCGCGAGGAGGGTTTTGCTTTGGAGTCTGATCCATGGTGGTTGCAGGTCTGTTTCCGCCTCCATTGCCACAGTGGGGGTAGTTCTATAGCACCCGAGGATAGCTTTCATGGCAAGTCTCTGGACGGTTGATAGTTTCCGCATGTGTGCAGACCCTGCTGTGCTTCCATCATCCTTTGGTCGGTGCCATACTATTGCAGCATAGTCTGTGCGTGGTGTGACGACCGCTTGGAAGGGTTGTTGTACATATTGTATGGGGCCCCCCATGTACATTTTGCAATACTAGACAGTGCCATAGCTGCGTTGGTGCCCTTTTTGATTGCGTATTGCACGTGTGACTTGAATCGTAGTTCTTGATCAAAGATGACTCCTAGATATTTGGCATCGTTCGAGGGCTTAATTGTGACTCCATTGGTTGTGACTGACGCCTGTGTTTTCATTCTTTTGTTACGAGTGTAGTGCACTAGTATGTACTTAGAAGTTTCGAACTGCGCTCCATGTTTCTTCCTCCAGTCTTCGGCTTCGTCGAGGATGCGTTTGAGTGTGCGTGCGTTCTCTTTGTCTGTATTGCCTTGGACCCCGTATATAGTGTCGTCAATGAATCCAAGTCCTGTTGCTTGGTGCTGCGGTGCTATGTCAAGCAGGTCGGCATTGTAGAACATGTATAGTAACGGTGACAGTGGCGACCCCTGTGGTACTCCAGCTGGTGTGTATATGCATTTTGATTTTGTACCGTTGAATTGGAGCTGTGTGCTTCTGTCTTGTAAGAAGCTGGCGATCCACAGTGAGATTGCGTGGGGTATGCGGCGATTCCTTAAGTTGTGTATGAGCCGCTCATGGTGTACATTGTTGAAGGCGCCCGCTACATCCATGAAGACTGCTGTATA
>Ga0335073_10006649_pt1 | contig 16243 bp, 13 predicted proteins | sample Lox_Sample_22_FD_207093 | JGI IMG/M metagenome (GOLD analysis project Ga0335073, IMG submission 207093) | Soil microbial communities from Loxahatchee National Wildlife Refuge, Florida, United States - Lox_Sample_2.2 | ecosystem: Environmental > Terrestrial > Soil > Wetlands | place: USA... | reverse complement strand
CCCGAGTGTGTCCGGCGCCGCGTACAGCGCACGCGCGCGCTTGAGGTAGATGTCGAACACCGACAGGTCGACGAACTTGGCGCCGGCCTTGTAGGCGGACTCCGCGACGGCGCGGGCGAGCGGCTCCTTCCCGGGGGCGGAGCTGATGGCGACGATCTGGCCCGGCTGAACGTTCGCGCCGAATCGCACGATCAGGTCAGCCAGCGCCTCCAGCTGGTTGGTGGTGCCCACACCCATACCTGGCTGGCAGGATGCCACCCCTTTGCCATGCACGCATCGGCAACCATCCGCGCCCGCACCGGCAAGCGGCCGGGCGACCGGGGAGCGTAGAGTCGCGCCGGTGACGACGGCTCTGCGCAACCTCGACGAACGGCGCGCGGCGGTGCTCGAGTCGCTGTGCGAGACGATCGTGCCGGGATCCGCCCGCATCGGGCCCGTCGTCTACATCGACGCGATCATGTTGGAGATGCCCCAGCCCATGCGCGACGCTGTCGTCGGATCGATCGACGCGCTCGCGGACGCCGCCCCGGGCGGCGCCGACGCGCTCGGGGCGCACGCGGCGACACCCGCCTTCCAGCTGATCCGGGCGCTCGCCGTCGAAGCCTTCTACAGCGACTTCGTCGCCCCGGGCGCGAGCGGCCCGAGCGCGTACGAGGAGATCGACTTCCACTCGCCGCTCGCGATGCGGATCAAGAAGGACTGGTCGTACTTGGGGGTCGCATGAGCGGCGAACACTTCGTGTTCGCTTGCGAGTTCGGCTGGCGCCGAACTCGGGACCGTGGGGGCGTGACGTGAGCGAGCGCTTTGAGGTGGTCGTGGTGGGCTCGGGCGCGGGCGGTGGCGTCGTCGCCGGCGACCTCGCCGAGCGCGGCCGGTCGGTGCTCCTGCTCGAGGCCGGCGGGCACTACGTCGCGGCCGATTTCATGCGGTGGGAGAGCCGGGCCTCGCACGACTACTGGTGGCCGCTGGGGTTCGCGTTCCCGGCGGGCGATTTCGGCCTCGGCCCGGTGGTGCTGATCAGCGGCCGCTGCGTCGGGGGCAGCACGACGATCAACACCAAGGTCGCGCTGCGGGCGACCCAGCGCGAGCTCGACAAGTGGCACGCCGCCACCGGCCTTTGCAACGACCGCGGCGAGCCGATTTCGTGCGCCGATCTCGACCCGTATTACGACCGCGTCGAGCAGTATCTCGGCGTCCGCGACCGCTCCACCGATTGGGACCTGAAGCGCTGCGTGCAGACCGCCAAGCGCGGCTTCGAGGCGGTCGGCGCCACGCTTGAGCCGGTTCGCGCCTACGTCGACGAGAACTGCGAGCAGTGCGGCTCCTGCCTCCAGGGCTGTCCCACCAACGCCGGCAAGTCGACGATGAACACCTACATCCAGCGGAACGTGCTCTCGGGCGCGCTCTCGCTCCGGACCGACGCGTTCGTCCAGCGTGTCCTGATCGAGGACCGCGGAGCTGGGCCCGAGGCCACCGGCGTCGAGTACGTCGACGCGTGGGGGGAGACCCACCGCGTCGATGCCGACGTCGTCGTGGTCGCCGCCGGATCCCTGCGCACGCCCCAGGTGCTGCTGCGCTCCGAGGTGCCCAACCCGAACATCGGCAAGCACCTCGGGCTGCACCCCGCCCAGTTCGTGTTCGGCCTGTTCGACGAGCCCCAGGACGCCCATATGGTGGCCCCGATCTCCGGCCACTGCTACGACTTCGCCGCCGATGACGACGGCGGGTTCGCGGTCGAGGCCGTGACCGTCCAGGACCCGATCGGGTTCGCGGCGAGCCTGTGCGACGAGAACGGGCCGATGTGGGGTCAGCCGCTCGTCGACGCCGCCAAGCAGTACCGGCACTGGATCGGGCTGCTGAACATGTCCAACGACGACAACCACGCGAGCGTCACGCTCGACGAGAACGGCAACGAGCAGTTCCTTTCCGACTTCCAGCCGGTCGAGCTCGAGCGGATCAACAGCGCGCGTGCGTTCTCGACACGGGTGCTCGAGGCCGCCGGCGCCACCCGGATCCTGTGGTCGGGGCTCGCCACGACGCACATGCAGGGGAGCTGCCGGATGGGCGCCGACGCCGCCACCTCGGTCGTCGACACCCACGGCCAGTCGCACGAGGTCAAGCGGCTGTACGTCGGGGACAGCTCGGTGCACGCCCGGACGCTGTCGGTGAACCCGTCGCTGACGATCATGGCGCTCGCCGCGCGGCTGGCCGACTACCTGGATTCGGGCGCCGACGGCCAGCTCACCGCCGGCCGGGAGCAGCTCGTCGCGTGAGCGCGGGTGGTCGCGCCGGCGGGCTGTTCGCGGACCCCCGGCCGGTCGACACGCTCGCGGACTTGTTGGCGAACGTGTGGCAGTTCGGATACGTGACCAACGACCTCGATCGCGCGATCGCGCTCATGTCCGAGCGTTTCGGGCTCGAGCATTGCCTGAAGCTTCCCGCCGGCGGCGCCACGTTCCTGGTCGGCGATGAGCCCGCCGAGTGGGATGCGAACTTCGCGATGGGCGCGCGCGGTGGCCTGATCGTCGAGCTGATCGAGCCCGTGGCCGGCGAGATCGACTTCTACACCCGGGTGCTCCCGCCGGACGGGTCGTTCGCGGTCCGCTTCCATCACGTCGCGACGTTCACCGCTCCCGGCGATGAGGAGTGGGAGCGGCTTGGGGGGCTGCTGGCGGCTTCGGGGTTGAAGGTCGACTACACCGTGCTGATCCCGGGCCGCGTCCGCGCCGGCTACGTCGACACCACCGCCGAGCTCGGGCACTGGCTCGAGATCTGCCAGCTCCAGCGCGAGGACATCGAGTTCTTTACGGGGCTCGTGAGCGACAGCGCGTAGGCAGGGGGGGTGCCGCCGGCGGATAAAGGCGGGCACGCGAGGGGGGTGGTGTCGATCCCTGGGCGTTCCGCGATCCCCCGGCATGCATGGCACGACAATCGACGCGCGCCAGTCCTGCCTTGCCGAGCTGTTCACGATAATCACGGGTAACACGGCACGGTTCGTTGCGATCGTGGCAATTGTCGTCCTACGCAGGTCCTCGCACGCGATCTGCGCAACTCAGGCAAGGTCCCGTTGCCGCGCCGGCGCTGAATCCGCCAAACCCTCCTTCAAGTGCCCGCCGTTCGGCGGTCGGTCGGTACCAACTGGCATCAAAGACGCCGGCGCGGCATCCTGTACGGGGACGCATAACCCCAAGGAGGAGAGCATGGGCGAGCCGCTGCTGAACGGGCTGATGATGGACGACTACCCGCTGTCGCTGACCACGATTGTCGAGCGGGCCGAGCAGCTCACTCCGGAGCGGAAGGTGGTGTACCGGCGGCCCGACGGCAAGGTCCACCGGACGACGATGGGCGATTGCGCCCGCCGGGCCCGCCACCTCGGCGCGGCCCTGACAGACCTCGGCATCGACGAGGGGGACCGGGTCGGCACGCTGATGTGGAATCAGCCCGAGCACCTCGAGGCCTATTACGGCTTGCCCTCGATGGGTGCGGTCGTTCACACGCTGAACCCTCGCCTGCACCCCGACGAACTGGCGTTCATCGCCGGCGACGCCGAGGACCGGGCGCTCATCGTGGACGAGTCGCTGCTGCCGGTGCTCGACTCGTTCCGCTCCGCCCACGGCTTCGAGCACGTGATCGTGGTGTCTCACTCGGGGAAGGTTCCGGACGACACGATCGCCTACGAGTCGCTGATCGACGGCGCCGATTCGATGGAATGGCCGGCCCCGCACGAGCGGAGGGCGGCCGCGATCTGTTACACGTCGGGCACGACGGGACGGCCGAAGGGCGTCCTCTACTCCCACCGCGCGCTGGTGCTGCACTCGATGGGCGCGGCCCTGCCCGACGCGATGAACATCTCCTCGCGCGACACGGTGCTGCCGGTCGTCCCGATGTTTCACGCCAACGCCTGGGGCATCCCCTACACGGCGACGATGATGGGGGCCTCGCTCGTGCTTCCCGGCCCGAAGCTCGACGGCGAGAGCGTCCTCGACCTCCTCGCCGACGAGAAGGTCACGCTTACAGCCGGCGTGCCGACCGTCTGGATGGCGATGCTGAAGGCGATGCAGGACGAGCCCGAGCGCTGGGACCTGAGCTCGCTGCGCCGCCTGCTCGTGGGTGGCTCGGCCGTGCCCAAGAGCATGATCGAGGGCTACCAGAAGCTCGACCTGTTCATCGTCCAGGGCTGGGGAATGACCGAGACCTCCCCGCTGGCCAGTACGTCGATCGTGCCCCCCGAGCTCGATGACGCCTCGGAAGACGAGAAGTTCGAGTACCGCGCGCGGCAGGGCATCCCGGCGCCGTTTGTCGACATCCGCGCGCGCGGCGACGACGGCGAGTTGATCCCGTGGGACGACGAGGCGATGGGTGAGCTCGAGGTCCGTGGCCCGTGGGTGGCGGCGGCCTACTTCCAGGGCTCCGGCGCCGAGAAGTTCACCGACGACGGATGGTTCCAGACCGGCGATGTCGTGAAGATCGATTCGCGCGGTTCGATCCGCATCACCGACCGCTCCAAGGACCTGGTCAAGTCTGGTGGCGAATGGATCTCCTCGGTTGACATGGAGAACCTGCTGATGGGACATCCGGCGGTGGCGGAGGCCGCGGTGATCGCCGTCCCCGACGACAAATGGGACGAGCGCCCGATGGCGGTGGTGGTTCTGAAGGGCGGCGCCGAAGCCACCCCCGAAGATCTGCGCGACCACCTGTCGAGTCACTTCGCCAAGTGGCAGCTGCCCGAACGTGTCGAGTTCATCGACGAGATCCCGCGCACCGCCACCGGAAAATTCAAGAAGATCGCCCTGCGTGAACAATTTGTGAAGTCGCCGGTGTGACAGCCGCGCGCCGGAATTGGTCCTGGTGAGAAAACCGCCATTGGTCCTGCCCGGCAACATCTGAAACATGTTTCAGGTGCTATACAACGAATCGTGCCGGCGGAGGAAACCGAAGTCACCGCACGCGCGGGGACCTCACTCAACGGCGTAGTCGTTCAGGCGCGCGATCTCGAGCGCCAATACGGTGAGGGCGCCACCGCGGTTCACGCACTCCGTGGAGTGTCGCTCGACGTCGAGCAGAGCCAGCTCGTGGCCGTCATGGGTCCGTCCGGATCGGGCAAGTCGACGCTGATGCACATCCTCGCGGGGCTCGACCAGCCGACCAGCGGGACGGTCACGATCGCGGGCACCGAGATCACTAATCTCGACGATGCCGAGATGACCCGGCTGCGCCGCGACCACATCGGGTTCGTCTTCCAGTTCTTCAACCTGCTGCCGATGCTGACCGCCGAGGAGAACGTGCTGCTGCCGTTGTCGATCGCCGGCGAGAAGCCGGATCGCGACTGGCTCGAGCAGTTGCTCCATAAGACCGGCCTCGCCGATCGCCGCGATCACCGGCCGTCCGAGCTCTCGGGTGGCCAGCAGCAGCGGGTGGCGATCGCCCGGGCGCTCGTGACCAAGCCGACAATCCTGTTCGCGGACGAGCCGACCGGCAACCTCGACTCGAAGACCGGCGGCGAGATCCTCGAGCTGTTGCGCGACTCCGCGCGTGACTACAACCAGACGATCGTGATGGTGACCCACGAGGCGCGCGCCGCCGCGATCGCTAATCGCATCCTGTTCATCGCGGATGGGTTGATCGTGAAGGAGCTCACCGACACGGATGCCGGCCAGGTGCTCGAAGTCATGAGCACGCTGCAGTCGTGACGCAGGTCGCGCTCCGCGGCCTTCTCGGGCGGAAGCTTCGCGCCGCGTTGACCGCGTTCGCGATCGTCCTTGGCGTCGCGATGGTGAGCGGAACGTTCGTGTTGACCGACACGATCAAGTCAGCGTTCAGCACCGTGTTCACCACCGTGTACCAGAACACCGACGCGGTGATCACGGGCAAGAGCGCGATCTCGTCCGGCAACAACGGCAACGCGCCCACGACGCCCTCGCTGCCGGCGTCGCTGTTGACCCAGGTGCGAGCGCTTCCCTCGGTCGGGCTCGCCTCCGGGGGCGTCTCCGACACCGCCCAGCTGGTCGGCCGGAACGGGAAGGTCATCTCGAGCGGCGGCGCACCGGGACTGGCCTTCAGCTACTCGCCCGCCGGCCAGCACTTCAATCCGCTCACCGTGACCGCCGGGCATTTCCCGAGCAGCCCGGGCGAGATCGCGATCGACGCCTCGACCGCCAGCAAGCACGACTACAAGGTGGGCGACGAGATCGGGGTCGTCGCGCGGGGTCCCGTGCAGCGGTTCCGGATCTCCGGGACGGTCCAGATCGGCGGCGTCTCCTCGCTCGGGGGCGCCACGATCTCGGTGTTCACGCTGGCCGAGGCTCAGCAGCTCTTCAACAAGGTCGGTAAGTACGACTCGATCAGCGTGGCGGCCAAGCACGGGTTCTCGCCCCAGCAGGTCGTGAGCCAGATCAAGCCACTCCTCGGGCCGAGCGCGCAGGTCAAGACCGGTCAGCAGCAGGCCCAGCAGGCGACCAACGACACCAGCGGATTCCTCAACATCTTCCAGGACTTCCTGCTCGCGTTCGGCGGGATCGCCCTGTTCGTAGGGAGCTTCGTGATCGCGAACACCCTGTCGATCACGATCGCCCAGCGAACGCGCGAACTGGCGACGCTCCGCACCCTCGGCGCCACTCGGCGTCAGGTGCTGCGTTCGGTGCTGGTCGAGGCGTTCGTGATCGGAACGCTCGCGTCGATAATCGGGTTGTTCCTCGGCCTGCTGCTGGCCAAGGCGCTCAACTCGCTGCTGGTGTCGTTCGGGATCGACCTCCCGCAGGCGTCGACCGTGTTCAAGACGCGGACGATCATCATCTCGCTGGCGGTCGGGATCATCATCACGATGATCGCCGCCGTGCGGCCGGCGCTCCGCGCTACGCGTGTGGCGCCGATCGCCGCCGCGCGCGAAGGCGCGCTGCTACCGCCGTCGCGGTGGGCCAAGTACGGCACGCATGCGGCAGCCGCGACCGTGATCGGGGCGTTGGTGCTGATGCTGATCGGCCTGCTGGTCAGCGGGTTGTCGGTCGGGCTGCGGCTGCTCGCGGTCGGCCTCGGCGCGGTCGGCCTGTTCATCGGGTTCTCGATGCTCGCACCGATGCTCGTGCCGCCGCTCGTCAAGGTTCTGGGCTGGCCGGCGACCAAGATCGGCGGTGCCGCGGGCAAGCTCGCCGAGGGCAACTCGGCTCGCAACCCCGCGCGGACCGCCTCGACCGCGTCGGCGCTGATGATCGGGCTCGCGCTGGTCACGCTCGTGGGCGTGCTGGCGGCGGGGCTTCGGACCGGGTTCAAGAGCAGCGTGAACAAGGCGTTCGTCGCGAACTACGCGATCACCGCCACGAACAACTTCTCGCCGATCAGCCTGTCGTCCGAGCGAGCCGTGCGGGGCGTCCCCGGGGTGACCGGCGTCGTCGGTGTCCGGGCGGGCGACGGGAAGGCGTTCGGGTCGCACATCAACGTCACGGGGGTTCCAGCCAATGCCAGCGAGGCGATCAAGGTCGACTGGCAGGTGGGCGGCCCGGGCATTCCGGCGCAGCTGGGGAACGACGGCGCGTTCGTCGACAAGGCCTACGCGAAGGCCCAGCACCTGCAGGTCGGCTCGCCGCTGTCGGTCGAGACTCCGACCGGGCGGTTCCTGGCGCTGAAGCTCATCGGCATCACCAACCCGCCCAAGGGTGCCTCGCCGTACGGAGACGTGTCGATCTCCCAGGCGCTGTTCGATCGCGAGTACCAGAACCCCCAGAATCTGTTCACGTTCGTCAACATGCAGGGCGGCGTCACCCAGGCCAACACGAACACGCTGAACACGGCGCTGGCCGGGTTCCCCGACGCCAAGCTGCAGACGAAGTCGCAGTTCATCAACAACCAGCTCCAGGGGTTGACCACGCTGCTCAACCTCCTCTACGTGCTGCTGTCGCTGTCGATCGTCGTCAGCCTGTTCGGGATCGTCAACACGCTGGTGCTCACCGTGTTCGAGCGGACCCGCGAGCTCGGGATGCTCCGCGCGGTGGGCATGAGCCGGCGTCAGGTGCGGCGCATGATCCGCCACGAGAGCGTCATCACCGCGCTGCTCGGCGCCGCGTTTGGAATCCCGCTCGGGATCCTGCTGGCAGCGCTGATCGGTGCCACGATCAACTTCGGGACGTTCACGGTCCCGGTCGGGACGCTCGTCGTGTTTGTGATCGCGGCCGTCATCGCCGGCCTGATCGCTGCGATCTGGCCGGCGCGGCGCGCCGGCCGGCTGAACGTGCTCCAGGCGCTCCAGTACGAGTAGGGGCCATCTGCGGCGGCGTCCGCCGGATGAGTCGAGGCCGGCCCGCGGCGAGGCCCATTCCCGGCCAAACCACGCACTCGACGCCCCCGGGGAGCCGAATGCCTATTCGGGTGCGTATGGCGTCCGTCCGCGCGCACTGGGGCTGCAGGCGAGGCCCAGTGTTCGGTTAGGCCGGACCGCGGCGGCGAATCGGGTGTCAGGACCGTACGACGGCGATCGAACTCGTCGCGTGGCCGACGAGCTTGCCGACGCCGTTGCGGGCGTGGGCCTCGGCGAACGCCACCTGGCGCCCCACGCGCAGCACCTTGCCCGTCACCTCGAGCTCGCCGCCGCCGGCGCGCAGCGCGCTCAGGAAGCTGATCTTGATCTCGATCGTCGAGATCCCGGCGCCGGCCGGGAGCTGCGACTGGACCGCGCACCCGCAGGCCGAGTCGAGCAGCATGCACAACAGCCCGCCGTGGACGACGCCCGCCGGGTTGTAGCTCGACTCGTCGGGGGTGCAGCGGAACACCGCCTCGCCGTCCCCGACCGAATGCAGGCGCGCGCCGAACACATCTGCGATCGGGGGCGGCGGCAGCTCCCCGTCGACCAGTGCCTGAAGCAGCTCGCGCCCTGGCACGGACGCGACGGCGCCGGCCGTGATCATCGGGTCGTACCACGTGATCTGCTTCGTGCGGGGCTCGCCCCAGCCGTTGTCGGACTTTGGGCTCATCCCTCCGACTCGATGTTCTGGAGGCGGACGTGGCCGCGGGCGACCAGCTTGTGATCCTCGGGGCGGCGCATCTCGACCTGCCAGAGCTGTTGGGTGCGGCCCTGGTGGACAGGGGTCGCGACCACGTCGAGCCGCCCGCGTTTGTGCGGGCGGACGAAGTCGGTCGTGTTCGAGACCCCGACCGCGATCTGCCCGCGATCCTTGATCGCCTCGAACGCTCCGGTGGTCGCAAACGTTTCGATAACGGTTGTGTACAGCCCTCCGTGGACGAGTCCCCACGGCTGGTGGTGGCGCTCGTCGGCGGCTACCGAGCCGGTGACGCGGGTCGGGCTGCGCTCGTCGAACTCGATGTCGAGCAGGCGCATGAACTCGCTGGCGTTCGTCGGTTTGTCCGTCATGGTCGCGGACTCCATCACAGATTCTCGGTGCCGGCGGGTACCAGCTCAGGGGCGGCGGGCGGCGATGCAACTCGTGCCTCCTCGGGTGCAGTCGCGGGCCGGGGTCGCCGCACGAGCGTCAGGAATCCGACGATGCCGCCGGCGAGCGCGAAGCCGGCCGTAACCCACCAGCCGCGCTGATACGCCGCGAGCACCTGCGCCGGCGAGTGCGGCGAGCCGAGAACGGCGATCAGCACCGCGACACCGATGGCGAGCCCGACCTGACGGAGCATGTTCACGACGGCCGAGCCGGTCGCGAACGAGGTCGGCGGCAGCGAGGCGGCGGCCGTGGCCATCATCGTGGGCAGTGTCAGGCCGACGCCGATCCCGGTGAGGATCAGACCGCCGAGGACGTCGCCGACGTAGTCGGGTTTGAGGCCGACCGCCAGCGCCATCCACGCCATGCCCGCCGCGAAGATCGTCGACCCCGCGGCGATCACGAGGCCGGGGCCGAAGCGCGCGATGAGGCGGCCCGCGACCAGGAAGGAGCACAGCGGGACCATGATTGGCCCCGGCACGATCGAGAAGCCGGTCGTCAGCGCCGACCAGTGCCATACGTCCTGTGCCCAGAGCACGCGGGACAGCAGCATCGCGCCGAACGCGATCGAGAACAGCACCGCCACCGCGGACGCGCCGGTGAACGGGCGAACCCGGAACAGCGCGCGGTCGATCAGCGGGTTGTGGTGGCGCGCGGTCCGGAGCGCGAACAAGGTGAGCAGGACGAACGCCGCGACGAGGACCGCGATCGTGCGCGTGCTGCCCCAACCCCACGAGCCGCCTTCGACGAGCCCGAGCGTGAGCGCGCCTACGCCCGCGGTGATCAGCGCAGCGCTCCAGCCGTCGGGCCAGGGGATCTGATGCCCTGGCACGTCGGGCAGCAGGCGCCAGCCGGCGATCAGCGCGGCGATGCCGATCGGGACGTTCACCAGAAACACCCACCGCCAGCTCGCGGCGACGAGGATTCCTCCCACGGCGGGGCCGAGCGCGGCGGCAAACCCGCCGGCGGCCGTCCACGTCCGCACTGCGCTGTGGCGTCGCTCGGCGGGGAATGTGGCCAGGATCAATCCGAGCGAGGTCGGGGTGAGCAGGGCCGCGCCCGCGGCCTGTAGCACCCGGAAGGCGATCAACATCGGCAGGCTGGTGGCCGCGGCGCACGCTGCCGATGCGGCGACGAATACCGCGACGCCGACTAGGAACCCGCGTTCGCGCGGGTACCGGTCGGCGAGACGTCCGAACAGGACGAGCAGGGACGCGTAAACGATCGCGTAGGCGTTCAGCACCCACGAGAGATCGCCCAGACCGGTTTCCCCGAAGCTCCGGGCCATCTGCGGGAGGGCGACGTTGACGATGAAAAGGTCCAGGCTCGCCAGCACGACGCCGGCGCACACGATCACGAGCACGACGTTGGGGGAGGCGGTGGACCGGCGGGTTCGAAGCTGGCTTAGCGCGGACATAGCCAGCATCGTATCACGCTGGCTTAGCTGTGCGCTAGTCAGCTATAATCGCTGCCCATGTCGACTTCTGCCGTACGTCTAACCGGAGCGCTCGATCCCCGCGAAGGGTGGAAGGCCGAGCGCTGCACGATCGCCAAGTCACTCGAGATCCTGAGCACGCGCTCGGCGCTGCTGATCCTCCGCGAGGCGTTCTACGGGACCACCCGCTTCGATGACTTCGCCGAGCGCGTCGGGCTCAGCGAACCCGCCACCGCGGCGCGCCTGCGCGAGCTCGTCGACGATGGCCTGCTCGAGCGCGAGGACTACCGCGAGCCCGGCCAGCGGACCCGCCAGCACTACCGGCTCACCGAGAAGGGCGGCGACCTCTTCCCGGTGCTGATCGCGCTGATGCAGTGGGGAGACCGCTGGCTCGATGACCGCGGCGGCCCGGTCGAGCTGATCCACCGCGATTGCGGGGAGAGCGTCGGCGTCGAGGTGCGGTGTGCCGCCGGCCACACGGTGGACACCAGCGAGATCGACGTCGCCCGCCGCCGGACTCGCAGGTAGCGGCCACCGCCATTAGAGTCGCGCCCATGGGCACGGGCGTTGAGCGCGAGCTCCCGCGCGGCGAGGTGACGCTGCTCTTCACCGACATCGAGGGATCGACCAAGCTGGGTCACGAGCTCGGCGACGCCTTCGGCGGGTTGCTTGCCGAGCATCATCGCGTGCTCAGGGAGATATGGACTGCCCAAGGCGGTTTCGAAGTTCATGCCGAGGGCGACGCGTTCCTCGTCGCCTTCCCGTACGCGCTCGACGCCGTGCGTGCGGCGTCTGCGGCCCAGGAGGAGCTGGCTGCCCACGCGTGGCCGCACGGCGGACGGGTCGCGGTTCGGATGGGGATGCACACGGGCGCCGTGCAGGTCAGGGAGGGCGACTACTGGGGCGTCGACGTGCATTACGCCGCGCGACTGTGCTCAGCCGCGCATGGCGGCCAGGTGCTCGTGAGCGCCGCGACCCAGGCGCTCGTACCGGACGCGCCGATGGACGGACTCGGTGAGCATGCGGTGAAGGACTTTCCGGTGCCGCGCATGCTGTTCCACCTGGTCGCGGCCGGTCGCCGGAGCGGCGATTTCCCGCCACCCCGCACGCTCAGTGTCGCGCGCACGAACCTCCCGTCGATATCGACGATGCGCCTCGTCGGACGGGAGGAGGAGACCGAGGAGGTGTGCGCACACCTACGCTCCGACGCCCGGGTGCTGACCCTGACCGGTATCGGCGGCGCCGGTAAGACCCGACTGGCGCTGGCGTGCGGGGCCGAGCTGCTCGAATCGTTCGCCGACGGGGTGTTTCTCGTCACGCTCGCTCCCGTCGTGGCGGAGCCCGAAGTTGCGAGGGCGATCGCCGCCGCGGTCGGGGCGCGCACCGGCGACGGCGTAGATCTCGAGCGGGCGGCCATCGAACATCTGAACAAGCGCGAGCTGCTGCTGATCCTCGACAACATGGAGCATCTGCTCGGCGCTGCTGCACTGATCGCGCGGCTGGTGGATGCAGCACCCGGGCTTCGCGTGTTGGTCACGAGCCAGGCGCCGCTGCGCGTCCGGGCCGAGGTCACGATGCCACTTGGCTCGCTCGCTGTTCCGTCCGCGGGCGTCACCGACCCGGTTGCGCTCGCGGCGATCCCGTCGGTGGAGTTGTTCGTCGAGCGCGCCCGGGCCTTCGATCCGGGGTTCGAGCTGCGCGCGGACAACACCCGCGAGGTCGCTGAGATCTGCCGGCGTCTCGACGGGTTGCCGTTGGCGCTCGAGCTGGCGGCCGCCCGGATCAGGCTCGGTGGTCCAGGCCGGCTTCTGCAAGCGCTGGAGCGCGGCATCGACGCGCTTGGCCGCGGTGCGCGCGACCTTCCCGAGCGCCAGCGTGGCCTGCGGGCCGCGCTCGACTGGACCACGTCGCTGCTTGGCGAGGCAGAGCGCGAGCTGTTCGCGGCGCTCGGCGTGTTCGCGGACGCCTGGACGATCGATCAGCTCGAGCGGATGTTCGGCCCGGACACGGACGTCTGGGAGTCCACGGCGACGCTGCTCGACTTCTCGCTCATACGTACACGCGGCGATGGCCGCATGACCCTGGCCGAACCGGTGCGTGTCTATGCCGGCGAGTTGCTCGACCAGCAGGGACGCCGTGACGACTGCAGCCGCCGGCACGCGCTGATGCTGGCCGAGGAGGCGGAGGCGGCCTGGGGCGAGATCCTGCTCGACCTGCGAGCGGTCATCGCCCGCGTAATCGAGCTGGCGGAGGAATTCGCGGCGGCGCGGCGGTGGAGCGCGGGCCACGAGCCGGCTCTCCACCGACGGCTCGTGGCCGCTCTGGGCATGCCGTATTTCTTCACTGGTCACCTATCCGCGCTGGCTGACGAGATCTCGGCCCTTGCCGCCACGGACTCAGGCGACGATCCAGTATCCGTGCGGCTCTTGACAGGTCAGGCATTGGTGCTGACCAGCCGCCAGGAGAACGCGGCCGCCGCCGCGGCGGCCGGGGCCGCAGAGGCGTGCGGTCGCCGGATCGGCGACGATCGCCTGGCGCTTTTCGCGACCTTCCTCGAGGCACACATCGCATCCATGTATCTCGGCGATGCCGGTCGCGCACGAGCGCGCGAGCGGCTCGACGCGCTGTCCGACGAGCCAGTCGTCCAGGCCGACTACAGACTTCGCTCGCTGCTCGACGGCGAGGTGGCGATCAATCGCTTCGAGTCGGGGGCCATCGACGAGGCCGATGAGATCTTCGCGGCGCTCGCCGCCGACCGAGGCCGACGCGACTTCTTCGATGTGGCGGCCTGGAGCTACTGGGCCGACTGCGCGCTCGCCCGCGGCTACTACGCTGCCGCCGTCGAGCGCTACGTCGAGACACTGCGGCGAATCGGGGGTGCGCAGCTCTTCAACTCGATGCTGCAGTGCTTCTTGATCGCGCATGCACTCGCCGGTCTCGGCCGGGACCACGAGGCGGTGGAGCTGCTGTCCGCGATCCGAGCCGCGGCCCAGCGCGACGGCGGAATCGAGTTGCCGGACGATCTTCCGCACGCACCGATTCACCTGATGGCGCACGCGCGTGCTCGGCTTGGTGAGGAGGCTGTCGCCCGCGCTCAGGAGCGAGGCCGCGCGCGCGATTTCGAGGACACTGTGGCGTGGACGTTTTCGATCGCGTCCGAGCTGGCGGCCGACCAGGCCCGCGCCGGCTAACCCGGGCCGTTGCCGGACGGCGGGGCCTGGGGGGGCGGCCGGTTCCCGCGCCGGCGGGCGAGCGCCTCGAGGATCGCGGCTTCGTCCACGCCGAGCTCAGCGAGTAGAGGCGCGATCTTCTCGTCACGAGTCAGGGCCAGCAGTACGTCGCGGGCCTCGATCTCCGAGCGGCCGTCGTCGAGCGCGCGTCCGGCCGCGACGGTCAGCAGCCGCCGCGCTCCCGCGCCCGGGCCGACCCGGATCCATTCATCGAAACCGACCCGTGCCGACTCCGGTACGGGCGCCGACGCGTTCCGTGGCCGGTTGAGCGCGCCCGCGCTGGACAGCGTACGGACCACCTCGCTCCGTACCTTGTCCGGTCCGGCGCCGAGATCCACCAGGATCCGCTCGGCGACGCCGTCGTTCAGCGCGACCAGCCCGAGCAGGATGTGCTCGGTTCCGATGTAGTTGTGCCCGAGGCGGATCGCCTCGCTGTCGGCGAGCTCGAGCGCCCGCTTTGCCCTGGGCGTTAACGGCGTCTGGCCGGGGTTGGCCCCCTGGCCGAGGCCGACCATGCGCACGACCTCGCCCCGGACACGCTCGACCGTGAGGTCGAAGGATCCGAGGACGTGTGCCGCGAGGCCTTGGGTATCGCGTAGCAGGCCCAGCAGGATGTGCTCGGTGCCGATATATCCGTGCTTGAGCCCGTCCGCCTCTTCATGCGCCAGGACCACGACCTGGCGGGCTCGCTCTGTGAACCGCTCGTACAGGGCCTAAGAATCCCACAGCCGGCGCGCTGCCGGAATCGCCGCGCCGGGCGGTCCACACCGGCGGCCGGCGCGCGCCGGCTGGAGCAGCCGCGGCTTAGTCGCCGCTCTCGAACTTGAACGAGATTCCCAGGCGCACCCGGTAGTTGACGAGCGAACCGTTCTCGATCGTCACGTCCTGTCGGATCACCTCGGCGACCCGGAGGTCGCGTACCGTCTTGCCGGCCGTCTCGACCGCGTTGCGTGCCGCGGCCTCCCACGACTCGCTGCTGACGCCGATCACTTCGGTGACGCGATAGACGCTGTCTGCCATCGAAGGCTCCCCTCGTTTGGTGGTGGACCTCAACCTGCGGTATGTCGGTGAGAGCCGAGCCTACAACTGGGAGGTGTGGTTAGCCACCCCTTGGGGTACTTACGTCTGACCGGAGCGGTCGCGAGACTTCCGAGATGGAAAACGCTCTTCGGGACGATCGGCATCAGGCAGGCAAACCCACGCCGCGGGCGTGGAGGAACGTCACGGCGTGAACTCTGGCCGATCGCCCCGAGAGCGTCTACCCGCTGCTCGCAGCCGCCGGCGCTTCTGCGAGGGCAGCACCGCCGGCTCCTCCGCGAGAGCCGCCGGCGCCTCCGCCGCCACGCCCTCCGCCGCCACGACCTCCGAGGCAACTCCGCGCACGGCCCCGACCACCGCGCGCAGCGCCGGGTGCTCCTCTGCTCCGCGGCGACACGCGACGAACAGGTGGCGACACGGCGGGTCGCCGGCGATCGGCCGGATCGTGACCCCCGGTGGTGGCTCGTCCTGAGCCAGCCTCGGCACGCAGGCGACGCCCAACCCGGCGCCGACGAGCGCCATTACCGCGGTCCAGTCCGCCGAGCGGTGGGCGACGACAGGTGAGAAGCCGGCCGCCGCGCAGCCGACCCGGATCACGTCCTCGCACGACCACCCGCGGGGCGGAGCCACGAACGGCTCGGAGGCGAGTGCGGCTAGCGGAACCTCCGCCTCCCCGGCGAGCCGGTGGTCCTGGGGAAGCGCGATGTCGAGCAGATCGCGCATCAGCGGCGTGCGCGTGAAGCGCTCGTCGTCGTGGCGGGGTGCGCTGTCCGATTCCATCGAGATCGCCAGGTCGAGTTCGCCGCGGGCGAGCTGATCGAACACCCAGGGACTCTCGAGGTCTTGCACCACCAGTTCGACCGCCGGCGCCTGCTCACGAAGCAACCCGACCGCGGGCACAATCAGGCCGCGGATCGCGGTTGAGAACGCCCCGATGCGGACGCGGCCGCGCTCTCCGCCCGCGAGCGCCGCGAGCGTCGCGTCCATCCGTTCGAGCTCTGAGAAGAGCGCGTCGGCGTGCGCGAGCACTGCCTCGGCGGCCGGCGTCAGCCGCACCGTGCGGCCGTTCGGCATCAGCAGTGGCTGGCCGACCTGCTGCTCGAGCG
>Ga0335073_10006648_pt1 | contig 16245 bp, 14 predicted proteins | sample Lox_Sample_22_FD_207093 | JGI IMG/M metagenome (GOLD analysis project Ga0335073, IMG submission 207093) | Soil microbial communities from Loxahatchee National Wildlife Refuge, Florida, United States - Lox_Sample_2.2 | ecosystem: Environmental > Terrestrial > Soil > Wetlands | place: USA... | reverse complement strand
ACGAAGCTCCGCAAGCTCCCGCCATTCGCAAAACTGCGCTGAACGCCGTCCATCGCCAGATGGGCGCGAAGATGGTGGAGTTCAACGGCTGGGAGATGCCGGTGGAGTATCCGGCGGCGATCGGCTGCGGCATCATCAATGAACACATGGCGGTTCGGACCGGAGTGGGCATTTTCGATGTCAGTCACATGGGCGACATTCGGCTGGCGGGGCCGCAGGCGCTGGCGGCGGTGCAGCATATTTCGATGAATGACGCGTCGAAGCTGGCGATCGGGCAGGCGCAGTATTCGGCGATGCTTTATCCGCAGGGAACGTTTGTCGACGATGTGATTGTGCACCGACTGGGCGAAGACGAATATCTGCTTGTGATCAACGCTGGGACGCGCGAAAAGGATTTCAACTGGGTGCGCGACAACACGCGGCAGTTCGATTGCGCGGTGGAAAATTTGTCGGACGATTTTACGCAGATTGCGATTCAGGGGCCGAAAGCGGTGGACTTGCTGCAGAAGCTGACCGACGCGGATTTGAGCAAGGTTAAGTTCTACTGGGTGACGCGGGGCACGATTTGCGGCTTGCCCAATACTTTGATGGGGCGTACCGGGTACACCGCAGAGGATGGATTTGAGATTTACATTCCCGCGGACGAACAAACCAGCGCCCGGGTATGGTATGCGATCCTCGAGGCTGGCAAGCAGTTCGGCGTTGTTCCGTGCGGACTGGGCGCTCGCAACACACTACGGCTGGAAGGAAAGCTTCCGCTCTATGGTCACGAGATTTCCGATACGATCAATGTATGGGAAGCGGGGCTTGATCGCTTCTGCAAAATGGAAAAGCCGGAATTCATCGGTCGAACCGCCCTGGAAGCCGCCCGGGCCGCTGGTTTCAAAAGAACGCTGGTGGGACTGGAGATGGCCGAGCGTGGCATCGCGCGCGATGGCTACAAAGTTTTGGATGTCAGCGGACGGGAGATCGGGTATGTGACCAGCGGATCACCCGCACCGTTCTTGAAGAAAAATATTGCGCTGGCCTATGTGCCGGTAGAATTTTCGGTCGGGACCGCGCTGAAAGTTGAGATTCGCGGGCAGGGCGCGGGCGCGACGGTGGTGCCGACGCCGTTTTATAAGCGGCCGAAGAAAACTGTTTGACGGCGGAGAATCGCGAACAGATTTTAACCACAAAGGACACAAAGGTTCACGAAGGCTTCCAGTCCAGGAGCAAGAGCAATCATGGCATATCCAACGGATCGCAAATATACGAAAGAGCATGAGTGGATTCAGGCGAACGGAAATAGCGCGAGCGTCGGGATCACGGACTATGCGCAGGACTCTCTGGGCGACATCGTTTTCGTTGAAGCTCCCAAAGTAGGCGCGGAACTCGTGGCTGGCAAGGCTTTCGGGACGGTTGAGTCAGTGAAGGCCGTTTCGGACCTATATGCCCCCGCCTCTGGGACGGTTACCGAAGTTAATGGCGAGCTGGCCACGTCTCCTGAGAAAGTTAATAAAGATCCACACGGCTCGTGGATGATTAAGATGACGTTGAAGGATGCGGGCGACCTGAACGCGCTCATGTCGGCTGCCGATTATGAGAAGTTCGTGGCCGAAGAGGCAGGACATTAAGATCGGCTTCGGACTTCGGGCGTCAGGCTTCGGGATTGTTCCCCGAAAAGTTGGGTCAGCGTGCAATTGAAGTCGTCAGTCGAGAATTGATGTGATTCCGGGCACGGCTTGAACCAGCGGAAAGCGCGACAATCCAGACGCGTGGTTGCTTCATCTAATCAACTTCCTATGCGTTATCTACCAAAATCTCCTGCCGACCGCGAAGACATGCTCAAGGCTATTGGCGTGCGCTCGGTCGACGATCTGTTTGCCCAAATTCCAGCCGAGTACCGGCTGACGCGTGATCTGAAGATCCCGCGACAGATGGCGGAGTCGGAAATCGTGGATTATTTTCGGCAGCGTTCGCGCGAGAACGGCGAGGGCTATACCAGCTTTCTGGGCGCCGGAGCCTATTTTCATTACCGCCCGGTCATCATCGATGCGCTGATTTCGCGCGGCGAGTTTCTGACCGCCTACACGCCCTATCAAGCCGAGATTTCCCAGGGTACGCTGCAATCCATCTTCGAATTCCAAAGCATGATTTGCGAACTGACGGGCATGGAAGTGGCCAATGCTTCCATGTACGACGGCTCGACCGCGGCGGCCGAGGCGGTGATGATGGCGGTGCGGCTGACCGGGCGGCGCTCGGTGATGGTGGCGCGCAGCCTGCATCCGGAGTATCGCGAGGTGTTGGCGACTTATGCAACGCATCAAGGGATGCCGTTGTCGGTGGTGGGCTTTGGCACCGACGGGCGGGTGAATCTAAAGGAGATTGAAAAATCGATAACCTCCGAGACCGCCGCGGTGCTGGTGCAGTCGCCGAACTTCTTTGGAACGATTGAAGATGTGGCGGCCATTGCTGAAATCGCGCACAAGAGCGGAGCCATGCTGGTGGTTTCCATTGCCGAAGCCGTTTCCCTGGGGATTGTCGAACCTCCTCGGGAAGCCGACGTGATCGCGATGGAGGCGCAGTCGTTTGGGGTGCCCATGGGCTTTGGCGGACCATACTGCGGCGTGATCGCCACGCGCGAGAAATATGTTCGCCAGATGCCGGGAAGGCTGGTGGGGCAGACCGTGGACCGGCAGGGCAAACGCGGATTTGTGCTGACCCTGGCCACGCGTGAGCAGCACATCCGGCGTGAGAAGGCGACCTCGAACATTTGTACCAATCAGGCTTTGGTCGCGCTGATGGTTAACATTTTCATGGCGGTGTATGGAAAAGTTGGTCTGAAAGAACTGGCCCGGCAGAATCTGGCGAAGACAGCTTATGCCGCCGATCAATTCGCGAAACACGGCCAAATTCTCTTTCCTGGTGCGCCCCGCTTCAACGAGTTCGTGGTGGAGACCAGCGAAGACCCTTATGCCATCAACAGCCGCCTGCTTGGACACAAGTTAATCGGCGGATTGCCGCTGAAAAAGTTCTATCCCGAACTCGGGAATGCGGCGCTGTGGTGCTGCACGGAACTCACCACACGATCGGCAATCGATACGGCAGTGGGTCTCATCGCCGAAAGCGAGCAGTCGGTGCGGTCGGCAAAGGAAGAGGACGTGGAAGAGGTGGCGCGATGAAACACATGACCCGCAAAGCCACGCGCCACGTCAATCAGAACGAAGGACTCATTTTCGAAAAGTCTTCGGCGGGAAAGGCCGCATGGAAGCTGCCTCCGCTCGACGTGCCAGAAGTCGACGCCGCCAGGCTTCTCGGTGCGGCGGAGAGAAAGGATCTCGGCAACATGCCCGAGGTGAGTGAGATCGAAATCATTCGCCACTTTACCCGCCTTTCGACCTGGAATTACGCCATCGATCTGGGGATGTATCCCCTTGGCTCGTGCACCATGAAATACAACCCGCGGGTGAATGAAGCCGTCGCGCGGGTGGAGGGAATCAGCAACGGACATCCCTATCAGCCGGAAAAAATCTCGCAGGGCGCGCTGCACATCATCAAAACCTTGAGCGAATGCCTTACCGAAATCACGGGCATGGACGCAATCACCTTGCAGCCCGCCGCGGGCGCCCACGGGGAAATGACGGGGCTGCTCATGGTGCGGGCCTATCACCATGCGCAGGGCAGGCCGCGCAAGAAGATTCTGATTCCCGACTCGGCGCACGGGACCAATCCAGCAACGGCAGCGATGGTGAACTACGCTGTGGAAAACCTGAAATCCGATTCCCGCGGCATGGTGGATACGGCGGCTCTGGAAGCGCAGATGAATGAAGACGTTGCCGCGTTGATGCTTACCAACCCGAACACGCTGGGAGTGTTTGAACAGGACATCGCCAAGATCGCTGCCATTCTGCACGCCAAGGGTGGCCTGCTTTATATGGACGGCGCCAACATGAATGCGCTCGTGGGGAAAGTGCGGCCGGGCGATTTTGGCGTGGACCTCATGCACCTGAACCTGCACAAGACCTTTTCCACCCCGCACGGCGGAGGGGGACCGGGCTCGGGCCCGGTGGCGGTCAAAAAAAAGTTGGAGCCGTTTTTGCCCAAACCGGTCGTCCTAACCAGGTCCGATGGAACCTTGGCCTTCAATTACGATCGGCCGCAATCGGTGGGGCGCGTGCGCGCGTTTTATGGCAACTTCGGCATGTTTGTGCGGGCGCTGGCCTACATTCAGGCGAATGGGCCGGACGGCCTACGGCAGACCACGGAAGACGCGGTGCTCAACGCCAACTATATCCGGAAGGGAATCGAGGGTGTTTACGATTTGCCGTATTCCACTCCCACCATGCACGAAGTCGTTTTCAGCGACAAGCTACAGGCTGCGAAAGGCGTCCGCACCATGGATATCGCCAAACGGCTGATCGACTATGGATTCCATCCCTACACGACGGCGTTTCCACTCATCGTTTCAGGGGCACTGATGATCGAGCCGACTGAGAGCGAGTCGAAGGAAGAGTTGGACTTGTTCATCGAAGCGATGCAATCGATTGCGGAAGAAGTGCAGGAAGAACCACAGACCGTCCTTGATGCGCCGCATTCCACGCGGGTTTCGCGGCTCGACGAGACCGCGGCCGCACGCAAGCCGGTGTTGCGATGGAAGCCCGGCTGCTGACTCGTTCTACTCCGGACGCCGCGCCGGGACTGCCGATCCCTAATCCACGCAGGCGAAAGAGGAGCCGCTCGCGGCTGAGAAATACAAATCGAGCGGCTCCCATCGGTCAGGCAAATAAGCAGTCAGCCAACCTGGCAGTCCGGGTGCCTCTTCATTTCGGCATAATGTCAACGGAAGCGCGGGTGGTCTCCCAATCGACGCGCAGTTGGCAGCCGCCGCCCATGTTTTCGTAGGAGATGGTGAAGTCCTCCACCGGCGACGGAAGTTGCGACACCTGCATGTCCACACGAGCCAGTTCGTCGCTCTCGTATTTGTAGGGGATTCCCCACTCGCCCGTCTTCTTGTTGATGATGAGCGTCCACTTCTCGGTATTGGGCACGGTGAAAATGGTGTAGCTGCCGGCCGGTACAGTTGTCCCGCCGACCATTACCTCGGAGCTGGTAACAAATGTTGTGGCTTCGTTCGCCCCGGTGCGCCAGACCTCGCCGAAGGGAACCAGACCGCCATAGATCTTGCGACCTTTCATGCGCGGGCTGGAGTAGTCAGTCTTGATGGTTTTTCCGCCGCCAAGGTCGCATGTAGCGGAAGCCGGGGGGCTGGGCCGTTTGTTCTGAGCAGTGGCCAGGATACTGGCGGCAAAGATCAGCACGGTCAAGAGGGCAGTTCGTTTTTGCATGGCTTCTCCTCGAAGTGATGGCAAATCGTTTTCTTTGACGAGCAGATGAATCAATGGTAAGCGGCAGAGCACAATTATGCGCTCCCTGCCAGCTCGGTTACAATCTGGCGATGCCGGTATTCGAAGAAAAGCGCGAAGAACTGGAGCACTACGAAACCATGATGGGAGTGCCGCGCGGACGGCTCGCTGTCACCATGGACGCGATCACCGACGCTATGGCGCTGGTAGGCCAGCACGGCGTCTATTGCCAGAGCCAGCGCTGGCCGGGCAAGCCGGTGATGGATATTCGGATCATCATGAAGAGCCTGACTGATGCGAAAGAGCTGATTCAGAGCGTAATGGAAGAACTGAAGAAGAATGCGTGATGGATTGCGGTTTACGGCCTGACGGTCACCATCACGACGCCGTGCGGCGCTATTTGTGCCGCGAACTTTCCCGTGAAGTCGCCCAGATCCCTGTGCTGCCACAAGTCGCGCACCGCAGCACGAAGGTGGGCGGGATAACCGAGATCCTTCCAATTGGCGCTGATCTCCTGTTCGCTGCTGGTCCGGTTCAGCAGCACCACGGCGCGGCTGCCGTCGGCTAACTGCTTCGCCCAGACCTCCAGATCGCCGTTTCTGGCGACGCGTTCGCCTTCCCGGCCGAGCGGGTCCTGATCGACAGCGATCACTTCCTTGTTGGTAAGAATGTCCCGAATCTCAGGCCGCATGTCGCGCAGATCGTTGCCGGCAATGAGCGGGGCCGCGAGAATCGCCCAAAGGCTGAAGTGGGATCGATATTCCGTATCGCTCATGCCACCGTTGCCGACTTCCAGCATGTCGGGATCGTTCCAATGCCCGGGTCCCGCGAAGGACGCGAGGCCTGCCTGTTGATCGAGAATCGCCAATACGCCGTTGGAACAGCAAGTGCCATCTGGCCATTTCTTCGGGCCTCCCCAGCGATCCTGGATGTCTCCCGTGGTACGCCACAAATTGCCCCCAACTTCCTTTCCCCACAGCCACGGTTTGGCTGTGCCCCATTCGCAAATACTTAAGACTATAGGCCGTCCGGAGGCGTCGAGCGCAGCGCGGATGTTGGCGTAGGAAGCTTTGGCATCCTGTGTTGTGGTGTTGCACCAGTCGTATTTCAGATAGTCAACGCCCCATGCCGCATATTGGATGGCATCCTGGTACTCGTGGCCGAGGCCACCCGGGCGGCCGGCGCAGGTTTTCGATCCGGCGTCGGAATAAACCCCAAACTTGAAGCCGAGTGAATGAATGTAATCGCCGAGGGCCTTCATTCCGTGCGGAAAGCGCTGCGGGTCAGCCACAATGTTGTCTTGCGCATCACGGCTAACCTGCCAGCAATCGTCGATGTTCACGTACTGATAGCCGGCATCCTTCATGCCGGATTTCACCATGGCATCGGCCATGCTCCGGATCATGTCTTCATTGACGTTGCAGCCGAACTTGTTCCAGGAATTCCAGCCCATAGGCGGAGTGACAGCCAGGCCTTCGGAAGGATGCTGGCTTTCCTGAGCGAAAAGGCCCGTGAGCACGAGCAGCACAACTGTCGCTACCGCCAGATGCTGAAAGATTTTCATGGGACGCGCTGTCTGCTACGAAATGGTGTACTTTCCACGCTCCATCACCTTCTTGGCAATCTGCTGGCGAAGATCGATGGTATTGAACGGCTCGTGTTTTGCCAGCCTGCGAAGAATGGCGAGCTGCGTCCGCAGCATGTCACCGTCGGCGACGGCCGCGATTACTTTCTTGGCAGCGGATTCAATTTTTTCCATCGACTGTGACATATAGACACGAGTCATCGCGATGGGCAGCGTAGCTGCATTCTCGCCTTTAGCCTCACTCATCTTCTGTGCGCGCAAAACCGCCGACTCCATGGCATAGATTTCAATGGTCATGTCGGCGATCGCTCCCATGATTTCCTGCTGGTCCTGGATGGCCTGCATGTATTTCTGCGTGGCTGCTCCTGCGGAGAACAGGCCCAGCTTCTTTGCCTGAGCCACGAGCTTGCGTTCTTCGGCCAGGGTTCCTTCGAATTCCTCACCGGTCGAAGGTCCAGACAAGACCTCGTCCATCAGTTTTTTGATCGCCGGCATCAACGGTAATTGCCCGCTCATCGCCCGCTTCAACAGAAACCCGGTGATGATAAGGCGATTGATTTCGTTGGTGCCTTCGAAGATGCGGTTGATGCGGGCATCACGATAAGCTCGCTCGGCCGGGTATTCCTCGACAAAGCCGTAGCCGGCGTAAATCTGAAGGGTTTCGTCGACGATGTAGTCGATCATCTCCGAGCCCCACACCTTGATAATGGAGCATTCGACCGCGTATTCCTCGATCGCCTTGCGGGTTTCTTTGATGGCGTCGGCGCCGGACTTGTCGACCTCACCGAGCGCAACGTCCATCATGCCCACAGTGCGATATACGAGTGATTCGCCCACGTAGAGCAGCGTGGACATGTTGGCAAGCTTTTCCCGCACCAAACCGAAATCGCCAATCACTTTTCCGAAAGCTTTGCGCTGTTTGGCATAGCTGATCGCATTCTCCAGCGACACGCGGCCCCCGCCCACGCACATTGCGCCCAGCTTGAAGCGGCCGATGTTCAAAATGTTGAAGGCGATGACGTGGCCTTTGCCGATTTCGCCCAGGAGATTCTCGGCAGGAACTTTGCAATCGTTCAGGATGATCGGGCATGTCGACGATCCGCGGATGCCCATCTTGTGCTCTTCGGCGCCGACCGAAAAGCCGGGGAAGGCTCTTTCCACCAGAAAGGCGCTGAATTTTTCGCCGTCGATTTTGGCGAATACGGTGAACAGATCGGCGAAGCCGGCATTGGTGATCCACATTTTTTCGCCGTTCAAAATGTAGTGCGTGCCGTCCTTCGAGAGCTCGGCCCGGGCGCGGCAATTCAGGGCGTCAGAGCCAGAGGTGGATTCCGACAGCGCGTAGGCGCCGACGATTTCGCCCGTGGCCAGCCGCGGCAAATATTTCTTCTTCTGTTCCTCGGTGCCGAAATACACAAGAGGCAGTGTCCCGATACCGGTATGCCCGCCCCAGGTGGTGGCAAAGCCGGCGTATTTTGCGATGTGGTCGGCGATGACGGCGGCCGTGACTTTATCCATTTCGAGCCCGCCGTAGGCTTCGGGAATCTCGCAGGAACTCAGGCCCAATTCGCCTGCCTTCTTCAGTAGTTCGCGAGTGACGGAAAAATCCTTGTGCTCGATTTTTTCGATGTTGGGGACAACTTCGTTCATGGCAAACTCTTCAGCGGTCTGGCCGATGAGTTGGTGCTGCTCGGTGAAATCTTCGGGGGTGAATATTTCTTCGGGCCGGCGAGATTCGAGCAGGAAGCTGCCGCCAGCTATTTTGGTCGCGGGAGTTGTGGTCGTTGTGGCCATCGGTAATCCTCAAAATTCATCGGGCGAAACGAAACCTTGGAACAGGAAGCGCCAAGAAACAGGATTATTCTAATGCGCGATGCGTACGAATGATAGGAGGGGAGGAGTTACCCTTATACCGGGTTTTGTGCATGAACTTGACGAAGTTCACTTCCCAACATGCTGCTGCGACTTGCTCAGTAAGGTGACGCAGAGTTTCGCATTTCAATCGTGTGCACGGTAAAACGAGCAGACGGTTGACAGGTGGAATACTTCACGGGATGTGTAGAGTCTGAATGCGGGTTGTCGCGCGCGACCTGGTAGCTGCGTATGGAATAGCAGAATGTGTCGCCCTGCGGCTGCGCCCGGGGTTGAGAGCGAAACTCGGGGGGCAGAACGAAGTGGTTGAGGTGCGGCTGATAATCCTCAATGCGGCCAGGATCGAGAAAGTTCGGAGCCGTCACCCTGTTCTTTTCTGATGAAGATTGAGCGGGAGATTGAGCAGAGGCCACGGCGGCGCTTGTTACCAGCAGCAAAAGGGCGGTGAGAAGGCGGAAGACCGACATGAAATTCCCTCCCTGGCACGCATTATAGACCCGCATCGGCCCGCGACAGGAATTCGACCGTATTAGTTGAGGTTTTCGAAAATCCCTGCTGCGCCCATCCCCCCACCAACGCACATGGTCACCATGCCGTAACGTCCGTTGCGGCGTTTGAGTTCGCGGATGATGCTCGCCGTCAGCTTGGCGCCGGTGCAGCCCAAAGGGTGCCCGAGCGCGATCGCGCCTCCATTGGGATTCACCCTGGAGGGATCAAGCCCCGCTTCTTTGATTACGGCGAGGGATTGCGCGGCGAAGGCCTCGTTCAACTCGATCACGTCGATGTCGGCGAGTTTGATGCCCGCCATCTTCAGCGCCTTTGGAATCGCAAACACAGGGCTAAGTCCCATTTCCTCCGGCTTGTATCCTGCCGTGGCAAACGAGATATAGCGGGCCAGCGGTTTGATACCGAGAGCCTTCGCGCGGTCCGCGGACATGACCACGGCTGCTGCCGCGCCGTCAGACATCTGGGAAGAATTGCCGGCGGTGACACTACCTTTCGCGTGAAAGGCAGGCTTGAGGGCGAGCAGAGCTTCCAGCGATGTATCGGCACGCGGACCCTCATCTGCTTGGAAAACAATTTCCTGCCTCTTCGGCTTGCCGCCGTTTGGAGTCGACAGGGTCACCGGCATCGGAACAATTTCATCGACGAAATTTCCCGCTTGAATCGCTGCCAGGGCCTTTCGATGACTCAGCAACGAGAACTCGTCAGCAGCTTCCCGTGAGATGCCAAAGCGCTGTCCAACACGCTCAGCGGTCAGGCCCATGGAAAGATATGCGTCGGGATAGTGGTCGACGAGCCAGGGGTTGGGCGAAATCTTGTGGCCGCCCATCGGAATCATGGACATTGATTCCGTTCCGCCTGCGACAATGACTTCCGCGCCCCCGCTCATGATCCGCTCGGCGGCCATGGCAATCGCCTGCAGCCCGGACGAGCAAAACCGGTTAATGGTGAGCGCCGATACCTCCACCGGCAAGCCCGCACGCAGCGAGGCGATACGCGCAACATTCATTCCTTGTTCGGCTTCGGGCATGGCGCAGCCCAGGATGACATCTTCAATTTCCTTCGGATCGAGCTGGGGCAGGCGCCCAATCGCGCCCTTGATGGCGACGGCCGCAAGCTCATCGGGGCGGGTGGCACGGAGCGTGCCCTTGAAGGCGCGTCCCACGGGTGTGCGAACGGATGAGCCGATGATGACTTCTCGCATAGAACCTCTGGTCTTTCTCCCCACTTTGATGTTTGTAATTGCGAGCGGCTTCATTTGCCAGAATCCTCTCACTTCGTGAATCCGCAGGCTTATTTCCCCGGCGCGTAGAAAAAATAATCTGCGCTGTAACTGCTCTTGATTTCGGCGTTTGCGTGCTGCGCGTCGCACCCTTCTGACGGAGGCTGGCCGCCATGCGTGTGCACTCGCTGGATAGTTGTCACATTGCTGAGGAGTCCTTTTCCCGAGTGACTCACTGTTTTAATCAGCAGCCAGGGAACGGACTGATCGTCGAGCGAATCGATGTGCGCTACGGCCTTGCCAGTCACCTCGCTGCCATCCTTCAATTTCCATGACGGACCGGCGAAATGCTGGCCGATTATTTTTTCTTTTCGGTCGTGAAGGTCGGCCTCGGGAGCCTTCAGGGTCCAGGCGAATTTTCCGTCCGTCGCTGCCTGGCAGGTGTAGATTTGCGATCCGACGCCATGGGCCCACAAGACTATCTGCTCGCCAGCCGGGGCTTGGATCGAATCGGGCACGTCGGGCCGGACTTCGCTGGATGGAACGTCCTGGGCATAGCTGGCTAGAGCCAACAGGGCCAAAGCCGCCACGGCATGGCATAGGCCTTTTAGCCTTCGCATGGTGGCGATTCTAGCAGTGTTCAGGTCCGTCGATGAACTCAGTTTCTCAGCGTTTTGCCTGTCTTCAGCGTGTACTGAATTCTCTCCTGCGTCTTCTTTTCTCCGCACAATGACTTGAAGCCTTCGCGTTCCAAATCGAGGACGTATTGCTCGCTGACCGGACTGCCTAGCGCAACCGCTCCGCCGCACAAGACTTCGGCGATTTTCGTACCCAGTTTCACTTCGTAGTCGGTGATGAAATCGCCCTGGCGCATAAGGTGAACCCCCATCTTCAGAGTTGCAAAGAGACTCTCGCCGGGGGCCGGAATGTCGGCGCGCGGAGCCGGCGGTTCATAGCCGGAACGGACGAGTTCGAGGGCGCGGGCCTTGGCGTCGGAAAGAACGCGCTCGCGGTTCATGGTGATGCGGTCGCTCGCGGATAGAAAGCCGAGAGCGCGGGCTTCGTGCGCAGAGGTCGCGACTTTCGCCGTTGCGATGGTCTCGAATGCCCGCTTCATCGCTTCCATCATTTCGACGGAGTTGGCCAGAGCTTCTGGCGAGGATTTGCCATGTCCCGCGGCGGCAGTGTCGACCGCGCGCAGCAGCATCTCTTTGCAGCCGCCGCCGCCGGGCAGCAGGCCGACGCCGACTTCCACCAATCCTGTATACAACTCGGCGTGCGGCTGGCGAGCTGGGGCATGAAGCGAGATTTCCGTTCCTCCGCCCAGGCACAGTCCGAAAGGTGCTGCCACGACAGGCTTCGGAGAAAACTTGATGGCCTGTGTCATACACTGGAACTGGCGGATGGCCAGGTCGACGTCATCCCATTCCTCCTCTTGTACGCTCATTAGCAGCAACATCAGGTTGGCGCCTACAGAAAAGTTCGTGCCGTCGTTAGTGATGACGAAGGCGTCAAAGTTGGCTCCCGGGCCATCTGGCTTCAAAGTCTGGATAATGAGGCCGATGATGTCTCCCCCCAGCGCATTCATCTTGCTATGAAATTCAATGCATGCCACTCCGTCGCCCAAATCGACCAGCGATGCTCCCGCGTTTTTCTTGACCACGCCATTGGATTTCTTCGCAACCGTGACTGACCAAACCCCTTCAGGAACCTCAACCGAGTGCCAGTTCGCAGCTTTCACGTTCCAGAATTTTCGGCCAGATGGCGAGGCTGTATCATCGATGTACCAACCCTTGTGTCCGGCGGCGAGAAGCTTCTCGACATTCTCCGCAACGGGCTTGCCCTCTTTTTTCATACGGGCGACGATGGGCTCGACTCCTGCCGCATCCCACAGTTCGAAAGGGCCCAGTTCCCAGTTGAATCCGAGTTTCATGGCGCGATCGATTTCGACAATCGAGTCGGAAATTTCGGGGACTCGGTTGGCGGAATAAGTCCAGAGATCAGATAGCGCGGACCACAGAAACTGCCCGGCCTTGTCGCCCTTCTGGGCATTGCCATCGAGGCCAAGCAGCATTCGCAAGCGTGCACCGATGTCTTCGATGTTTTTGGCCATGTCGAGCGCGGCGAACCTGGGCTTCTGCCGCGGGTGGTATTCGAGCGTCTTCCAGTTGATGGCGAGGCGCTCGTCTTCCTGGCCCTCCGGTGCCTTCACTTTCTTGTAGAAGCCGCCCCTGGTCTTATCGCCCAGCCATTTGTGGTGCAGCATCTGGGCAAAGAAATCGGGCAAGCGAAGATCGCTGCGCTCATCGCGGACATTGGCGGTCATGTTTCCGACAACGTGGCCGAGAATATCCAGCCCGACCAGGTCGATGGTGCGGAAGGTCGCGGACTTCGGCCAGCCGACGGCTTGCCCGGTCAGCGCATCGACGTCTTCGATGGTCAGATCCATCTCCTGCATGAGTCGCATGACATTCAATACGGAAAACGTCCCGATGCGGTTGCCGATGAAGTTGGGAGTGTCCTTTGCAAGCACCACCCCCTTGCCAAGGTGCAGGTCGCAAAACCGGGCTACGGAATCCATCAACCCGCGGTCTGCGTGGGGGGTAGGAATCAGTTCGAGCAGCCGCATGTAGCGCGGCGGGTTGAAAAAGTGAGTGCCAAACCAGGCCGAGCGAAACTCTGTGGAGAAACCCTCCGCGATTTTGCCTACGGGCAAGCCGCTGGTGTTGGTAGTGATGATGGTGCCCGGCTTGCGGATCGATTCGACCTTCCGCAAAAGCGCACGCTTGAGGTCCAAATTCTCGACCACGGCCTCGATGATCCAATCGACCTCGGCAAGCTTGTTGAGGTTGTCCTCGAAGTTGCCGATGGTCACCAGACGGGCGAGAGACGGCTCCATGAATGCCGCGGGCTTAGATTTCTTCGCGGCATCAAGGCCCGCAGCGGCAATCTTGTTGCGTGCCGGCGCATCGGCATCAGGCGGAACAATATCGAACAGAAAGCTGGGAACACCTGCATTGGCAAAATGAGCGGCAATGCGCGCGCCCATGGTTCCCGCGCCGAGCACAGCAACTTTATGAATGCGTTTCATGGATCGAGCCTCGAAGAACAACGCTTGTTGGGAAAAACCCTTCGTCTATGGGAGTTTATCTATTGCCCAGTCATCGTTTCCAGTATGCAAAACAACGAGGTTGGAAAAGCGGCGGTGAGAATGGCTGCCTTTCGCCGAGGCTGCCGAGGAAGAGGAGCCCATGAGCACGACCGGAAACTCGTAACGGCCACGGCTGAGAGATTTGCCGCGGGCAATTTCGTAGGCCGCGGGCGTGGACCCCGAGAAGAAAGCCTCAAGCTGTTCGCGCGAGATTCTTCCCTTGGCGCGGTTGGTGAGCATCCCGATGCCATTTTCGATGTCGCCGGTTTGCCAGGCCTGGAGGAACCGGTCGGCGGTGGCGAGGGCGGATGCGTAACCTGTTCCCAGCCCGGAAGATTTTGCCGGGGCGGTTCTTGAGGCTGCGTGCAGGGCCGGAGGCATGGCGAGAAAAAAGCAAACGCACAAGGCGGCACCAGGGATTAACCAAATCCGGAGCATTCGAGCATTATCCGCGAGTTGCCGGCTTGGCAGGGTCGGAGGAATCACGTCAGTACCGGATTTTCGCCGCACCACGCTCACAAGTCAGGGTTTGCGGCAAGGTATTCTATGGCGCGGCGGGCCATATCTTTCTCGCCTTTATATGCCAGCAGCTTTGGCGCTTCCTCCAGACGAATCCATTTCGCTTGCGCGACTTCGATGCGCATGGCAGGATCGATATCGTCGATACGGCCCGAACGGTAACGCATCAGATAGAAGCTGACGATCTTGAACACGCGGGCGCGGTCAGCCCAGGAGCGCACGTAAAAATATTTCACGTCGCTCAGCTTGACGATCAGATCAGCATTGAGACCCGTTTCCTCCCGAACTTCGCGTAGCGCGGTTTCAGGCGGCTTTTCCCCAGGATCGATCAAACCCTTTGGAAGCGTGAGCACGGGCGTCGGTCTTGTGACAGCACGGCCGGGAGCAGACGACGCGTCAGGCGGGTTCTTGGGCAACTCGACCACCGCAATCCACCAGGCCTCCTTTGCCCGGCGAAGTACCACGCCGCCAGCCGAAAACTCACGCAGCATACGTGCAACTTAGCAGGATTACAGGAGTTAGTCACGGAGCCCAATCGGTACCGGTCGTAACCACGCGCTCTCTCGAGGGTAATGAGAAGTTGGCACAAACGTGCCCTACAGCCCAAGCTCAAGCTGTGGCATCTTACATGCTAGGTAGGGATTGGGCTCAGACAGTTCCGGGCAAACGCCCGGAGATGTGGGGTAGACGTGAAAGGTCTGGGGAACATCATTCGGTCGGTGCAGGCCTTCGGGCGGGAACTTTCCCGCAAGACCGACGCCCCGCACGAACAAAGGGTTCCTGCAATCGGCCTTGCCCTGGGTGGAGGATTTGCCCGTGGCATCGCCCACATAGGCGTTCTGAAAGTCCTCGAACAAGAAGGCATCCCCATTGGCGCCATCACCGGCACGAGCGTCGGTGCGCTGATCGGAGCCTCTTATTGCAGCGGCTTGTCGGCGGCAGAATTGGAAGAAGTTGCGCACAACTGCCGTTTTACCACCTTCGCCCGCTGGACGCTCTCACGCTATGGTTTCGCCTCCAATGACCGCATGATTTCTTTCCTTACACGCACTTTGAAGGTGAAGACGTTCGAAGAGCTGCGTATTCCCCTGGGCGTTTCGGCGACCGATTTCAACACCGGGGAAGGAGTGGTCTTCCACTCGGGAGGAATTATCGATCCGGTGCGCGCCAGCTGCGCCTATCCGGGGATGTTTCTGCCAGTAAATATTCGCGGGCGTTTCCTGGTCGATGGCATGCTCTCGCACCCGGTGCCGTCACGCCCCCTGCGGGAAATGGGGATGGACCGGGTTTTGGCCGTGCACCTCAGAGGAAACTGGGGCAATGGCGCCGCGCCCCGCCATCTGTTCGATGTTATCGGACAATCCTTTGCCATCGCGCAAGACGCCATGTCTTCCCTGTGGCGCGACGCGGCAGACCTGGTAATTGAGCCGGATGTCGCCGGTTTTGCCTATGACGATTTCAAACGCGCAGATGACTTGATTCGTGTTGGAGAAGCTGCTATGCGCGCGGCACTCCCGGAAGTGCGCAAGTGGCTGGAAACTCCGGCACAGGCGCCGGCCCGGGAGAGGCGACGACAGTCCAGGACCGTGAGGCAGCCCGCGCCCATGCCGGCAGACTGAAACTCAGGGCGAGCGCGGCCAGACACCTTTAGGTCAAGAGAATTTTTTCTTTTAGATCCTGCGCTGCCTCGGCCACATTCTTCGGCCTTCCCAAATCTCGCCAATAATAATCATCGGCCCGCAAGGCAAGAATTTGTTCACCTCGAGCGGCAAGATGCCGATATGAGTCAATGATCGAAAACGCTCCTTCTTCCGTCATCATCGGCAACATTCGTGGCGAGATGACGTGAATGCCGCAGAACGCCAGCGCTTCTGGCGATGGCGAGGGTCGAGCCATCTCCGTTTTCCCGTCGCGCCCGGCGCGTCGGCCGCAGAGGCCTTCTTTGTCGAAAAGAAGGTAGCGCGAGGTTTCGCGAGCCTGCACGGCCAGAGTCGCGAGCGCCTTGCTCTCTCGATGTGCCTGTATCATCTGGCCAAGATCGATCGTG
>Ga0335073_10006647_pt1 | contig 16248 bp, 19 predicted proteins | sample Lox_Sample_22_FD_207093 | JGI IMG/M metagenome (GOLD analysis project Ga0335073, IMG submission 207093) | Soil microbial communities from Loxahatchee National Wildlife Refuge, Florida, United States - Lox_Sample_2.2 | ecosystem: Environmental > Terrestrial > Soil > Wetlands | place: USA... | reverse complement strand
CGGGCACGGGTGGGACCTGGCGCGGGCCACCGGGCAGCCGGCGCCGTTTCCCGGCGACGTCACCGAACGCGCCCTGGCCGACGCCCGCGAGCGGCTGGCGGCGCGGCCGGCCGGCGGCGGGTGGGTCCCGTTCGCCCCCGAGGTCCCGGTCCCCGCGGGCGCGCCCGCGATCGACCGGCTGGCCGGCTTCCTCGGCCGGGCGGTATTATCGGTGCGTCCCATCCGCGACGGACTGGAGAGTGGCTTGAAGCTCTGAGGTCGATCCCACCCGATCCCTCATTCTGGAGCTGCCACATGTCTATCGTCCTGAGCGATCTGTCTTTTTTCTTTCCGAACGGCCGCGTGCTGCTCTCCGGGCTCAGCGCTTCCTTCGGTCCCGGGCGGACCGGGCTGATCGGCGTGAACGGGTCCGGCAAGTCCACGCTGCTGCGGCTGATCGCCGGCGAGCTGAGGCCGTCGTCCGGGTCGGTGACCGCCGGCGCCGGGGATGTCGGCTACCTGCCGCAGGACCTGACGCTCGACACCAGCGCCTCGGTGGCGTCGCTGCTGGGGATCGCCGCGGCGCGGGACGCGATCGCGGCGATCGAAGCGGGCGACACCCGCCAGGAGACGTACGACGCGGTGGGTGACGACTGGGATGTCTCCGACCGCGCCCTGGCGTGGCTGTCCCGGCTGGGCCTGTCCCACGTCGGGCTCGACGACCGGGTCGGCCGGCTGTCCGGCGGCGAGGCGGTCATGACCGCGCTTGCCGCGCTGTTCCTGCGGCGGCCCGGCGTGATCCTGCTCGACGAGCCGACGAACAACCTCGACCTGGACGCGCGCCGCCGGCTGTACGCCGCGGTGGAGTCCTGGCCAGGGGTGATGCTGATCGTCAGCCATGACCGCGAGCTGCTGGCGCTGGTGGACCAGGTCGCCGAGTTGTCCGGCAACACGCTGCGGATGTACGGGGGGAACCTCGCGGCGTACGAGGCGGCGGTCGAGACCGAACAGGCCGCGGCGCTGCGCGCGGTCGGCGCGGCGGAAGCGGGCGTCCGGCGGGAGAAGCGCGACCTCGTCGCGAACCAGACCAAGCAGGCGCGGCGCGACCGGCAGGGCCGCGCGCTCGCCGCGTCGGGCAGCATCCCGCGGATCGTGGCGCACGCCCGCAAGCGCTCCGCCCAGGAGACGGCGGGGCGGTCGCGCGAGATCGCGCTCGAGCGGGTCGCCGCCGCCCAGGAGCGACTGGCCGAGGCGGAAGAGGCGGTGCGGGACGACGACACGATCCGGGTGTCGCTGCCCGGGACCGAGGTGCCCGCCGGGCGGACCGTGCTGACCGTGGGCGGCCTGGACGCGGCGTGGCTGCCGTGGCGGCCGCCGGCGCCGGCGCCGGCCGCGGCTGGCGAGCCGCCCCCTGGCGTCCTCGGCGAGCTGGTGGTCCGGGGACCCGAGCGGGTCGCGCTCACCGGCCCGAACGGCGCGGGCAAAACCACCCTGCTGCGCTTTGTCGCCGGGGAGCTTGACCTCGACGGCCTGACCCTGCGGCGGACCGGGGCGGTCGGGTATCTGCCGCAGCGGCTCGACGTGCTTGACGACGCGGTGTCCGTGGTCGCCAACGTGCGGTCCGTCGCCCCCGCCGCCTCGGCCAACGAGGTGCGGGCGGGTCTGGCGCGGTTCCTGTTCCGCGGGGGGCGCGCGGACCAGCCCGCGGGCACGCTGTCCGGCGGCGAGCGGTTCCGCGCGGTGCTCGCGGCGCTGCTGCTGGCCCAGCCCCCACCCCAGCTGCTGCTGCTCGACGAGCCGACCAACAACCTGGACATGGCGTCGGTGCGGCAGCTGTCGCAGGCGCTGTCCTGCTACCAGGGAGCGCTGGTCGTGGCGAGTCACGACGTCCCGTTCCTCCGCTCGATCGGAATCACCCGCTGGCTGCACCTCTCCCGCTACGCCAGCCTGACGGAAACCGACCCGCAGTAAATCCCGCGTACTCGCCCCCGCCTCTGCCCGGCTTTCCCCCGATCGCGAGCAAGCCTCCAGCGCCACGCCAGCACCATTAATCGCAGCGGTTACAACGCTGGCAGCAGCTCCGCCCGCCGGCATTGGCCCTGTGTCCCACCGGCTCATATCTATTGGCCCTGTGTCCCACCGGGCCGATACCTTCTTGGGATGGGGAACTGGACGACTGCTGTCGACCATACGCGATAGTATGAGTTCATGGGTCCCTGGCCAAGTGAATATTCGGGCGACCCGCGGGGTCGGGGCCGGTATAACCGGTGCATGAGCACGCCCTCCCCCGGCGGGGACGTCAGGTCGCGGCTGCGCGTCGCGCTGCGCGCGGCGATGAAGGGGCGGGACATGGTCGCGGTGGCCGCGCTGCGGTCGGCGCTGGCGGCGATCGCCAACGCGGAGGCGGTTCCCCTCCCGGACGCGTCCTCCGGGCCGCCGGCCGGGAACGAGCACGTCGCGGGCGGGGTCGCCGGTCCCGGCGGCGCCGAGGTGAACAGGCGCGCGGTCTCCGAGGAGGAGGCGGCGGGGATCGCCGCGGCCGAAGCTGCCGACCGCCGTGCCGCGGCCCGCGGCTACCGGGCGGCCGGGCACTCCGGCCGCGCCGAGCGGCTGCTCAGGGAAGCCGGCGCCATCGAGGCCGCCTTGGACAGGGCAGCGTCCCGGGACGATGCTTAGAGTCATGGAGTTCGAACACATCCTGGTCGAGCGGGCTGGCGACTTCGCCACCGTCACGATGAACAGGCCGCAGCGCCGCAATGCCCTGTCCCTTGAGCACATGCGGGAGCTGATCGCGGCGTTCCGTGAGCTCGGGAACGGCGACGCCCTGGGCATCGTGCTGGCCGGAAACGGCCCGGTGTTCAGCGCCGGGCACGACTTCGCCGATGTCGCCGGCGCCGACCTGGCCGAGGTTCGCAGGCTGCTTGGGACCTGCACCGAGCTGATGACGCTGATGCAGCAGGTGCCGCAGCCCGTGGTGGCACGAGTGCACGGGCTGGCCACCGCGGCCGGCTGCCAGCTGGTCGCTTCCGCCGATCTGGCGGTGGCCAGCGAAGACGCCGGGTTCGCGGCACCGGGCGGCAAGGGCGGCTGGTTCTGCCACACGCCCATGGTGGCGGTCGCCAGGAACGTGGGCCGCAAGCGGGCCGCGGAGATGGCCCTGTCCGGCGACGTCATCGACGCGCGCACCGCGCTCGACTGGGGCCTGGTCAACCGGGTGGTGCCCGCCGGGCAGCTCGACGACGCGGTGCACGACCTGCTCGAGCGGGTGACCCGCGGTTCCGCCGAGAGCAAGGGCATCGGCAAGCAGGCGCTCTACGCCCAGATCGACCTCGACCAACCCAAGGCCTACGCGTACGCCGTCGAGGTCATGGCCGCGACCAGCCAGCTCCCCGACGCGCAGGAAGGCATCCGGGCGTTCCTGGAAAAGCGCAAGCCCCGCTGGCGCCGCGGCCGCTAAGCCAGCGCGAACCTAGCCACGGTGGTCCACCGGGCGCCCGGCCGCCCGGGGCATGGCCGCGGGCCGGTCATCAGGGTGACCTCGGTCGCTTCGGCGGCTATCGGCAGGTGCGGGCGGACCGCGGTCTCGGCCGCCCGCAGGTCGGCGCGCGGCGCGCCCTCGCCGATGGTCAGGTGCGGGATCACCACGGCGAACCGGCCGCCGTAGGGCGGGCAGGACGGGAACGCCGCGGCGACGAGGTCGGTCAGCGCCGAGAACGGCACCGGGTCCGGCGGGCCGAGCCACAGCACCGGGCTGTCCGGGAACCAGCCGGTCCGGTCCAGCGTGAACGGGAACGCCCGGACGGAGGCGAACAGGCGCGCGAGCGCCGCGTGCGCGTCCGCGCCGATCTCGCCGGGCGGCAGGAACGGGTAGAGCACTGTGATGTGCGCCGGGACGCCGTCCGCCGCGCTCGGGTCGAAGCGGGCACGGTGCCTGGCAACCGCCGGCTCGGCGGCGGGCACGGTGACGAGCAGGGCGCTTTCCTCGGTCACGGCTCCGAACGTACGTGTTCCCCCGCCCCGGCCGCGACTGGATTTTCCTGCGGGGGCGCGGGCACGGCGCGCCTGCCGCGGGTCAGCAGCAGGGCCGACAGCCCGGCGGAGACCGCGACGGCGGCGATCACTACGGTCGCCCGCTGGAACGCCGCCAGCGCGCTGGGGCCCGACGGATGGCCGAGGACCGTGACCAGGACGGCGACTCCGAGCACGATGCCGACCTGGCGGGCCATTGTCACCACGCCGGATCCGGTGGCGAAACGGTGCGGCGGGACCGCGGAGACCGCCGCGCTCACCAGCGTGGGCAGCGTGAGGCCGACGCCGGTCCCTGTCATCAGCATGCCGGGCAGCATGTGCGCCGGGTAGTCGGGCGTCAGCGACAGGTTCAGCCGCCAGAACACGCAGCCGGCCGCGTAGATCGCGCACCCGGCGGCCGCGACAGGGCCGGGGCCGATCCGGCGGGCGAGCGGGCCGGCGCCCACCGACCAGAAGGGCACGAGCAGCGGCCCCGGCGCGACCGCCAGGCCGGTTTGCAGCGCGGACCAGCCCCAGACGTCCTGGCACCATAGGGTCACCATCAGCAGCATCGCGCCGAACGCGGTCCCGAACACCACGTTCGCCGCGGTGGCGGTGGAGAACGCGGGGAGCCTGAGCAGGTGCGGCTCGATCACCGGCGCGGGGTGCCGGGCGGACCGGCGGACGAATACCGCGAACAGGACGACCGCCACCGCGAGCGAGCCGAGCACCCGGGACGACGCCCAGCCCCAGTCGTCGGCCTTGACCAGGGCCAGCGCGAGCGCGCCGATCGCGAGGCTGAAGAGCGCGGCACCGACGGTGTCCGGGCGGATGGCGTCGTCAGCGCTCCCGCGCTTCTTGCTGTTATCAGGCGTGGCCGCCGCCGGCCGCAGCACGCGCACGGTGGCCAGCAGCACGATCGCCGCGATCGGCACGTTCACCAGGAACACCCAGCGCCAGCTCGCGGCGACGAGCGCGCCGCCGACCACTGGGCCGAGCGCGGCCGCCGCTCCCCCGACCGCCGTCCAGCCGCGGATCACGCCCGTGCGCTTGTCCTGCGGCGCCGCCGCCAGCAGCAGGCCGAGGGACGCCGGCATGAGCAGTGCGCCACCCGCCGCCTGAACGACCCGCGCGGTGACGAGCAGCCAGACATCCGGCGCGGCGGCGCAGGCCGCCGAGGCCACCGCGAACACGACGACGCCGACCAGGAACGCGGCGCGGCGTCCCATCAGGTCGGCGGCCCGGCCCGCCGGGACCAGCAGCGCGGCGAACACGATCGCGTAGCCGTTCAGCACCCACGACAGCGCGGCGAGGTCCGCGCCGCCGAACGCCCGGCCGATCGACGGCAGCGCCACGTTGACGATGAACAGGTCCAGGTTCACCATCGCGATGCCGGCCGCGACGACCGCGAACACCGCCGCGAAGGGCGCCGCTCCCCTGGTGTTAGCGGGCCTGGTGTTAGCGGGCCTGGTGTTAGCGGGCCTGGTGTTAGCGGGCCCGGTGTTAGCGGGCCCGGTGTTAGCGGGCCCGGTGCTGGCGGGCCTGGTGCTGGCCGGCTCAGCGTCGGCCTGCTCGCCCTCGATCACGCCGTCGGTCACGCGTCCTCCCGGGTTTGGAAATCCAACCGAAGCGTAACCTGAGTGAGTTTGATTACGCAACCGAGTATGCTTGCTGGCATGCGCGAGGATTTGCCCGGCCGTCCGTGCTCGGTGGCGGCCGCCCTGAACCTGGTCGGCGAGAAGTGGGCGCTGCTCGCCGTCAGGGAGATCTCATTCGGCAACAAGCGCTTCGACGCGATCGCCCGCAACACCGGCGCGCCCCGCGACCGGCTGGCCGCCCGGCTGCGCGCGCTCGAGGCCGCGGGCGTGATCACCCGCCGCCAGTACAGCGATCACCCGCCGCGCTACGAATACGAGCTGACGCAGGCCGGCCAGGAGCTGCGCACGGTCCTGCTGGCGCTGCGCGCCTGGGGAGACAAGTGGGCGGTGGACAGCCCGCCCGCCGCGTTCGGGCACTCGTGCGGTCAGGACCTGGACCCGGCGGTCATCTGCCGCCACTGCGGCGCCGAGGTCAACCCCGACGACCTCCGCCTGCGCGCGCTCACCCCCGGCTGGAACCGCCAGGGCCCGGGGTAGGCGGCGATCCCGCGATCCCGCGTGGCTAGCGGGAATGTCGGCCAGTCCCGCTAAGATGCGGGTCATGTTGGCCGGGGATTCTCACGAACTGCGGAAGCGGCGTGGCGCGTTCTTCACACCGTACGGCATCGCGGAGCATCTGGCCGAGTGGGCACTGCGCGGCGAGGGCAATGAGGGTTTGATCCTTGACCCAACGTGCGGCGAGGGCGTATTTCTGCTGGCTGCAGCCGAACAGTTGACCCGGTGCGGGCAGTCGCGCAGCACGGCCCGGCTTTTCGGCGTGGACATTCACGAGTCATCGCTGCAGGAGACTGCAAAACTACTGTCTTCCGTGCCGGGGGCACCAGCTAGCGATCTGCTGGTCGGTGATTTCTTTGAGGAACCGACGCCGGACCTGATTGGAGCCCGGGTCCCCTTTGTCGATGCGGTTATAGGAAATCCGCCGTTCGTCCGTTACCACGAGCATCGCGGTGATGTGCGGCGGCGCGCGCTGTCGGCGGCGCTTGCGCAAGGTGTGCGCCTCACCGGGCTGGCGTCGTCGTGGGCAGCGTTGCTGGTTCATGCCTCGGCTTTCCTGAAGCCTGATGGCCGTATCACCATGGTGCTGCCAGCCGAGTTGCTGTCCGTGGGGTATGCCGAGCCCGTCCGTGTCTGGCTGCGCCAGCGTTTCCAGTCCGTGCACCTGGTGCTGTTTGATCAGCTTCAGTTCGCTGAGGCCGAGGAGCAGGTTGTGCTGCTCGTCGCACGCGGCACCGGGGGTTGCAACGCCTTCACGCTGCACCCTGTCAGCTCAGCTGAAGAGCTTCGCGATCTGCATATCTACGATGCTCACGCGTTCGCGCCACGCGCCACTGGTAAGTGGACTGACTTGCTGATCCCCGAGGATGCCCGCAACACCTTCGCGTCGGTCGTGAGCCGGTACTTCACCAGTCTGGGTTCGTTCGGGTCGATCGAACTGGGAACGGTGACCGGGGCCAACAAGTTCTTCACCCTCCCGGAAGCCGTTCGCCGTGAATACGGCCTATCCGAGGGCAAGCACGTTGTGCGGACGGTGCCGCCGGGAAGTCGGCACCTGCGCGGCCTAGTGTTCACCACCGGCCATTGGGATCAGTTGCGGCTGCAAGGCGAGCGAGTCTGGCTGCTCAATCCGAGTGTGCGCCGGCCGTCATCCGGCGGCTTCGACCGGTACCTCCGGCTCGGTGAGTCGCTGCAGGTCGACACCGCCTACAAGTGCACTGTTCGAACCCCGTGGTGGCGACCGCCGGTCGTCCGGCCGCCGCACATCTTCTTTACGTACATGAGCCATGTCTCGCCAAGGCTGATAGCCAACGATGCAGGCGTCACCATGGTCAATTCGATGCACGGGCTGACACTCAACGATCAGGCATCCGGCCGTCTTCGCGCGGCATTGCCCATCCTGGCGTGTAACACCGTAACCCGTCTCGGTGCGGAAGTACGAGGCAGGGCATATGGCGGCGGCATCCTCAAAATGGAGCCCACCGAGGCCGCAGAGCTACCTATTCCGCGCGACGACCACGCGGCCGCGGCCTGGGAGCTGCTCGAGCCGCGCCGTGCGCACGTTGATGCGCTCATCCAGGCCGGTGAATGGGATGCGGCAACTGCGATCGTTGACGACGCGCTGCTGAGCACGGTGCTGGGCATATCCCCAGACCGATTGGATGTGCTGCGCCGCGCTCTTGCCCGCCGACGGCTAAGCCGACAAGGCCGGGATGGCGATGCCACCCAGTAACAGCAGTGACTCCTTCACGCCATTCGACACACTCCTGACCGAACGCGAGCGGGAAAGCGTCTGGCCATGGTCAGCAGGCCGCTATATGCCCGACCTGGATCTCTTCCGCGATCTGCTGACCATCCCGATATCTCAGGGAGACAGCCAAGAATCGGGTCGCCCAGCCAAGGCATTCGATGCCTGGATAGCCCAAGAACTGCGCCGGGCTGGGTTCCCGCCCGATGCAGTGTGGCCGCGCCTGCGCCGCCCGCGAGTGCTTGCCGAAGGACTTGACCGGCTTGAGGCCTCGGTCGAACGGCTCAGACAGCAACTAGACGCCGCCGAGGAGCGAACGGGCCGACTCCGGCCGCCAGAACTGCGGCGGGCCATTCGGGACGTCGAAAGAACCATGCCCGGTACCCACGAGGCCTACATCCTGGGTGACTTCTACGCCAAGCAGATCGATGTCGGCATGTCCTCCTGGCAGCGCGGCCCAGACCTGCTGATCAGTACCAAAAGCATGTTCTCGGCCTACAGGAAGAACCTGAAGAACCGGCACGAGGAAGCCGTAGGCGAGGTCAGCAGCCTTCGGCGGCGCCATCCGATGGCAGCTATGGGCTACGCCTATCTGGTCCGCCAGAACATCTTCGATGAAGAGGGCGCATACGCAATCCTCTACGACATCCTCACTCGGCTCCGGCGGCCGGGCGAAACCTTCGACGCCACGATGCTCCTGGTAGCCGACTGGCCAGAGACGGCGGAGCCGCCAGCAATTACCGGTGTCTACGAGCCAGCTCCCGACTTGACAGCCAGCACGTTCTTCACCGACCTGATCGACGCGGTGACCTCCCGCTCTCCGATCAGCGAGCACCAGCCTGTCCGGCTGCGACGGCACGGCGCACCCCCCGGGGGACTGCCCAATGACAATGCATTCGACCTGCCGGACGAGAACGACGTCTGACCTCTGGGGTCTGGCAGGCGGCGTGGCAGTCCGCCAACACTTCGCGTCCGCGTCCGTAGTACCTGATATGAACGACATGATGATTCAGCTGGCGCGGATGCGCCGCAGCGAAATGGCCAGGGAAGCGGACCAGGAGAAGCTGGCGAGCCGGCTGCGCCGCGCGGCGCGGCGGGCGGCGCGGGCACCGCGGACGGCGGGCGGGCCGGCTATCCGGCTCGCGGTGCCGCGGTCGCGGCCCACGGTGACGGGACGGTAGAGGCGATGAGCGAGCGAGCGCCGGGCGGCGTGGTCATCCACAACCAGCCGGTGGCGGACTTCAGCCACCTGACGCGACCGGAAGACCTGGCCCCGATCAGCCGGATCCAGAACGTCGCGACGGTGATCGTGCCGGAGTCGCTGGCGGCCGCGTACGCGGCCATCCCCTCCTCGAACGTCGCGACGACCATCTACGTGCCCAGCGGCGACAACGTGCGGGTGCACAGCGGGGTGCTCGTCACTGGCGGCGACGGCCTCGGCGCCGCCGACGACGTGCTGATCGTGGTGGGCATGCTGCTCATCACGACCCCCGTGACCGCCCCGCTGCCCAAGCGCATCTACGTGGCCGGGTCGGTGCTAGCTCCGCGGGGCAGCGAGGCGCTGCTCGGGCAGGCCCTGGCGAGCGGCTCGGGCAGCATCAGCTACTACCCGCACGCCGAGGGCCAGGACGTCAAGATACTCAGTGGCCAGGTCAAGCTGTCCGGCGCGATGCTGGCCAACCCCGCCGGAGGCCCCGAGGACATCCTCGTCGCCGCCGGGCAGGTGGTGGTGACCGGCCAGGTCACCACCGTCGGGTACCGGACCGTGGTGATCTCAGGCCAGTTCGCCGGCCCCGCCCCGAGCCGGGACACGCTCGAGCCGGTCGCCCACATCCAGGGCCAGGCCGCCTGGTACGAGGGCGGCGGCAGCCCGCGAGTCTTCAACGGCGACGCCAGCCTCGGCCCCGAGTTCTTCCGCGCGCTCGATCATCCGGTTGGCCTGGTGGTGTTTGGCGACCTCATCGTCGGCGCCGGGGTCACCGAAGCCATGGTGCGGGAGAAGATAACCGGCATCACCGTCTTCGGCGACGCCACCGCGCCACCGGAGCTCATCGGCGTGCTCCAGGCGCTGGCCACGGACGTGTTCGGGGACATCGTGGCCAGCGATGGACCGGGAAGCTGAGTTCCGCCGCTTGTTCGACGCGCACCGTGCCGCCGTGCACGCCTACTGCACCGGCCGGACCGGTGACCGGCAGACGGCCGCCGACCTCACGCAAGACGTGTTCCTGCGGGTATGGCAGCACCTGGACAAGCTGCGGGACATGCCGGGCGACGGGCAGCGGGCCTGGATCTTCACCGTCGCGAGGAACCTGTCGATCGACGCGGGCCGGCACGCCCGCACGCTAACGGAGACCGAGGACGCCGTCGCCAGGGAGCCGGCCAGCCAGCGGCCTGGCGCCCCGGCCAGCGCCCCGGTCATCGCCGCCGAGCGCGTCGCGGTCGTGGGCAAGGCGATCGGGCGGCTTCCCGAGGACCAGCGGGTCGCCCTGACGATGGCCGCCGCGGGCGCGATGACAAGCGCCGAGATCGCCGCCGTGCTCGGCGTCCCGGCCGGCACCGTCAGGTACCGGCTGTCGCTCGCCAGGCACGCCCTCGCCGCGGCACTCGACGACTATGATCGGCAAGGGGAGGAACGATGAGCCTCGACGACGACATCGCGGCCTGGGCCGCCACTGTCCGGCTGACCGACACCGAGGCGGACGGCATCGTCGGCCGCATCGTCGCGACCCCGATCCAGGACCAGACGCCGCGGCTCGACCCGAAGTGGTGGCGCGGCTTCACCGCCGATTTCGCCGCGCGGATGGTCATCAGCACCCGCCCGGTGCGGCTGGCGGCGTGACCGCGGTACGGGCGGCCGGCACGGCCCGTCCGTCCTCGTCCAGGCCGCCGAGCAGGTCGCGCAGCGCGCGGGTGTAGGCGGCGAGCGCGGTCCGCCCGCGAGCGGTCAGGGCCACCGTGGTTTTCTGCGCGGACCCGGTCCTGGTCTTCTCGCTGCTGAGGTAGCCGGCTTCCTCGAGCTTGCGCAGCTGGATGATCAGGTTGCCCGGGGTGAGCCCGAGCATGTCCTGCAGCCGGGTGAAAGACAGCGCGTCGCCGTCGGGCAGCGCCGCCAGCGTCGCGACGATCCTCAGCCGGGTGGGCACGTGGATCAGCGGGTCCAGCTCGGCGGTCATGGCCGGACCACGCCGCGGTTCTGACGCCAGGCGGTGAACGCGGCGGTGCCCAGGCACGCGGCGCACAGGCCGATGCCCATGATCAGCCAGGAACCGGCCGGGCCGCCGAACCCGGCGGCCGCGGCGACCACGGCGAAGGCCAGCGTGGTGCCGGTCAGCGGCCAGTACCTGAACGCCGCCGCGATGGCCGCGCCGGCCACGCCGATGATCAGCAGCGGCGCGCTGGCCGGGTACAGCCCCCAGACCGGGTGGGCCGCCGCGGCGTGGTACAGCGGCGCGGTGACCCCGTACGCGATGATCCAGGCCACCGCCATGACGCCGAGCCAGGCGTGCCATTTCCGCTGGGCCGGACCGCTGACGCCGTCGCCCGCGTGCGCGATTACTACCGCGGTCCAGCCGATGTTGACGATCACCAGCACGACGGCGAGGGCCGGGACCCAGCCGCCGATGTGCCCGGTGTAGGGGTGTTCGCCGCGCACGGACAGCCAGCAGCCGCCGAACACGGCCAGCGCGATGAAGGCCCGGAAGATCCACAGCAGCGGCGTCAGCGGCGTGAACGTGCGCCGCGCCTGGACGGTGACCTGGTCCAGGAGGGCAGCGGCCTGCCGGGGATCGAAGTCCCCGTCCTGGCCGGCGGCGGCGCCGGGGATGTGGTCCACAAGCCCTCCCGATTGACTTTATGCCATAAAGCAGAGTCTACTTTACGGCATAGAGTCGAGTATCGCGGAGCTGGTGGGCGTCATGACTCAGTACGCCGAATGGGCTCGTTACGGCGGGGATGCCAGGATCTGGCTCGCCATCGGCCTGCTGGCCGCCGCCTGCTGCGCGGTCCTGGCCGGGATCCGGCTGCGGCTGCCCGTCCGCTTCGCCCCGCCCGGGCCAACTGGGCGGGCCGCCGCCATAGCGGCGTGGGCCGCCGCGCTGACGGCGCTCCTTGTCTGCTCGGCCTTCTATGTTCACCAGGTCGCGGGGGGCATCAAGGCGGCCGGGATGAGCCCGCCCGCGTTCAGGCAGCCCATCCTCCCGGTCACCCTGACCGCGGACGCGATCCTCGTCGTCGCCATCGTCTCGCGCCGGACCCCTGACCAGCAGACCAGGCTGGCCAGCGCCGCGATCGCCGCGGTGGCCGCCCCGATGATCTTCGAGCTGCCCTTCGACCCCTTCGTGATCGCCAGGATCCACGCGTACCCGCACGAGCCAGCCATGTTGCGGGCCCTGGTCTACATCCCCCTCGTGCTGACCGAGATCACCACGCTGCTGCTGCTGCGCCTGTCGCCGATGGCGCGGCTGACCAGGGCCACGTTCTTCTCCTTCGCGCTGATGCTGAGCGTGTGGGCGCTCTGGGCGGCCACGGCCGGGCTCGGCTACCCGTCCGCCCCGCTGCCGCTCGCGCTGAACATGGCGTCGAAGGTCCTGGCGTTCGTCACCGCCGGCACCCTGTTCCTGCCCCCAACCTCAGCTGTCGTAGTCGACGGTGAGCGTAGCGGTCGCGGGCAGCGACTGGCAGGTGAGGACGTAGCCCGCCGCTAGTTCGGCGTCCTCGAGGGCGAAGTTGCGGCGCATCGTCACCGCGCCTTCGCGCACGACCGCGCGGCAGGTGCCGCACACACCGCCCTTGCAGGCGAACGGCAGGTCGGCGCGGGCGCGCTGGGCGCCGTCGAGGACCGGGGTGCCCGGCGGGACGGTGACCGTGGTGGCGCGGCCGCCGAGGATGACCGTGACCTCGGCCCCGATACCGGTGGGTTCCTTATGGGTGACGATGGACGGGGGCTCGTCCTCGACGTAGAACAGCTCGCGGTGCACGCGCTGCCGCGGCACGCCGAAGCCGCCCAGCACGCCGATCGCGTCCGTCACCATCCCGAACGGGCCGCACAGCCACCAGCCGTCCACCGCGGATATGCCGGCGACGACCGGCAGCAGGGCGCGGAGCTTCCCGGCATCGAGCCGGCCCGTGAACAGGTCGACCTCCTGGGCCTCCCTGGACAGCACGTGCGCGAGCCGCATCCGGGTCGGGTAGGCGTCCTTGAGGTCGGCCACCTCGTCGGCGAACATCACCGTGTCCGCGCGGCGGTTACCGTACAGCAGGGTGACCTCGGACCCCGCCGCGAGCAGCGCTGACGCGATCGACAGCACCGGCGTGATGCCGGAACCCGCCGCGATCAGCACGTGCCGGCCCGCGGCGGTCAGGTCGGGGGTGAACGTGCCGGACGGCGGCTGGACCTCGATCACGTCGCCCGGCCGGGTGCCGCGGGTCAGCCAGCGCGACACCAGGCCGTCCGGCACCTCGCGCACGCCGATGCGCGGCGGCCGGCCCGGCGGGACGCAGATCGAATACGACCGGCGCTCCTCGCCGCGCCGGACCGTCAGCGACTGGCCGGGCCTGAACGCGAACGTCTCGCGCAGGTCCGGCGGCACCGCGAACGTCAGCGCGGCGGCGTCGGCGGTCAGCCGGTCGACGGCGGCGACGGTGAGGGGATAGAACGCGGCGGGAGGCACGGCTAGTGCTCCTTCACGTGCTCGAACGGCTCCAGGCACGCCTGGCACTGGCGCAGCGCCTTGCACGCGGTGCCGCTGAACCGGGAGAGCTCGCGGGTGCCGGCCGACCCGCAGCGTGGGCAGCGAACCGGGGGGCGGCAGGTGAGCGTGACGGAGACGGGGCCGGCCGCCCGCGGCGGGGCGATGCCCGCCTCGGCCAGCTTGCGGCGGCCATCGGGGCTGATCCAGTCGGTGGTCCACGCGGGCGACAGCTCGGTGCGGATGTCGACGCGGTCGTAGCCGGCGTCCACCAGGCGGTGGCGCAGGTCGGCGGCGATCTGGGCCATCGCGGGGCAGCCGGAGTAGGTCGGCGTGATCGTGACGGTCACCGCCCCGTTCTCCTCGCGCACGTCGCGGAGGATGCCGAGGTCCGCGATGGTCACGGCCGGAAGTTCCGGATCCGGAACGGACGCGGCTGACTCCCACGCGCTCACCATGTCGCGTCCGGGTGGGCGCGCGCCACGGACTGCAGTTCCGCGAGGATGTAGCCCATCGCCTCGGTGTGGGTGCCGTCGCGGCCCGTCTTGCCCGCGACCGGGGCGAGCCGGGGCGCGGTTGGCCGGGTGAGCGTGGCTTCGGCGAAGACCGCGCCGAGGTGCGCGTCCGCGGCGCCGTCGAGGCCGAGCTCGGCGGCGAGGGGCCATAGGGTGTCCAGCGCCGCCTGCGCCTTCGCACGCGAGTAGTCCGTGCCGTCGCCGAGGCGGACCACCCAGGCGGCGGCGTAGTCGCGGTGGTAGGTCAGCTCCTTGACGGCCTTCGCCGCGATCGCCGCGAGCACCGGGTCGGCGTCCCCCGTCAGGCTCCCCATCAGCTCGAGCCGCCAGGCGGAGAACACCAGCAGGCGGACGACGAGCTCGGCGAAGTCGGCGTCGGCGCGCTCGACCAGGCGGACGTTGCGGAACTCGCCCTCGCCGCGGAAGAACGCGAGCTGGTCCTCGTCGCGGCCCTGCTCGCCGGCCACGGCCCCTTCCGCCTGGCCGGCGCGGGTAAGCAGCAGCCGGGCCTGGCCGAGGAGGTCGAGCGCGACGTTGGCCAGCGCGGTCTCCTCCTCCAGTTCCGGCGCGCGGGTGACCCACTGCTGGAGCCGGTGGCTGTAGATGAGCGCGTCGTCGCCGAGCGCCAGGCACGTCGCCGCGAGATCGCCGGGATCGACGTCCGCCGGAACCGCCGCGTCGATCCCGGCGAGCGGGTCGGCGAAGCCGGTGCCGAACGCCCAGCGGTGGTCGTCCTCGGTGACCTCCCCGAGCGAGAGGTAGGCGTCGAACTCGCTTTGCTCGCTCATCAGATGTGCGGCACGTCGCCGGGGATCTGGTAGAAGGTCGGGTGCCGGTAGACCTTGTCGGCGGCCGGGGCGAAGAACGGGTCCTTCTCGTCCGGGCTCGAGGCGGTGATCGCGGCGGCGGGGACCACCCAGATGCTCACGCCCTCGTTCCGCCGGGTGTACAGGTCACGGGCGTGCCGCAGCGCCATCTCCGGGTCGGCGGCGTGCAGCGAGCCGACGTGCACGTGGTTCAGGCCGCGCTTGCCGCGCAGGAACACCTCGAACAGCGGCCAGTCGGCGCGTGTCTCCCCCGTCTCAGTCATGACGTGCCCCCACAGTCGCCGCGGTACGTTCCGAATGAGCGATAGCCGCCTCCCGGACCCAGGCACCTTCCTCGTGCGCGGCGCGGCGGCGCGCCATCCGGTCGGCGTTGCAGGGGCCGTTGCCGCCGACGACCGCGCGGAACTCCTCCCAGTCGACCTCGCCGAAGTCGTGGTGGCCGCGCTCGGGGTTCCAGCGGAGCTTGCGGTCGGGCAACGTGACCCCGAGGCGCTCCGCCTGCGGGACCGTCATGTCGACGAACCGCTGGCGCAGGTCGTCGTTGGTGTGCCGCTTGATGCCCCAGGCCATCGAGCGCTCGGTGTTCGGTGACTGCGCGTCGGGCGGGCCGAACATCATCAGCGACGGCCACCAGAAGCGGTTCACCGACTCCTGGACCATGGCTTTTTGCGCGTCGCTGCCGCGCATCATCGTCAGCAGCAGCTCGTACCCCTGGCGCTGGTGGAAGGACTCCTCCTTGCAGATCCTGACCATCGCGCGGGCATACGGGCCGTACGACGAGCGGCACAGCGGCACCTGGTTGCAGATCGCGGCGCCGTCGACTAGCCAGCCGATCACGCCGACGTCCGCGTAGCTGAGCGTCGGGTAGTTGAAGATGGACGAATACTTCTGCCCGCCGCTGATGAGCAGTTCGGTCAGGCCGGCGCGGTCGGCGCCGAGGGTTTCGGCGGCGGCGTACAAGTACATGCCGTGGCCCGCCTCGTCCTGTACCTTGGCGAGCAGGATCGCCTTGCGGCGCAGGCTCGGGGCGCGCGTGATCCAGTTGCCCTCCGGCTGCATGCCGATGATCTCCGAATGCGCGTGCTGCGCGATTTGCCTGATCATCGTCTTGCGATAGCCGTCGGGCATCCAGTCACGCGGCTCGATCCTGTCCTGCCGGGCGATCGTTGCCTCGAAGTGCTCGCTCAGTTGCGTCTCGCTGAGCCCCATACGACAATAATTACCGTCCGATCGGTCAGTAATCAAGGTGGTGACCGCGTGGTGGCTGCGTTCAGCGTTGACGACGACGATGCGCCGGGGGCCCTGCCGGCCAGCGTCGACGAGCTGCGGTCG